>LNFM01001710.1_pt1 | contig 48592 bp, 39 predicted proteins | sample 596031 | NCBI WGS metagenome assembly LNFM01 (sample SAMN04254537, study PRJNA301005) | activated carbon metagenome | isolation source: dual media filters at the Ann Arbor, Michigan drinking water treatment plant | place: USA: Ann Arbor
CATAAAGGTCGCGCATCCGGTTGCCCTCTGCAGCCGATTGCACAACGTCATCGTAAACGCCGGCCGACCGAAGAAAGGCGCCCACACGCCCTCGCCGAACCTTGGCGCCTGATCCGGCAACACCCCTATCGACTCGCCTCTGCGCAGCGCCTTCAATAGAAGCCGCACACCTTTGAGGTCCGTGGTTGCGAGCCGGGTCTGGCCCTTTTGGCGTCCCTCGACCATCAAGGGCTCCAACCACCTTAGCCGGGGCGGCCGATACAGTACCGTAAGGGGCTGCCTCTGTCCGACGTACAAGGCAGCAATCTCGAAGCATCCCATATGCGGGGTCAAAAAAAGCAGACCGCGCCCCGCCTTCGTCGCCTCCTCGACCAAGGCATAATTTCGAACCTCGCTGACCCATCGAGCCAGCCGACGCGCGGATCCCAGCCAGATTGCGATCAGTTCCAGTGCGGTTTTTCCGGCCTCCGCAGCAGCCCTATGCCGCAGGCGATTGAATTCATGCTCTGAACTGAACAGTCCGCTTTGCCTCAAGTTTCGGTCCAGTCGTGCCGAATAGGAGCGGGATGCGAGATAGACCAACCGCCCAAGCGCAGATCCAAGTAAATGAAGCCAGGAAAGAGGCAACCAGGCCAAGGGCTTCAGCAACCAGCGGAGCATCATCCGACGAACCCTTTTTCCACCACCGTTTTCGCCCTTTTTTGCTATTCTATTGAGCTTTTAGCCGGCAGGGAGCACCCGCCTCATGAATGAGTTTTTGTTTACGTCTGAATCCGTCTCCGAAGGACACCCCGACAAAGTCGCCGACCAGATATCCGATGCCGTATTGGACGCGATTCTGGCCCAGGATAAAGGGGGGCGGGTCGCCGCTGAAACCTTGGTGGCGACAGGCTTGGTTGTCATGGCAGGCCAGATCACCACGCGCGCAGTCGTAGACTACGGCGAACTGGCGCGCAGCGTCGTGAAGCGCATCGGATACGACAGCTCCGACATCGGTTTCGACTACAAGACCTGCGCGGTCCTCACCGCCTACGATCGGCAATCGCCTGACATCGCACAGGGTGTGGACGAAGGCGCGGGGCTCGACTTGGAGCAAGGCGCCGGCGATCAAGGTTTGATGTACGGCTACGCCTGCGACGAGACACCCCAACTGATGCCGCTCCCGATCTACTACGCTCACCGGTTGATGGAGCGTCACGCCGAGCTGCGCAAGGATGGGCGTCTCCCTTGGCTGCGTCCCGATGCGAAGTCGCAGGTGAGCGTGCGTTACGTCAACAATCGCCCGCAGCACGTCGAGACAGTCGTCATCTCCACTCAGCACCATCCCGATGTATCCCACGCGCAGATCACCGAAGCCGTGGTGGAAGAGATCGTGAAACCCGTCTTTCCCAAGGGTGTCCTATCTCCCAACACGAAGTACTTGATCAATCCGACGGGGCGTTTCGTGATCGGAGGTCCGATGGGCGACACCGGATTGACCGGCCGCAAAATCATCGTCGACAGCTACGGCGGATCGTCCCGCCACGGGGGCGGCGCGTTCTCCGGCAAGGATCCGTCCAAGGTCGACCGCTCGGCAGCCTATGCGGCGCGCTACGTGGCAAAAAACGTCGTGGCCGCGAAGTTGGCGAGCCGTTGCGAGGTGCAAGTGGCCTACGCGATCGGTGTGGCTCGGCCGGTAAGTCTGATGGTAGATACTTTCGGCACGGGCAAGATCCCGGACGAAAAAATTGCGAAACTGGTCGAGAAGCACTTCGATCTGCGTCCCAAAGGCATCATCGTGGCACTCGACATGCTGCGTCCGATCTACAGCAAGACAGCCGCTCACGGGCACTTTGGTCGAGATGAACCGGAGTTCACGTGGGAAGCGACCGACAAGGCCGAAGCCCTGATGGCAGACGCCGGCATCAAGGCCTGAGCGGGGCCTGTATTTTTTTGACTGCATTCCGCCACGTCCGAGGGGCGCTGCGACCGTCGCCTGCATTGAACCTGCAGAGCGGCGGCCAGGCTCGGACGGGTGGCCCGAGTTTGAACCGCGCCCATTCATTTAATGAATGGAGACTGCCTTGGGCACGACCTCTTCCGCCAAGACATCCAAGCAAGACTACGTAGTGAAAGACATTGCGCTCGCCGATTGGGGGCGCAAAGAAATTTCCATCGCCGAAACCGAAATGCCGGGGCTGATGGCGATCATCGAAGACTATGCGGCCAAGCAGCCGCTCAAGGGCGCCCGCATCGCCGGATCGTTGCACATGACGATTCAAACGGCCGTCTTGATCGAAACGCTGGTCAAACTGGGCGCGGACGTGCGCTGGGCTTCGTGCAACATCTTCTCTACCCAGGACCACGCTGCCGCCGCGATCGCCGCGGCAGGGATTCCGGTGTTCGCTTACAAGGGCGAATCACTCGAGGAATACTGGGACTACACGCACCGAATCCTGGAATGGTCGGACGGTGGTGCGCCGAACATGATTCTGGACGACGGCGGCGATGCCACCCTGCTGGTTACGCTCGGGACGCGTGCCGAGAAAGACCCGAGCCTCATCGCCAACCCGACCAACGAGGAAGAGGAGGTGTTGTACGCAGCAATTCGCGCCCAACTGGCCGCCAAGCCGGGCTGGTATGCGCGTATCCAGGAAAGCATTCGCGGTGTGACCGAAGAAACCACCACCGGCGTGCATCGTCTCTATCTGATGGAGAAGGAAGGCCGACTGCCCTTCCCTGCCATCAACGTGAACGATTCGGTCACCAAGTCGAAGTTCGACAATCTCTATGGCTGCCGCGAGTCGCTGGTCGACGGCATCAAGCGCGCCACTGACGTCATGATCGCGGGCAAGGTGACGCTCGTGGCCGGTTACGGTGATGTGGGCAAAGGCTGTGTGCAGGCACTCAAAGGCCTCGGCGCGACCGTGTGGGTGAGCGAGATCGATCCCATCTGTGCGCTGCAAGCGGCCATGGAGGGCTACCGCGTCGTGACCATGGACTACGCCTGTGACAAGGCGGACATCTTCGTCAGCGCGACAGGCAATGTCCATGTGATCAATCACGAGCACATGAAGCGCATGAAGCACAACGCCATCGTGTGCAACATCGGCCATTTCGACTCCGAGATCGACATCGCGAGCCTGAAACAGTACAAGTGGGACAACATCAAGCCCCAGGTTGACCATGTCATTTTCCCCGACGGCAAACGCATTATCGTGCTGGCCGAGGGGCGCTTGGTCAATCTCGGCTGCGCCACCGGGCATCCGAGCTTCGTCATGTCGAGTTCGTTCAGCAATCAGGTGCTCGCCCAAATCGAGTTGTTCGGCCAGACCGGTCAGTACCAGAACAAGGTCTACGTGCTGCCGAAGAAGCTCGATGAACACGTTGCCCGATTGCATTTGCGCAAGCTCGGAGCCGAACTCACGTTGATGAACGAAGCTCAGTGCCGCTACATCGGCGTCGACATCGACGGCCCATTCAAGCCCGATCACTACCGTTACTAGTCACCGAAGGCCGCGGAGGGAAGCTCGATGCCTTCCCTCCCTCTTTATAGGGGGATCACGCGATTGAACGCGGTCGGCGATCCTGTACACCCTATTCTCCCTTTCTCGCCGATCGTGGCAACCTTTCCTTACCGTGCAATGGTGTGGCCGTCATGACGTCCTCCAGAACCTTCAGCTTCGAATTCTTTCCACCCAATACACCGGAGGGCCGCGAGAAACTGCGCGCAACGACGGAGCAACTCGCGGCGCTCAAGCCCAAGTTCTTCTCCGTCACGTATGGCGCCGGCGGATCCACCCGTGACCGCACCCTGGAAACCGTGCTCGATATTCAGGCCAGCGGAAACCAGGCAGCGCCCCACGTCTCTTGTATCGCCTCCACCAAGACCGGAATCCGGGAAACGCTCCAGCACTACCGCGATCACGGCATCAGCCATCTGGTCGCGCTGCGCGGCGATCTGCCTTCAGGGCTGGCTACGGCAGGGGAGTTTCGCTACGCCTTCGAATTGGTCGAGTTCATCCGGCGGGAGTTCGGGCGGCACTTTTTCATCGAGGTCGCCGCTTATCCGGAATATCATCCACAGGCTCGCAGTGCCCTCGAAGACTTGCTCAATTTCAAGCGCAAAGTCGATGCCGGCGCAGATTCGGCGATTACCCAATACTTTTACAACACCGACAGCTACTTTCATTTCGTCGACGAGTGCACGGCGATGGGAATCGACATTCCGATCGTCCCCGGCATCATGCCGATCAACAAGTTTTCACAGTTGGCGCGCTTCTCGGACGCCTGCGGCGCAGAAATTCCCCGCTGGATCAGGAACAAGCTCGAAGCCTACGGCGACGATACGGAATCCGTGCGCTCCTTCGGTCTCGATGTCGTGACTTCGCTGTGCGACCGCTTACTGGAGAGAGGCGCCCCGGGACTGCATTTCTATACATTGAACCAGGCAAGCGCCGTGAGCACCATCTGGCAGCGTCTCGGTCTCTAAGCCGATCAGCTCACGACCCTGTTGCGTCCGGCCCGCTTTGCCGCATAGAGCGCGTGATCGGCCCGATCGACGAGATCGCGCGCCTTGGCGTCGATGTCGGCCCCTCGCACTTCTTCCTTCGTCGTCGAGACGCCTATCGAGAGCGTCACCGAGAGCGTGCCGCTGTCGGGCAGCTTGATCGGGTTCGATGCAATCGATTCGCGGATCCGCTCCGCGATCGCATTGGCGGTTTCAGCATCCGTTTGCACGAGTAGAACGGCGAACTCCTCGCCGCCATACCGTGCCATCGCATCCGATAGGCGCAGCTGGTCCTTGATCTGCTCGGCCACTTCACGCAAGACCACGTCTCCGATCAAGTGACCGTGCTTGTCGTTCACCTGTTTGAAATGGTCCACATCGACCAGCAGACACGAAAGCGCAGATCCCTTGCGCAGCGCGCGGTCGACCTCTTCGCGCAGCCGCTGGTCGAAGTAGCGCCGATTGTGTACGCCGGTCAGCGCGTCGGTGAGGCCGATATGCTTGAGGCGCTCGTTGTTGGCGACGTTCTCCAGACATACGGAGGCGACGGCCGCCAGCCACTCGATGAAATTGGTGGCCATGCCCGGCACAAAGCGATCCGGCCGAACGCTACCCAGGTTCAGGCTTCCGACCAACTGACCCCAGCGCGTCAGGGGCAGAATCGCAATCGACGAAGGCCGCAGCCCGCCTTGTGTAAAAAGGCAACCATGGCGCTCGGGATCGTACATACCGAGCACGGGCTGCGTGCTTCTGCCGAACAGCGACGACAAAAACACATCCTGATCGAACATGATCAGACCGGGAAACTCGTCGGGGGAAGCCTCTGCGTCCATCAGCGTGCGCCGCAGATCGTAATCCGCATCGATGAGCGAGAGCGAAACCACGTCGAGTTCGAACGCCTCTCGGTAATCTTCGAGGATGGCTTCGATCAACTCCTTGAAGCTGACTATCCCGATGAGACGCAACTCGACCTTCTGAAAGCGAGCGAGCACGCGCTCGTTGTAACGAGCACGCTCCATCAACTCGGCCAGCTTGCGCTTTAGCTCTTGGTTCTCTTGCTGCAGATCGGAGGTCATCGCTCGGCATCGAAAGTCGATCCGGGCCATTCTAACCGCGCGCAAACCATGCGCCTACGTCTGGCGTGGTCATATGCCCAAGCCCCATGCAGCCGGGAAGGCTGACGCGAGGCCGCGCCCAACAAAAAAAGCCGGCTCGTCGAGCCGGCTTTTGGTGCAGCTGAATCATCCGAACGACATAGAAGCCGTGCGGCGCAGATCCGCGGATGAATCAAGCCGCTTTGGAAACCGCCTTCTTCTTTGCCTGTGCTGCCCGGGCATGCTGGGACGCATAGGCAGCATGCGCCGCAGCTTCCGCATCGCCCACGTGCACAGCGACACCCATATCGGACATGACCGAACCGAGAGCCGACAAGCAAAGCATGACGTTGTCAGCACGGCAGGAATAGCCCATGAGGCCGAAACGCCATATCTTGCCGGCCAGCGGGCCGAGGCCGGCACCGATCTCCAAACCGAACTCGTCGAGCAGAGTACGACGCACCGCGGCTTCGTCCACACCCTCGGGACACATGACGGCATTCATCTGCGGCAGCTGGTATTGCTCCTTCACCAGGTACTTCAGTCCCATGGCCTCGAGCCCCGCCTTGAGGGCCAGATGATGCCGATGATGACGCGCCCAACAGTTCTCGATACCTTCCTCGCGAATCAGCAGCAAGGCTTCGTGCAAAGCGAACAAGGAGTTGGTGGGCGCCGTGTGGTGATACGTCCGGGTGGACGCGCCCCAGTAGCCCAGCAAGAGGTTCATGTCCATGAACCAGCTCTTGATCTTGTCCTTTCGCGCCTTCACCCGATCGACCACACGCTCGGAGAACGAAACCGGCGAGAGCCCCGGTGTGCACGACAGGCACTTCTGGCTCGCGGAATAAATCGCGTCGATGCCCCACTCGTCGACCAGAACGGGCGTTCCGCCAAGGGAAGTAACCGCATCGACGATGACCATCGCATCATGCTTGTGCGCGATCTGCGTGAGCGTCTTGGCATCCGACTGACAGCCGGTCGACGTCTCCGCGTGCACGAAGGCGACAACGCGAGCGTCCGGGTTCTTCTTGAGCGCGTCTTCGACCTTCTGCGGATCGATCGGATCGCCCCAGTTTTCTTCCACGACGATCGGGACGCCGCCACAACGCTCGACGTTCTCGATCATGCGCCCGCCGAACACGCCATTGCGGCAAACGATGACTTTGTCCCCGGGGGCGACCATATTGACGAAGCAGTACTCCATCCCCACCGAGCCCGGCCCCGAGATCGGAAAGGTCAAAGCGTTCTTCGTCTGATAGGCGTAACGCAGCAGCGTCTTGAGCTCCTCCATCATTTCGACGAAAACCGGATCGAGATAGCCGATCGCGGGCTGACTCATGGTGGTCAGGACGCGCGGATGGATCTCGGTCGGCCCCGGACCCATGAGCGTACGCTGCGGCGGGTGGAAGGAGAAAATACGTTTATGAGGAGCGTATTGGTTCATGATGTCGTTTCCTTGGAGTGGCATGCCGAACGAGCCTTCGCCCTCGGGCCGTGACTTGAGCTTGAGGGGTTTGCGCGCAGCGGCCTCGTTCAACACTTCGACGGCGCTCAATTCTCCCGCTGTCAGGTGCTCGACTTCCATGGCCCACCGCGCGGGTATGTACCCGACCTTGATCCAGTTGCTGACCACGGCCCGGTCGACGCTAAGCCGACGGGCAAGCTCTGCCTGACTACCGAAGATTTCAACGAGACGCTCGACGCAATTCATGGGGGCTTTACCTCGGCCGCAAAACTAACATGTCAAATTTATTTTGACAAGTTGCATTTGCCGACCTAAATCACCACACTGCGTCCGCCGTCGACTGCCAACACCTGCCCCGTCACGAAGGGCGCCGTCAGCAGAAAGCCCACTGCAGAGGCGATATCGTCCGCGCTGCCGATTCGCTTGAGTGGCGTTCGCGCCAAAATATCAGCCTGCATCGCAGCATCGGCGAGCATGCCGCTTTCGGGCCAGGCGATCGCTCCGGGCGCCACCGCATTGACTCGAACGCGCGGCGCCATTTCTCGCGCGAGCGATCGGGTCAGAGCCACCAGTCCCGCTTTGGCCAGGCTGTAAGTCACATGCCCCTCGAGCGGACGCTCGGCGTGTATATCGACGATATTCACAACCGCGCCTCGCCGCCGCAACAACTCGGGCGCGGCCGCCTGCGTAAGAAACAGCGGAGCACGCAGGTTGGTTCCGACCAAGTCGTCCCAGTCACGCTCGGTAATCTTCCCGAACGGGGTCGCAAAGAAGCTCGAGGCGTTGTTCACCAGCCCATCGAGCCTGCCGAAACGCGATATCGACGCCTCGACCATCCCTGCCAGGGCAGCTGGATCCAAGAGGTCGGCGGCGACGCAAGCAACCGAGTCCTTTCGAGCCGCCTCCAGCCGTCGCTGCAGGCGACTAGCGTCCGTGCTCGACGTGCGATAATGGATCACGATATTCGCGCCGGCCCGATGCAAGTGGCGGCATATGGCGGCGCCGACACGGCGCGCGCCCCCGGTCACCAGGACGGTTTTTCCCGCCAGAACCAGTGCTCCGTTTGTTTGGGAAATAGCTTTCATGGTGCCGGCAATTCTACCCGAACACCTCGTGCATCCTCTGCCTCCTCACCTGCGTCACTTGCCCGCCCCCGACGGGGCAGCGCTGAGTCATATGAAGCAACTGCAGACGCTGATCATGGATGAGATCAGCGCAAGCGGCTTCATGCCTTTCCAGCGCTTCATGGAGCTTGCGCTTTATGCACCCGGCCTGGGCTATTACTCCAGCGGCACCGTGAAGTTCGGTAACGCCGGAGACTTCGTCACTGCGCCCGAGGTGTCACGCCTCTTCGGAGCGACCCTGGCCCGGCAAGTCGCTCAGCTGATCGATCTCGGCTGCGAGCACATCCTCGAACTCGGCGCAGGCACCGGGCGCATGGCCGCCGACATTCTGATCGAACTGGCCCGGCTCGACCGCCCGCCGCAAAGTTACGAGATCCTCGAGGTATCGGGGGATCTTCGGTCGAGACAGCGCCACACCCTGCGAGAGGCCGCTCCGGGGCTTTGCGACTGCGTCCGGTGGCGAGACAGCCTGCCGGAGCGGTTCGAAGGTGTCATCCTCGCCAACGAGGTATTGGATGCGCTTCCCGTGGCATTGGTGCGTGTGCAAGACGGCGATACTCTGGAACTCGGCGTGACGGCCGCAGCTGACCACGAAGGCTTTGCGTGGATCACCCGCCCCGCAGACGGAGAACTGCTGCGCGCGGCCGCCTCATTGGCGTTGCCGGACGAGTACACCACGGAGATTCATCTGGCCGCGCGCGGCATGGTGCGCAGCCTGGGCGCGATCCTCGAACGCGGCGCCGCCTTCCTCATCGACTATGGGTTCCCCCGCGCGGAGTACTACCATTCGCAGCGAGCGAGCGGCACCCTGATGTGTCACTACCGGCACCATAGCCATGCCGATCCGCTCGCCTTGCCTGGCCTGCAAGACATCACGAGCCACATCGACTTCACTGCGATTGCCGAGGCTGCCGAAGAATCGGGGCTCGACTTGCTCGGCTATATCCCCCAAGCCCGCTTCCTCATGAATACCGGTCTGCTCGAACAACTGGGGCGGATCGATCCTCAAGACGTGCGCCGCTATGCCCCCGCCTGTGCCGGCGTGCAGAAGTTGCTGAGCCCCGCCGAGATGGGCGAACTCTTCAAAGTCATCGCATTCGGCCGCAGCATCGACGAACCGCTGATCGGCTTCCAGGCTGGCGATCGGAGTGGACGGCTATGAGGACGCAACCCCCACCCACCTCGATGCGGGCTATGCAAGTATTCCGTTCGGGCGAACCGCTGCGCGCGGTGCAGATCGATGTCCCTGCGCCCGGACCGGGCCAACTGCTCGTCCGGGTACGGGCATGCGGGGTCTGCCGCACCGATCTTCATGTCGCAGACGGCGACCTGCCCATCTGCAAGCATCCGATCACCCCAGGCCATGAGATCGTCGGCGAAGTCGTGGGCATGGGCGCGGGCATGACTGCATTCGTGCTGGGGCAGCGCGTCGGCATACCCTGGCTTGGCCATACCTGCGGGCACTGCCTCTACTGCCGATCGGGTCGTGAGAATCTATGTGCCGACGCCCGTTTCACCGGCTACCAGATCGACGGCGGCTATGCGCAATACGCGGTGGCCGACGCCCGGTTCTGTTTCCCGCTTCCCGACGCATACAGCGACGCCGAGGCCGCCCCGCTGCTTTGCGCCGGGTTGATCGGCTACCGCGCCCTGAAAATGGCCGGTGACGCGCGCGTGCTCGGCATCTACGGCTTCGGCGCAGCCGCGCACATCGTGGCACAGATCGCCCGCCACGAAGGCCGCACCATATGCGCCTTTACGCGCGAGGGCGACCTCGAAGGCCAAACCTTCGCCCGCGACCTAGGCGCGGCCTGGGCAGGGCATTCAGGTCAACAGCCGCCACAGCCCCTGGAGGCCGCCATCATCTTCGCGCCCGTCGGCAGCCTGGTCCCGCTGGCTTTGGAGGCCACTGCACCGGGGGGCACCGTCGTTTGCGCCGGCATCCACATGAGCGACGTCCCCAGCTTCCCGTATCGCATCCTTTGGGGCGAGCGAACCTTGCGCTCGGTAGCCAACCTCACCCGCGAGGACGGCGAGGCTTTCCTGGCGCTGGCGCCTCAAGTGCCGATCCGCACCGAAGTCGAGGTGTTTGCGCTTGCTCAGGCGAACGAAGCGCTCACCCGCCTGCGAGAAGGTCGCATCCGCGGCGCGGCGGTGCTTGCCTGCGCATGACGAGGCCAGCGTGCCGGCTCACTGCCGGCCCGTCAAGCCGCCGCGAGCTTGGCGTTCGCCCAGGTCAGCCGGTCGATCAGGATGCGCATGAACGCTTTGTTGAATTGCACCTGGCACGGTGCCGATGCCAACCGTAGCGCCATCGAATCGACTTCCAGCACTGAAACCGGCGACAGCGTGGTAATCGTGGTCGTGCGACGTGCGCTCGACTGGCTGAAGTACAGCATTTCGCCGAAACAATCGCCCGGCGAGAGCATGTCCAGGGACGTGCCGCACCGGGTGACTTCGAGCTCCCCCGACGCCAACACGTAGAAGCACTCGCCGCGCTCGCCCTCCCGGATGATCGCGCGCCCTGCGGGAAAGCGACGAAAGCGCGCACTGCGCAAGGTCTCCCAGATCTCCACATCGCGAAAGTCCCGGAAGAACGACAATCCGCGCACCGTGTTGAAGCGTTCGGCGTCGGACTCTTCGAGTGCCACATGGTCGAGCCCGCGATAAGCCTCGATGAGGTCCGCGCTGAATTCCGCCCAGGTCGCATAGCGCTCGCGCCTGTCCCGATGCAGCGCACGCAAGACCACGTTTTCCAGCGCTGGCGGCAAATCGGGTCGGTATCTGCTGGGCACGACCGCCGAGGCTTCCAGAATTTGGCGGGCCAGTTCCACGTCGGTCGGTCCGTGAAAGGGCACCTGGCCGGTCAGCAGCCGGTACAGCACCATGCCGAGTCCGTAGATATCGGCTTGCTGGTCCGCCTGCTCGTTTCGCAACTGCTCGGGCGCGACGTAGACGAGGCCGGGTCCACGCGGACACGCCCCGGTCGCATACCGCTCGCCATGCCCGGAGCAAAAGTCCGTGACCTTGATGTCGGTGCCCCGTCGCACCAGGATATTGGACGCCTTGATGTTGCGGTGGAGGACGCCATGCTGCTGGGCGTGTTCCAGCGCAAGCGCGCACTTGAACACGATCTCGACCGATTTTTCGATCGCCAGCAAGCGCTGGGGCGTGCAATGGACTTCCAGATTGCCGCCCGGCACGTATTCGCTGACCACGTAGCAAATATCTTCGTCGGCGACGGCATCGTACAGCGAAGCGATATGCGGATGCGACAAACGGCCCACCAGCGCCGCTTCCTTCATGAGTGCGCGGCGGAATCGGCGCTCGGTCTCCGGTTGAGCCATCGCAAGCGGATCGAGCAGCTTGATCGCCACATCGCGATCGCCGAAGGGATCCCTGCCGAGCCAGACGCTGCCGTCCGGCCCCGCGCCCAGCTCCCGCACCACATGGTACTTCCCGATTCGATCGATGCAACTCGTATCCGCAAGGGCGACAGCAGCTGACATTCGTGGGCTTCCGGTAAAAAATCACGCTCGATGCCCATATCGACAGTGCCGCAAAAACCTTGAGCCACACCGTCGGGCCCGACATACAATCGTTCGCATCGGACTGGCTAATCACCTCGGGAGGCGATCATGGATCTTCGATTCACGCCGCAGGAGCTCGCGTTCAGGGACGAAGTCAGGGCTTTTTTCCGCGAAGCTCTGCCCGCATCGATCCGTCGCAAGATGGCATTGGGCCAACGACCGTCCAAGGCGGATATCGTCACCTGGCAGCGCATCCTCAACGACAAGGGCTGGGCGGTCCCGCATTGGCCGGTGGAATGGGGAGGCCAGGACTGGAGCCCGGTGCAAAACTATATCTTCAAAGAGGAGATGCAGCTCGCGCCCGCCCCAGACCCGCTCGCCTTCAACGTCAGTATGGTGGGCCCGGTGCTGATCGCCTTCGGCACCGAAGCGCAGAAGCGACGTTTCCTGCCCAAGGTCGCGAATCTCGACTACTGGTTCTGCCAAGGCTTCTCCGAGCCGGGCGCCGGATCGGACCTCGCCTCGCTCCGGACATCCGCGCGACGTGAAGGCGATCACTACGTCGTCAATGGACAGAAGATCTGGACTTCCCGCGCTCATCAGGCCGACTGGATGTTCTGCCTCGTGCGCACCGACCCCGCGGCAAAACCGCAAAGCGGCATTTCGTATCTTCTGATCGACATGCAAACGCCTGGCCTGACGATCCGCCCCATTCCGACCATCGATGGCGAGCACCATTTCAACGAGGTGTTCTTCGATGACGTTCGCGTGCCGCTGGAAAACCTCGTCGGCGAGGAAAACAAAGGCTGGACTTATGCCAAGTACCTGCTGGGCAACGAGCGCACCGGCATTGCCCGGGTAGGCGCGTCCAAGCAACGCATTCTGAAAGCCAAGCAGCTCGCAGCGACCATCGTGATCGGAGACCGCACCCTGGCCGACACCGAGCGCTTCCGAGAGAAAGTCGCAGCCATCGAGGTGGAGCTCAAAGCCCTGGAGATCACCCAGTTGCGTGTCGTTTCCAACGCCCGCAATCTGCCGCGCGGCGTGCAAGATCCCGCGTCCTCGGTGCTGAAGCTCAAGGGCACGGAGTTGCAGCAAGCGGCCACGGAGATCCTGATGGAAGTCGCGGGCGCTCACGCGATGGCCTTCCAGTCGGAACACCTCTGGGGCACCGCGACCGACGAGTCGATCGGGCCCGAGTGGGCTGCCACGGTCGCGCCCGACTACTTCTATACCCGGGCGTCGTCGATTTACGGTGGCTCGAACGAAATCCAGAGAAACGTGATCGCCAAGCGGCTGCTCGGCCTCTAGCGGCCACCCGTACCTCGGAACAGGATACCCCGCCATGGACTTCGATCTGAGCGAAGAGCAGCGCATGCTGCAAGAAAGCGTCGAACGCCTCATCAGCGAGCGCTACGACTTCGAGCATCGCAAAGCGTATATGAAGGAAGCCCCGGGCTTCAGCAAGACCCTGTGGGCGCAATACGCCGAACTCGGCCTGCTCGGGCTGCCCTTCGCGGAGAAGTATGGCGGCAGCGGCGGGGGGGCCATCGAAACCATGATCGTGATGCAAGCCTTCGGCCGCGGGCTTGCGCTGGAGCCCTATCTCGCCACCGTCGTCATGGGTGGCGGGCTGATTGCGCTCGCGGGAAGCGAGGCGCAGCGAACGACGATCCTCCCGCGCATCGCCAGCGGCGACCTGCTGCTCGCCTTCGCCCATAGCGAACCCCAGGCCCGATACGAGCTCTCGGACGTTGCCTGTACGGCGAGGCGCGGGGCCGACGGCTGGATCCTCGACGGGCACAAGAGCTTCGTCATGCATGGGGACTGTGCCGACCGGTTGATCGTCTCGGCCCGCACCAGCGGGGAACAGCGCAGCGAACAGGGCATCGGTCTGTTCCTGGTGGACGCACATGCCAAAGGCGTCAGCCGTCGGGGCTATCCGACCCAGGACGGATTGCGTTCGGCCGAGATCCGGCTCTCGGGCGTCAAGGTCGGTTCGAACGCGGCGCTCGGCGAACCCGGGAATGCAGCAGGCGCGATACAGCGCATCGCCGAGCATGCCTTGGCGGCGACAGGCGCAGAGGCCGTCGGCGCAATGGCGGCGGCGCACGAACTCACGGTCGATTACCTCAAGACGCGCAAGCAGTTCGGGGTCACGATAGGCAGTTTCCAGGCGCTCCAGCACCGAGCCGTCGACATGCTGGTTCACCTGGAGCAGGCACGCAGCATGTCCCTGCTGGCGACCATGATGCTCGACGAACCGGATCCCGGCGAACGCAGCAAGACGATCTCAGCCGCGACGGTGCAGATCCGCCGCTCGGGCAAATTCATAGGCCAGCAAGCCGTGCAGCTTCATGGCGGCATCGGCATGACGCTCGAGTACAAGATCGGGCACTACTTCAAGCGCTTCACCGCGATGGAGTCGATATTCGGCGACACCGACCACCATCTTGCAGCGCTCGCCCGGGCAGGGGGGTTGCTCTGATCCGGAAGTTCGCGAACCAACGGCGCTCGACGGCGGGCGTCTCGAGGTTCTGGAAACGCAGTCGATACTCTCCGATCAGGCCGGCACCCACGGCAAGTCGGCCATCGCGCCGAACTCGGTTCTGACATCGATCACGGCGGGCAGGTCGGAGGCCATGGCCTGCTCGAATGCCTTGCGAAAATCACCCGGCTTCTCCACGATTACGCCGAAGCAGTCGAAGGCTTGCGCGACCCGAGCGAAATCGGTCTCCCGATACTCGAAACACTCACCCATGCGCGTGCGGTCCCGATCGCCGTAGGCAGTCGTCAGATTGCGCAGCCCCTGCGACAGGCTGTGATTGTTGTTCACCACGGTCACCGTCTTGATGCCGCGCCTACGCGCGGTCTCGAGTTCGGGCAGGTGGTAATAGAAACCCCCATCGCCGGTGAAGCAAATCACCGGCTGCTCCGGCGCCGCGCACTTGGCGCCCAAGGATGCCGGAAACGCCCAGCCGAGCGAGCCGGCGGCGCGGAAGTAGTTCTGAGCCGCCGACCTCAGATACACCAGCGTGCCGGTCCATAGCGCAGAGTATCCAGTGTCGGAAATGACGATGGCGTTGTCCGGGAGAATCTCCGTGAACTCGGCGCACAGGCGCTCGGGACGCATCGGCAGACTCTCGGCCGCACGTCGCGCACGAACTTCGGCGTGCCAATCGTCGACATGCTTCTGGCTCTGCCCCAACCAGTCGGCGCGTTCGCCCGGCGCACAAGAGGCAGCGAGCGCCTCCATGCCGGCGCCGACATCCGCAAGAAGGCCGAGAGTCCCGGGATAGTTGCGGCCGATTTCGATCGGATCCTGGTCGATCTGTACCACCGGGATGCCTGGGCCCGGCAGCTTGAAGTTCGCGGTCGTATGGTCGCTGGCGTTGCTGCCGGCGAAGATCACGAGATCCGCCTCGGCGACGACATGGTTCGCACAGCTGCGTCCATAAAGGCCGACCACGCCCCGGAACAAGGGATCGGATTCGAGCATGACCGCCTTGGCATCGAGCGTCACGACCACCGGCGCCTGAATGCGCCGCGCCAACCGGGCGAGCGCCGCCTCGCCTCGGGAGACCACGACGCCGCGATCGGCAACGATCACCGGACGCCGCGACCGCCCGATGGCCTCGGCCGCCTGTTTCACCGCGGCCGGATCCGGCGCGGGCCGAAACGCGGGGTAGCGAGTGTGCGCCTGGTCGGCAACGATATCGAACTCGTCCTCGAGCACGGCCAGCGCATCGCCCGTCAATCCGGCAATGTCCAGATGAACCGGCCGGGGCGTGCCGGTCGTCGCCTCGCGAAACGCCTGCCGGATCAGGTGCTGCATCTGATCGAGCGTTTCGATCTTGGCGTGGAACTTGGTCACCGCCGAGAACAGAGGCTCGTGCTGAACCTCCTGATAGGCGTTACGGTGCTGAAACTGAGGCACATGACGTCCGGTGAAGGCAACGATAGCGGAATGACCCAGGTAAGGATCCTGCATGGCAGCCGCAAGGTTGGCGGCACCGACCGACTGCGCGAAGCACACACCCGGCCGACCGGACACCCGCGCATATCCGTCGGCCATATACGCGACCGCCTTCTCAGAGTGACCGAGGATGCGCGTGATGTTGCAGTCCTCCATCTCGGCAAGCGCCCGACGCAGCACCGCATCCATGAAGAACACATGCGAAACTCCGTAAGCCTCTAGCGTCCGCGCAAACAAGCGCGCTCCGGTCATTCTCTGCGGCATGGCGAAACCTCGTGAAAGATGATGTGAACAGCAAGTCAGGCTAGTGTGCTGAGTCAGAGATTCGCTGACGGATGGCCGAACGTCATCGACGATGCAGACGGGACAAAAGTGTCGGAATCGGCGTCGGACGCGAAGGGAACCGCAGCCAGTTTGGACACCGGGCGAGGATTTCCGACAAAGTATGGCGTCGATTCTCGGCGCTTTCGTTCAGCGAATTTCTGACGCAGGGCCTGGGGCCCCGGCTTCGCGAGCAGCACGCGATTCTCCCCAGGCGGCCGCAGATATGTCAACGCAAGGCGCCGCGGATCGCGGCCAGTCGCGCCAGATGAACGAGTTGCCGGATCTCGTCGGGCTTAGGCGCCGACCGCGCGATGGCCGCCGTGTTCACCGCGGCTGCAGCCCGGGCCGCCTCACGCATGCGCTCGGCCTGCGGATACGACCGCTCCTCGAATCCCAGCCGGCCGCGCGCATCGCACTCGCATGCCCGCAGCATCGCGTCGAATCGCTCCGGCCGGCGAAACGCATCGCATTGCTCGAGCACCTTGAGCAAGGTCTCGGGCCGAAGCTCCAGCGCGCGATGCACGTGGGTATGCCATTTCGCCACGGCAAGCGCCAGCTCTCGGCACGACACGGGCACGCGCAGTCGCTCGCACAGGGCTTCGATCAGCGGCAAGGACCGCCCCTCGTGACCGATGTGGCGCGGCCACTCGTCCCGTGGGGTCGTGCCCTTGCCCAGATCATGCACGAGCAGCGCAAAGCGGACGTCCAGCGATTCGCCGCGTTGCGCCGCGCATTGGAGCGCCCGCATGACGTGCTCTCCCGTGTCGATCTCGGGATGATGCTGCGCCGGCTGCGGCACCCCGAACAGGCGATCGAGCTCGGGCAGAATGCGGGCGAGCGCACCGCACTCGCGCAAGACCATGAACATCCGGACCGGCTGCTCCGCCATCAGGCCACGGGCGAATTCCTGCCAAACCCGCTCGGCCACCAGATGATCGACTTCGCCTTCGAGCACCATCTCACGCATGAGACGCATAGTCTCGGGAGCCACGTCGAATCCGAACCGGGCGGCGAATCTGGCGACCCGCAACACCCGCACGGGATCTTCGACGAACGCCGGGCCGACATGCCGCAGCACTCTCGATTGGATGTCGGCTGCCCCGTTGAACGGATCGACCAGGTCGCCCTGCTCGGCGCGAGCCATGGCATTGATGGTCAGATCGCGCCGGGCAAGGTCGTCCTCCAGTGTCACCTCCGGCGAGGCGAAAATCTGGAAGCCGCGATAGCCCCGACCCGTCTTGCGCTCGGTGCGAGCCAGCGCATATTCCTCGTGGGTCGTCGGGTGCAGGAAGACAGGAAAATCACGCCCGACCGCGCGATAGCCGAGCGCAACCATCTGCTCCGGCGTGGCGCCGACGACGACGAAATCACGATCCTTCACCGGCAACCCGAGCAGTCCGTCGCGCACTGCGCCGCCGACCTCGTACACCTTCACCGATAGGGCTCGTAGTCGTCGATGCATTCCGTTTCGGCCAAGGCCGCGGCGCGCCACTCCTGCACGGCAGGAAGCTGCCATAGCCGGTCCGCGTATGCCCCAAGCGAGCCGTCCAATCCCACGCCATAGGTTCTAAAGCGCGAGACAACGGGCGCATACATCGCATCCGCCAAGCTGAATTCGCCGAACAGAAACGGTCCGCCCGAGCGCGCCAGGCACTGGGCCCAGCTTGCCCGGATCCGGGCAATGTCCACCGCGACATCCGCCGTATGTCCCTGGCCCGGATAGCTGCCCCGGATATTCATGGGCATGTGCGTGCGCAGACGAGCGAACCCAGCGTGCATTTCGGCGCTCACGCTTCTCGCCGCCGCACGCTGCGCAGGGTCGCCCGGCCATAGCCCCAGCGTCGGATATTTCTCGGCCAGATATTCGCCGATCGCCAAGGAATCCCATACGGTCACCGCACCATCGACCAGCACCGGCACTTTGCCTGCAGGGGACACTGCCAGGATACGTTCCTTGTAGCCGGACTCGAACAAGGCAACGCGCTCTTCCTCGAAGGGAAGCCCGAAATGGCGCAGCGGCAGCCATGCGCGCATCGACCACGACGAGTAGTTCTTGTTGCCGACGATAAGGCGCATTGCACTCATGATTGCTGAACAGGCTTACACGGCTGACGACTGTCCGAGGATAACACCCGCCTCATGCCCCGCCTTCCATTCGACTGCGCTTGGCAAAACGGCGGGCATCGGAAACCCCGGCACCGGCCAAGGTGCCGGCCATGCCAAGGGCGGGGACGGACGACGACAACTATCGTCGCATCTGCTCGTCGATGACGCGTATGCGGGAACGAGCGCTACTGTCGTTTGCCGGCGAACCCGATCCGAGCACTGCGAAGAAAGCGCATCACCGACGCGGCCTCGAGCGATACTCGTCGTAGGAGCGGTTACGCGCGCACTGCAGGTAAGTCGGCAGCACAGCCTCGAGATGGGCCGGCTGGAATGAAAAAACCCCGGGCCAGGAGCAATGGCAGACGTTGTCCACCGACATCGAGCGCACGTTGTCGCGGGTGAGCAACTTCACGGGGGCGAACTCCATCGCCAATGCTTGCAGATAGGAGGTCGTCTTGCCTAGGCCGATGATGGGCCGCGAGCAGCCGATCGTCCGGCCTGTGATTTCGATCAGCTCCCGCAAGGTGTAGACGGTCGGCCCGCATAGATCATAGCGCTGACCGAACGTCGCAGGATCGGCGAGCGCATCGGCGAACGCACGCACGACGTCCTCGACCCAAACGGGCTGAAACCGTGCATTGGGCGACCCGAGCGGAATGAACGGGGCCAGGCGCAACATGTTGGCGAAAAGACTGAGGAAGCTGTCGCCGCGGCCGAAGATGACCGAGGGACGGAACACCGTCACGTCGACGCCCGTCGCGCCAGCGGCCAGCACTCGCGCCTCCCCCCCTGCCTTGCTGCGCAGATAGCGACTCGGCCCCTGGGAATCAGCGCCCAGAGCGCTCATGTGCACGAAACGCTTCACGCCGGCGCGTTGGCAGGCTGCGAGCACTCGTGCCGGGAGTTCCTCGTGCGCGCGCTCGAACGCATCGCGCCGAGATTCGTGCAGTATGCCAACCAGATTGACCACCGCGTCGGCCCCGGCAAGCACCGCGTCGAGAGCGGCGTCTTGATGGATATTGCACTCCACGACGGAAACGGTCGGCAGAACGAGCAGTTCCCGCTTAGCCCGCTCGCGGCTGCGCGTCGGCACCGTGCAAGCGATGCCTCGCTCGGAAAGCAGACTCGCGAGATGGGTGCCGACGAATCCTGCCCCACCGATCAGGACGACGTTACGAATCTGCATCGTTGCTGGGCCTCGATCTACTTGTTGTCCGTGGCGCTCGCCCGCGGCGGAATGATGCCGATGCGCTCCTTGAGCGACACCGCCCGCTGACCGAACATCCGCGCGTAGAAGGTTGCATTGGACATGACCTTCTTCACGTAGTCACGAGTTTCGTTGAATGGAATGGTTTCGGAGTAGATCGCCGCTTCCATCTCTTCATCCGCACGCCAGGCGCGCGCACGCCCGGGACCTGCGTTGTAAGCCGCAGACGCGAGCACCGGCTGATTGTCCAACAGATCCAGGACGTACCTCATGTAATACGTGCCCAAAGAAATATTCACGTCGAGGTCGTTGACGAGCGTCTGGCGAAAGCTCGTCATGCCGAGTTTGTCCGCGACCCACTTTGCCGTTGCGGGCATCAGCTGCATCAGGCCCGATGCGCCCGCGTGCGAGCGGGCGTCGGCGATGAACCGACTCTCCTGGCGCACGAGCCCGAACACCCAGGCCTCGTCCAGGCCATGTCGCGCCGAGTGCACTCTAAACTGCTCCCGGAATGGCGCCAGGTAACGCAGGCCGAAATCATGCAGGGCGCGGGTTCGTTCCGCGGTATTGATCGCTCTGTCCCAAAGTTCGTTGCGGCGCGCAAGCTCCGCCGCTGCCAACAGTTGGCGATCATCGAAAGCGCCTATGGCCCAGGCCCACTCCCGGTTGCCCTCGAAGCGCAAGCCCAGCCGATACAATGCGAGCGCACGCCTGATGGCCGGCACACCGGCGATCGACCGGATCTCGCTCTCCGACGGCCGGTACGACTCGGCGGGCGCCCCGATGGCTTCACCAAGCTCCTCGCCCGCGAGCAGCCCGTAGAAATGGTGTTCGGTCGAAAGCGGTGCCAGGAGCGCGTTCGCCGCTGCCCGCTGCCCCTTGACCTTGAGCGCTCGCGCCTTCCAGTAGCGCCATTCCGGCTCGGAACGCGCACCTTCGCCCATCGAGTCGATCGTGGCGAGCAACCCATCCCACTGCGATGAACGCAGCGCTGCCCGTGCTTTCCACTCGAGCTGCGTATCGGTGAGCTTGCCGGCGAGCGCGAACCAGGCGAGCGCTTCGGGATCATGACGCAGCGCCGCCCAATGGGCGAGATGACCCCAGACGTGCTCCCGCTCCTCGGCGCTGAACGCCCCTGCAAGCGCGCGCCACCGCGTGGCAGCTTCCTGCGGGGCGGTGCGAGCGAGCCGCTGCAGTGCGAACATCACGACCTCACGGTCGCCGCGATCGCCCACCGCGTGCTTGCGCTCCAAAAACAGGCGCGGATTGCTGGATGCCTGCGCCAGCGCCTTGGCGTCGATACCCTCCTTCTGCGGCAGATAGCGGTTCAGGCCGCTGGCCAAGGTCACTTGCCCTTGCTGCAACGCCAAGCGGACACGCCCCCAGATGTCGGCGTTGCTGATGACTCCAGCACGGATCGCGGCGTCGAATACCGGATTGCAGACCGTGGGCAGCGGACGTCCGCGCAGCCAAAACGTGCGCGCGCGACGCATCGCTTCGTCGTCGCCGTTCGCGATCCCGAGCTGCATGGCGTAGCAAGTGACTTCGATGTCCTCACTGCGTATTCCGACCTGATCGGTCTGGAAAGCATCCCATTGCCCGCGCCTGCCGAGTGACTTGAGCCAGTCGTTGCGCAAGCGGTCCGACAAAGGACCGTCGGCAAGCGCCGCGAGCATGTCCCTCACCTCGGCGGCCGGCACCTCGTCGAGTCGTTGCCGGATGCGCCAATAGGCGACGTAGGGGTAAAGGGTGTGCTGAACAAGCGCGGGCGCCAACTGGTCGAGCTTGAGCCGATTGCCGGTGCGAAACGCCTCCCGGGCCGCCATGAAATCCTCGTCCTGCTGTGCCCATGCGCCGGGCGCTGCGCTCAGTAGGACGAAGAGTGCGATCCAGGCAAACCGAGCCCGAATCACGGCCAAGCCGAGTCGGGCTCTGGCGCTAACGCAAGAACAGCTTGTATGCGGGATTGCGTGTCTCATCGCGAAACGGATACCCCAGCTGTTTAAGAAATCTGCGGAAACGTGCGTGGTCGGCGGCGGGAACCTGCATGCCCACCAGCACCCGGCCGTAATCCGCGCCGTGGTTGCGGTAGTGGAACAAACTGATATTCCAACCGTGGTTCATCGCGGTCAGGAAACGCATCAAGGCCCCCGGCCGTTCGGGGAATTCGAACCGGTAGAGGATCTCGCTGTCGACAGCCTGAGGCGCATGACCCCCGACGGTATGACGAATGTGCAGCTTGGCAAGTTCATTGTCCGAAAGATCCAGACAGGTCAGTCCACCCTGCTGCAGTTGCGCCATCGTGGTCGCCGTCTCGGCCCGATCGCGCACCTGCAAACCAACGAAGACATGCGCCTGCCCCGGGCTCGCGTATCGATAATTGAACTCCGTGATGTTGCGGGCCCCGATGAGGGCGCAGAAGTCGCGGAAGCTGCCCGGACGCTCCGGAATCGTCACGGCCAGCAGGGCCTCCCGGTGCTCGCCAAGCTCGGCTTGCTCGGCCACGAAACGCAGGCGATCGAAGTTCATGTTCGCGCCGCAGGCGACCGCCACGAGCGTTTCGTCCTCGATGCGACGGCGTTCGACGTAGCGCTTGGCACCGGCAATCGCCAGGGCACCCGCCGGCTCGAGGATGGAGCGCGTATCCTGGAACACGTCCTTGATCGCGGCGCAAATCGCGTCGGTATCGACAAGGATGATGTCGTCGACCAGTTCCCGGCACAAGCGGAACGTCTCTCGCCCCACCTGCTTCACGGCAACGCCGTCGGCGAACAAGCCGACCTGCTCGAGACGCACTCGCCGCCCCGCCTTGAGCGACTGCGACATCGCGTCCGAGTCGACCGGCTCCACGCCGATCAGGCGTATGTCCGGACGCAAGCGCTTGACGTACGCGCCGATACCGGAAATCAGACCGCCGCCGCCGATGGCGACGAAAATCGCGTGTATCGGGCGCGTATGCTGGCGCAAAATCTCCATGCCGATCGTGCCCTGGCCGGCGATGACATCCGGGTCGTCGTAGGGGTGCACGAACGTCGCACCGCTGCGCGCCATCAGCGCCCGGGCATGGGCGTACGCATCGTCGTAAGAGTCACCGTGAAGCACGACGATCGCGCCACGATCTGCCACCGCCTGGATCTTGATCTGCGGCGTGGTGACAGGCATCACGATCGTTGCTTTGCAGCCGAGCTTCTGCGCAGCCAAGGCCACACCCTGCGCATGATTGCCTGCCGAGGCCGCGATGACCCCGCGCTTGAGCGCGGCCGCCGGCAAGCGCGACATCTTGTTGTAGGCGCCCCGCAGCTTGAAGGAGAACACCGGCTGCATGTCCTCGCGCTTGAGCAGCAGCTCGTTGCCCAGCCGGGCCGACAGCGCCGGTGCGCGTTCAAGCGGCGTTTCGATAGCCACGTCGTAGACGCTGGCCATCAGAATGCGTTCCAGGTAGTCGTTGATCATCGCGGTTCGGGGTTGAGCGCTGTTTAGGGGCTGCGTCTGCCGCTGTCGCCACGATCATCGGCTGGACGCCAGTCGGTTCGTTGGCAGGAAGCGCTCATGCAGGGAAGAAGGCATCGGCGAGCGTCGCGGCCAGTTTAGCCGGAATCGGCGCATTGTGAAAACCATCGCGGCTCGATATGCTTCGATCCAACCGAACATTTCCCCCTTGGCGCATGACTCAGGACGAACTCAAGCAAGCTGTCGCAGCGGCAGCGGTCGAACGTTTGCCGCTCGATGCCATCATCGGCGTAGGCACCGGCTCGACGGCGAACTGTTTCATCGACGCCCTGGCGGAGCGCAAGCGCTCGGTTCGAGCGACGGTCGCAAGCTCGCAAGCCAGCGCCGAGCGCCTGCGCAAGCACGGCATCATGGTGCTGGAGCTCAACGAAGTCGAATCGCTGCCGGTCTACGTCGACGGCGCCGACGAGATCGATGCGCGGATGGCGATGATCAAGGGCGGTGGCGGCGCCCTCACACGCGAGAAGATCGTCGCCGCGGTCGCCCGGCAATTCGTGTGCATCGCGGATCAGTCGAAACTCGTCGACAAGCTCGGTCGCTTTCCGCTGCCGATCGAAGTCATCCCCATGGCCCGCGCCCATGTGGAACGCGAAATGCGCGCGCTCGGGGGCGAACCCCGGTTGCGTACGGGCTTCACGACCGACAACGGCAATCAGATTCTCGACGTGCACGGACTCGACATCGCGGACGCCGTCGCGCTCGAAACCCGGATCGACCATATCGCGGGCGTCGTCAGCAACGGGCTCTTCGCCAGACGCGGCGCCGACGTGCTGATCCTCGGCACTGCGGGCGGCGTCCGGATAATCGAGCGTTCGTCGTAGACTGGTCGCGTGCAACAGCGCGCCTTGGCAACACAACTGTCACATTGAGACTCTAAGCTCCCGCCTTTGCCCCGTCGTTCGGAGACCATCATGAGCGAGCACATATCCAAGCAATTCGACCACGAGCTCGAAGGTGTGCGCGCCCGGGTCCTCCATATGGGCGGCGCGGTCGAAGAGCAGATCTTGCGCGCGCTGCAGGCCTTGACCACCGGCGACATGGATCTCGCGCGCCAGGTCATCGCCGACGACCATCGCATCAACACGATGGAAGTTCAGCTCGACGAGGAATGCTGCACCATCATCGCACGACGCCAGCCGACGGCCGGGGATCTGCGTTTGCTGATGGCGGTGATCAAGACGATCACCGATCTGGAGCGCATCGGCGACGAGGCGCAGAAGATCGCCCGCATGGCCGAGCTCTTCTACAGCCCGGACCGCACGCCCCCACCTCGGACCGTCGACGTAAAGCACGTCGCGGTCGTGGCGCTCGAGATGTTGCGCATGGCGCTGGACGCGTTCGCGCGGCTCGACGTGAGCACGGCCGCCGAGGTCGTCAAGCGCGATCAGCATGTCGACGAGGAATTCCGCTCCATCCTGCGCCAACTCATCACCTTCATGATGGAAGATCCGCGCACCATCTCCCCGTCGCTGGAGATCCTGTTCGTCGCCAAGGCGATCGAGCGCATCGGCGATCACGCCAAGAACATGTCCGAATACGTGATCTACATGGTCAAGGGCAAGGACGTGCGCCATCTCGCACCCGATGCTTTCGCCCGGGAGACGATGGAGCCCTGAACTGGTCCACGGTCACCCCTCGCAGTGCCTCGCTGCCTCGCCACTGATCCACCGCAAATCCATTGCGGGCAAGTGGTGGGATAATCAGTATATGTCGTCCCACGTACCATCGATAATCCCTTGCACGACGCCGTCCGCAGGCACGAGCCCCAAGCTCGCCCCATGGCCGCGGGGAGTATGGCATGGCTGATTTCCCGACGCTCGCCGCAGTCGATCTGGGTTCGAACAGCTTTCACCTTCAGGTGGGGCGGGTGGTCGGGGAGCAGATCTATCCCCTGGACAGCCTGCGCGAAGCGGTCCGCCTCGGCGCGGGCTTGCGCGAAGACAAGACGCTGGACGACGACACCCAGGCGCGTGCGCTCGAATGCCTTTTGCGCTTCGGCGAGCGCTTGCGCGGCTTGCCCAAGGGGGCGGTTCGCGCTGTCGGGACCAACACCTTTCGCGTCGCAGCGAACGCGCAGGACTTCTTGCAGAAAGCCGAAGCGGCCCTCGGCGTGCCGATCGAAGTCATTGCCGGACGCGAAGAGGCGCGACTCATCTATCTGGGCGTCGCGCACAGCCTCCCGCTCACGCGAGAGCGGCGGCTGGTGGTCGACATCGGCGGAGGCTCCACTGAATTCATCATCGGCTCGGGCCTGAAGCCGCTCAAGCTCGCCAGCCTGCACATGGGCTGCGTGAGCTACACGATGCGCTTCTTTCCGGACGGCCGAGTCACCAAACAGGCGCTGAAAGAAGCCGAACTGGTCGCGCGTTCGGAACTGCAGTCGATGGCGACAAGCTTCTCCCGGCCTCATTGGCACGAAGCCGTGGCGTCCTCGGGCACGGCGCGCAGCCTTGCCGAGGTTCTGCAGGCGACGGGTTTGGGCGACGGGGGCATCACGCCGGAGGGCCTGGCTGCCTTGCGCGGGCTGGTGCTCAAAACAGGCGACTTCGAGCGTTTGCAGATCTCCGGGTTGCGCCCTGACCGGGCGGCCGTACTGCCGGGAGGCCTGGCGATCATGAGCGCGATCGTCTCCGAATTGGGTGCAAGCCGAGTCACCATCACCAGCGGCGCCATGCGCCAAGGCATCCTTTGGGATTTGCTCGGGCGCGTCCACCATCACGACATGCGTGATGTGACGGCAGCGCAGCTGATGCACCGCTACCATGTCGACAGCGCCCAAGCCAAACGGGTCGGCACGCTCGCCCTGGAGTTGCTCAGTCAGATCCCGAGCGGCGAAGACAGGCAGATCGCCGAACTCTTCGTGGGCTGGGCCGCCAAGCTGCACGAAATCGGCATCACGGTGTCGTACAGCGGCTATCACAAGCATTCGGCGTACATCCTGCTCAATGCCGACATGCCGGGCTTCTCGCGCATGGAGCAGCAGCGGCTGGCCGCGCTCGTGCTGGCCCACCGCGGCCCGCTGCGCAAGATCGCTGACGCCGGGGTCACGGACGATCACTGGCCCATGGTCGCGGCCCTGCGCTTGGCGGTGCTCTTCAACCGCAGCCGAGTCAAGATGACCTTGCCGCGGATCCGGCTGCGCGCCTACGGCCGACACTTCGTGCTCGATCTGCCGGAACAGTGGCTCGCGGACAACGCGTTGACCGAAACCGCCCTGCGGGAAGAGATCAAGCAGTGGCGCGGCTCGGGCAGCGAGTTGGAAGTTCGTTTGATGCGCGACGACGCGACCCGCGGGCAGCTGCCCGCTGCAGCCTGATCGCGAACACGCCCGGAAGCAGGCCTGTCCACCGCATAAGCTTTCGAGAAATTCCCATGCCTCCCCGCAGCGATGAACCTGCCAAGGTCCTGGCCGAGCTCGAGCACGTGCGCAGCCAAGTTCGTGCCGCGCAGTCGGCGATGCTTCGCGACTGGCGGTCCGAAGGCCCCCTGGGTCGCTTCGCCGACAGCGCCGCCAATCTCGCCGCCTACATCGCACTGCGGCGTCTTGACCTGACCGATCTGCAGCCCCGGCTCGCAGCGCTGGGCCTGTCGTCACTCGGTCGCTGCGAAGGGCACGTGCTCGCGACGCTGGATGCCGTTCTCGTTGCATTGCGCCGTATGTGCGGACGCTCGCGTCCACGCGCGAGCCCGCTCGGGACAGGCGCACTCGCCGATACACCCTCCTCGCTCCGGCAAGCCACCGATCGTCTCCTCGGCGCACCGCCCTATCCGCGACGCACCCGCTTCATGGTCACCCTGCCGGCGAGCGCGGCGCGAGACAGTCGGTTCGTGGACACATTGGTCGAGCACGGCATGGATTGTGCGCGAATCAACGCAGCCCACGACCAAAGCGAAGACTGGATCGCCATGGCGAAGCAGGTGCGGCGAGCGGCTGCCCGCTACGGCCGCTCGGTGAAGATACTGGTCGACCTGCCAGGGCCGAAATTGCGCACCGGCCCGCTGCCGCCGGGGCCTGCGGTACTGCATCTGAAGGTAAAGCGCGATCCGCTCGGTCGATTGCTTGCCTGCGGCCGCATGATCCTGGATGGCAGCGGTCGGCCCGGCCACGACGCCACACCGGCGCCAGGCGAGCCCGAGTCGTTGGCGCGACTGAGTTTGCCCCCGGCGTGGATCGCTCGGCTGCGCATGACCGACTCGATCGCATTTCGAGACTTGCGCGGGCGCCGCCGCACGCTCAAGGTCGTCAGCCGCCTTGACGAGCAGCAGGTGATCGTCGCCTGCGAGCGCGGCGCCTACATTTCGCCCGGCCTGGTTTTCGAGCGCCGTTCTCGCGCCGGCGTGCGCCAGCGATCGACGGTGGGCCCTTTCGCCGCACCTGCGGTTCGCGTGCGGATCGTGACCGGCGATCGTTTGCTCCTCTCCTCGACCCCCGACGCAGGGCGTCCCGAGCAGCGCCGCGCCGATGGTCGGGTCGGTTCGCCGGCGGTGATCGGCTGCATCGAGCCTTCGGTGTTCGAGCATCTGGAACCCGGTCAAACGGTGAAGATCGACGACGGCAAGATCACGGCCCTGATCGAGCATGTCGATCGCCGAGGTGCAATGCTGAAGATCGTGCACGCGCCTCCGCGGGGCGCGACCCTCGGTCCGGACAAGGGGCTCAACTTCCCGGACACCCTCCTCCCGGCGCACGGGCTCGACCAACGCGACCACAGTGCGCTGCGCTTCGCCGCCGAGTACGCCGACATCGTCGGCTATTCGTTCGTGCAATCAGGCGCCGAGATGGACGCCTTGCACCGCAGCCTGGCATTGCTGACACGACGGCGATTGGGCGTGATCGCGAAGATCGAGACGGCGGTCGCCCTGCAAAACCTGCCCGGCATCATTGTGCGGGGCGCGAGCCACGGACCGTTCGGCGTCATGATCGCGCGCGGCGATCTCGCCGTGGAGATCGGCTACCTGCGCCTGGCCGAAGTGCAGGAAGAACTGCTCTGGCTCTGCGAGGCGGCGCGCGTGCCCGTGATCTGGGCGACGCAGGTGCTCGAAGGCCTCATCAAGCGTGGCGCGCCCACTCGGGCCGAGATCACCGATGCGGCGACCGCCGAGCGAGCCGAATGCATCATGCTCAACAAGGGCCCCTACCTGCCGCAGGCCCTGGACACGCTGACCAATCTGGTCGGCCGCATGTCGCGCCACCAAAGCAAGAAAACCGCACGATTCTCGCCGCTGCCCTGGTAACCCGTCCGACGACGCATCAGAGCGCGTCCTCGATGCTCTTGCACAGCGTGCGCAGGACCTTGATGCGCGCATGATACTTGTCGTTGGCCTCGACCAGCGTCCAGGGAGCGATCGACGTGGATGTGCGATCCACCATGTCGCAGACCGCGACATGGTACGCATCCCATTTTTTTCGGTTGCGCCAATCCTCGGCGGTGATCTTGAAGCGCTTGAAGGACGTCTTCTCGCGCTCCTTGAAGCGCTTCAACTGTTCTTCCTCGGTGATCTCCAGCCAGAATTTCACCAGCACCGTCTTGTTGGTGATCAGTTGCTCCTCGAAGTCGTTGATCTCCGAATAGGCGCGCATCCAGTCGTACTCGGAGCACAACCCCTCGACGCGCTCGACCAACACACGTCCGTACCAGGAACGATCGAAGATGCACAAATGCCCCAGGCGCGGCACGTGACGCCAGAATCGCCAGAGATAGGGCTGAGCGCGCTCTTCTTCCGTCGGCGCGGCGATGGGTATGCCCCGATAGCGACGTGCATCCAACGCACCGGTGATGCGACGAATGGCACCGCCCTTGCCGGCCGCGTCCTGGCCCTCGAACACCGCGATCACGGAAAGCTCGCTGAACTTCGGATCGCGCGAAAGCAGGTTCAGGCGCCCTTGCCAGCGCTCCAGTTCGGCTTGGTACTTGGCGCGCGGAATCTTCGCGCCCATGTCCAGGTTCACCAGCACGTCCCGGTGACCGATCCGGGGCAACATCGGCGGGGTCCGGTCCGGCAGGCGCGCGACCGCCTTTTGGTCGAGCCGCTCTCGCATCGCCTCGAGCAGTAGGCGCCCGACCGTGAGCATCCGATAGTGGGGATCCTCGCCTTCGACGACGATCCAAGGCGCCTCGGCCTTGCTCGTCTGCAGCAGAAACTGCTCGGAGACCTTGCGAAAGCGGTCGTAGATCTTGTATCGCTCCCAGTCGGTGGCGGTGACGCGCCACCGCGTCTTGGGATCCTTTTCCAGCGCCTTGAGCCGCTTGCGCTGCCGATCCTTGGAGAGGTGGAACCAGAATTTCAGTACCAGCGCCCCCTCGTCGGTAAGCATCTTCTCGAAACGCACGATCTCTGCGATGGATTGCGCGAGCACGGCCTTGCCGATGCGGCCATAGACGCGATCGACGATGGGCTGGGTATGCCAGGCGCCGAACAGGATCCCGATCTTGCCTCGCGGTGGCAGCGCCCGCCAGAACCGCCACATCCGCGGGCGCTCGCGTTCCTCGTCGGAAGGCTCGGGAAACGCATGCGTGTGGATATGACGCGGGTCCATCCATTCGTTGAGTGTGTTGACCGTCTCGCCCTTGCCCGCGCCGTCGACACCGCCGATGACGATCACGACCGGAAAGCGATGGGCTTGCGACAAATCGTATTGCGCATTGAGCAGGGCCTCGCGCAGGCGCGGCTCCTCGCGATCGAAGGTCTCCTTGTCGATTTTTTGACCCAATTCGGCCGATTCGAACATGTTTGCTCTCCCTGATGATCGGAGCGACGGTTACTACCCGATCAAATCGGGCGGCAATACGGCGCGTAGTGTGTTCTCCGAGCCTTTGCGCGTGATCCAGACGATCGAGCCCTTGCGCACACCCCATTGTGCATCCTTGCCGCTGATCAGATGCGCAGCGGTCATGCCCAAGGTCGGCTGGTGCCCGACGATGACTACCGGCTGACTGGCCCGCGGCCAGCCCGCGGCGCGCAAGATCGAATCGGGGCTCGCGCCCAAGCCGACCTCGTCGCTGGTGACGAACTCGCTCGCCAGGGCCGCAGCCGTCTGCTGCGTCCGCACCGCGGGGCTCGCGACGACGCTGAAGTGTTTGGGCAGCCTGCCCCTGAGCCACTGCGCCATTGCCGCCGCCTGACGCCGCCCCTTGGTCGTCAGTTTGCGCTTTTCGTCATCGAGACCATCTTCGGCTTCTGCATGACGCCAGAGTATCAGATCCAAATCGCACCTCCCTCACGAGTTCCGCATGCTCACCAACAGGGACGACTGCGCCGGAACCGCCGCCATAGCGAGCGCAATCGCCGCCTCTCCTGATGGATCACGTGCGCACTCCATCCGCGCGCGCAATCCAACAGCATTCTCTCCTCGGGTACGGCCGCGCGTACCCGGCTCACCATGATGGACGCGTCGCACAGCGTCCCCAGGCCGTTCTGCAGGCGAACCAGCGATTCGCGAACCTCGTCAGCCTTGCCCTCCGGATAGAGCGCGCCGAAAAATTCAATCGCATAGCGCAGCTTCTTGACCGCGATTCGCAGGGCATGCAGATGCGCCACCGTGGCGGCTTTGCGGCCCTTGCCGCGCGCCAGAACGCGCCCCATGCGATGCTCGAGCAAGGCCGATGCGAACGGCGCGATGGGCTGGCGCAGTGCCTCGCTCGCTTGGGGATGGCCGCCCGCAGCCACGCGCCCGAGTTCCAGCAGCAGGTTCGCTGCGCGCCGGGAGTTCCAGGCGGCCCGCGCGCCGCGGCGGGCGGCTTCACCCATGTCTTGCGCGCTCTTGCGCAGCGTGTCCAAAGACGAGACCTTCACAACCTCCCGCAGCCCCGCAAGCAATTGCGGTATCGCCTCGGCCCCGAAGACATCCCAGTCGCGCGCCGGCCCAAGGCGCCCACCCAGCCATTTCAGTTCCGCCCTCAGCCTTGCGATCGCCTCGTCGGGCAACCCGTGCGAGAAGACACCCAAGCACGAGCGCAAGCGACGCACGCCCACGCGCATCTGGTGCAGATATTCGATGTCTTCACCGGCGAGCATCCCGTCGGCGTTGGCCTGTAGCTGGGCGAGCGCCGAGCCGACGATGCATGCCAACGCGCGAGAGAGATCGAACTGCCGATCGAGCACGATTCGCTGCGCCTTTACCGGGTCCGACTTCACCCCCGCCAGAAGGTAGCCGCGCTCGGCTTTGCTGCGGCAGGCAGGTCGCACGCCGAGATCCTTCGCCAGCGCGGCCGCGATGTCGAACAACGCCGGGACCTGGCCGGCGGCGAGTTCCAACTCCAGTTCGCAAATCGGCAACCGCGCGGTACCGCAGACGATGTGTCCTCGATCCAGGCTCACCTCGACGCGAGTGCCGTCGGCAAGCGCCAGCGTCCGAGTCGTTCGCTCGAACTCGGTCACGAACAGCGGCTTGAGCTTGCGCCGCAGCGGCAGCGATGCGAGGGCCTCGAGTCCGGCCAGACCGGCCAGCGCCTCGAAGTCTAGCTTCTGGTCCGGGACACCGCAGGCCACCTCTCGGCGCGTATGCAGCCCACCCGCGGCCTGCCCCCCCCATTTCGCGGTCTGCTCCCAGCCCGTCGGGATCTGCCGCAAGCGCAGTCCTATCCGATCGGACCACAGGTCGAATTGCGGCGTGTCGTAATAGACGCTGATCACGCGCTCTGGCCCTGCCCTGGCGATCGCCGCCGATTCGATCGCAGGATGCGACAACGCTCGCCTCGCGTCGCGCGGCGAGAGTTCGAGCTTGAGTTCGGTTTCGGTCATCATGCCGACAACATGGGACGGACCGCTCGTCGTCGACCGCATGCTCCGCGAAAACCGGTCTTCATGGGCGAGGCCATGCGCTAGCTGGCACGACTCGCCATGAGTTCCAGCAGGACGTGCTGGGCCGTATACGCATGCGCACCCCGCGGCATGCGCCGCTTGTACTGCCCCTCGGGGTCCATCTCCCAGGCTTCGGTATTGTCGGCCAGATACGGCTTCAGGCCCTCTTCCATCACGCGCTTCTTCAGGCGCTTGTCGAGCACCGGAAAACATACTTCGATGCGGCGAAAGAAGTTTCGATCCATCCAGTCGGCGCTGGCGAGGAACACATCGTTCGCACCGCCATTGAAGAAATAGAAGATGCGCGTGTGCTCGAGGAACCGCCCGATCACCGAGCGCACCCGAATGTTCTCGGACAGCCCCGGCACGCCCGGACGCAGGGCACAGACCCCCCGCACGATCAGATCGATCTTCACGCCGGCTTGCGAAGCCTGGTAGAGCGCTTCGACGATTTCGGGCTCGAGCAGCGAATTCATCTTGGCGATGATGCGCGCGCGCTTGTTCTGCTTGGCCTGTGCCGTCTCGCGTCCGATGGCGGCGAGCATGCGCTGATGCATGGTGAACGGCGACTGCCACAGGTGCTTCAACTTGCTCGCGCGCCCCAGGCCCGTAAGCTGCATGAACACGTCATTGACCTCGGCGCAGATCTCCTCGTTGCAGGTGAACAGGCCGATGTCGGTGTAAAGCCGCGTGGTGCGCGGATGGTAATTGCCGGTCGACAGATGCACGTACCGGCGCAGCTTGTTCTCTTCGCGCCGCACGACCAGAGCCATCTTCGCGTGCGTCTTGTGCCCCACGACACCATACACCACGTGCGCGCCCGCCTCCTCGAGACGCGATGCCCAGTTGATGTTCGCCTCCTCGTCGAAGCGGGCGAGTAGCTCGACGACGACAGTCACGACCTTGCCCGCACGTGCAGCGGCAATCAGCGTTTCCATCAATTCGGACTCGGGCCCGGTGCGATAGATGGTCATCTTGATGGCCACCACCTTGGGATCACTGACAGCCTGCTCGATGAAGTTCACCACCGGACCGAACGACTGGAAGGGGTGATGCAGGAGAATGTCGCCGCGACGCATGGCGTCGAAAATCGCGGGACGGCGGATCAATGCATTCGGAATCCCTGGCGCGAACGCTGGAAACTTCAGATCCGAGCGGTCGACCCTGTCCAGCACCTCGACGAGGCGAACGAGATTCACGGGCCCGTTGACCTGGTACAGATCCCGAGGCGTGAGATTGAACTGCTGCAGCAGCACCTCCGTGACATGGGCGGGGCACACGTCCGACACCTCCAGCCGCACGCCGTCGCCGAAATGGCGCTGCGACAACTCGCCCTGCAAGGCCATGCGCAGGCTCTTGACGCCCTGCAGTTCCTCTTCGTCGAGAAACAGATCGCTGTTGCGGGTGAGCTGAAACTGGTAGCAGCCCTTCACGACCATGCCGGCGAACAGCTCGCCGACATGCGCGTGCAGAATGGACGACAGGAATGCAAAGCCGTATTCGCAGCCGGCCACTTTCTTGGGCAGCGGGATGAGCCGGGGCAACACGCGGGGCGCCTGCACGATCGCATAGCCGCTGCGCCGGCCGAACGCGTCCTTGCCCTCGAGTTCGATGACGAAGTTGAGGCTTTTGTTCAGCAGGCGCGGAAACGGATGCGCCGGGTCGAGTCCGAGCGGCGTGAGTAGCGGCATCATCTCGCGAAAGAAATACGCCTTCACCCATGCCTTCTGCGCCTCGTTCCACTTACTGCGCCGCAGAAAACGGATTCCCTCAGCCGCGAGCGCCGGGAAGATGTCCTCGTTGAGCAGTCGATACATGCGCTCGCACAAGGCATGCGCCTCGGATGCGATCTGGCGGAACACCTGTTCGGGGGGCATGCCGTCGGGGCCGGGCTCCTCGGACCCTGCCGCGATCTGCGCCTTGAGGCCGGCCACGCGGATCTCGAAGAACTCGTCGAGATTGCTGTCGGCGATGCAAAGAAAGCGCAAGCGCTCCAGCAAGGGCGTACGCTTGTCCTCGGCTTGAGCGAGTACCCTGCGGTTGAACTCGAGCAGACCCAATTCGCGATTGAGTATACGGGCCGAACCCCGGCGCGGGACGACCGCGGCCGTTCGCCTGCTGCCCGCTGGCTTGCGCTCCCGCTCAGGCGCCTGCTTGGGCTTCGGCTCGGCTGGAGCTTTCTTGCGACCTGGCTTTTGCGCCATCTGGATCCGCCTTCGGGTAGACACTGCAAGCCCTGCGGGATGTCATCGACAAGGCCAAGGATGCCACTGGGCTACCGGGCGCCGATTGACCGCCGTCAACGGCAGCCCTCGGAGGCGGCTACTTCGGCGGCACGTAGCCCGCGGCCGTATCCGCGCCATCGCCGAAAAAATGCTTATCCATCTGCTCGGCGAGATACTTGCGGGCCTTGGGATCCGCGAGGTTGAGCCGGTTCTCGTTCACCAGCATGGTCTGCTGCCGCAGCCACTGCGCCCAAGCCTCCTTCGACACGTTTTCGAAGATCCGCTTGCCCAGTTCGCCCGGATAGGGCGCAAAGTCCAGACCTTCGGCTTCCCGTCCCAGCTTTATGCAATGAACCATGCGAGCCATGATCGATACCTCTACCTTGCCGTCTTGTGATTGAGTGGCGACAGCCGATGCCTACAGGGTCTTGATCAGCACCTTGGAGCGCCGCTGCCAGTTGTACAGCGCCCGCTTGTCCGCGGGCAGCGCGTCGACGTTCGCCTCGATGAAGCCGCGCTCGATGAACCAGTGGGCTGCCCGGGTGGTGAGCACGAACAACCGTTCGATACCTCGGGCGTGCGCCTTGCCTTCGATCACGTTGAGCAGATCGGCCCCGTGGCCCGCATCGCGGTAATCGGGATGAACGGCAAGACACGCCAGTTCGGCCGCCTTCGCATCGGGATAGGGATACAAGGCCGCGCAACCGACGATCATTCCGTCGTGATCGACCACGCTGAAGCGGTCGATCTCGATCTCCAGCAATTCGCGCCCCCGCTTCACGAGCGTCCCTTCCTCTTCCAGGGGCGAGATCAGCGCCAGCACGCCCCCGACGTCGTCGACGGTCGCGTCGCGCAGATGATCGAGCGAGTGGCGCACGACCATCGTACCCACGCCTTCGCGCGTGAACAACTCGAGCAACAGCGCCCCGTCGAGATGACGGTTGATGAGATGCACCCGGCGCACCCCGCCCCGGCAGGCCTCCAGCGCGTGCGGCAGAAAGAGGTGGATGTCCTCGGCGACTTTGCGGCTACGCCGCAACAACCGTTCGCCTTCGTCGACCGGCAGCTCGCGAATCAATCCGCCGCGAGCCCGCTCCACCCCGACCGTGTCGACCAGGAAGAGCAGTTTGTCGGCCTTGAGCGCAATGGCTGCCCGGGCCGCGACGTTCTCGACCGTCAGATTGAAGGTTTCACCGGTGGCGGAATACCCCAGCGGCGGCAGCAAGACGATCGACCCACCGTCGAGCGCGGCGCGTATCCCCACCGCATCGACCTTGCGTACCTCGCCCGTATACAGCATATCCGTCCCGTCCAGGATCCCCATCGGCTTGGCGGTCACGAAGTTGCCGCTCGCCACGCGGATGTCTGCGCCTGCCATGGGCGAATTCGGCAAGCCCGTGGACAAAGAGGCTTCGATCTCCGAGCGCACGGTGCCTACGGCCTCCCTCACGCACTTGAGCGCTGCGGCGTCCGTGATCCGCACCCCGTCGCGGTACTGCGTCTTGTGCTTGCGCTCCTTGAGCAAGCCGTCGATCTGGCTGCGGGTGCCGAATGCCAGCACGATGCGCGCTCCGAGCGCTGCGAGAAGATTCAGGTCGTGGCTGAGGGCGACGAAACGCCCATCCGCGACCACCTCGCCACCGCATGCGATGACGAAGGTCTTGCCGCGAAAGGCATGAATATACGGGGTGGCCGCACGGAACCACTCGACGAAGGCCTGTGACGAAGCCGGGGACAAGACACGATCCAGGTTGATCTCCTAACCGAAGCGACATGATATTCGAGCCGGCTGGCCCGCGGAACCGCCTCCTGCAGACGCCAACATGGCCGGCCGGTGCGCGATGTCACCTCGCCGGCGGTCGGATTGCACGGTCGGTCACAGGCGGAATTGCCTATACTCGCGCCGACACCCGCCTGAAGCACCGGGCGGTCGAGTGAACTACAGTAATACAGGCGATGCAAGCGGCGCCCGGCATTCTGCGAAGCGCCTGCCGGCCGCAAGCAAGCATCCGACACCCATGCGCATGCCCTACCCTCGGTCATTTTTCGGCCTGCTCGTCCTCGGCTTCGCCCTGGTCGTGACACCGCTGGTCGTCGGTCTTGCCACGAGCGCCGTCTATACGGATCGGCTCGCGGTCCGCGCTCAGAGGGCGCTGCAGCAGGCAGTCCAGGTCACGCAGACGACCCGACGCATCGCCGCCGTCGTCCGCGAACTCGAGCGCAGTGCCAAGCAATCGGCGATCCTCGGCGAACGCACCCTTTCCGAACCCTACTTGGCTTGGCGCAAGCAGCTCATCGGTGCCGTGGGGCAGTTGGCGAATGCGCCGTTCGACCCCGCTCAGCGCGCACGGCTCGCGCGGGTGCTCGAGATCGAAGCAGCCGTCTTCGCAGCGATGTCGGCGTCGTCGGGGCCCGAGCCCCTGGAGGCCGCCAACGCCGGTTTCGACGAAGCCAACGCGCTGACCAGCGCCATCATCGACCAGGGCGATGCCTTGATCGCGCGGGAAAGCCGGTCGATGAACGCGATGGCCGATCAAGCGCAGAAAGTCGTGTACTGGCAGCTGGCCGCAGCACTTCCCCTGCTGATCGTGGTGGTCTCCGGCGTGGCGCTGGCGCTGGCCCGGCCGGTGCGCAAACTCGACGCCGCCATCGGCGCCATCGGTGCAGGCCGATGGTCGGATCCGGTCGGCGTTTCGGGGCCGAGAGATCTGGAGCTGTTGGGTCGGCGCCTGGAGTGGCTGCGTACCGAGTTGCTCGGACTGGAGCAGCAGAAGAACCGCTTCCTGCGCCATGTCGCTCACGATCTCAAGACACCGCTGGCCGCGGTGCGGGAGAGCGCGGACCTGCTGCTCGAGCGCTTCAGCGGCTCGCTGTCGCCCACGCAGCAGGAACTGGCCGAGATCCTGCAACGTAACGCCCTTGAACTGCAGCGTTTGATCGAGGATCTGCTGCTGCTCGGGGAAGCCCAGTTTCGCCGCATGAGCGTCGAACTCGCCGACGTGGACTTCCCGGCGATCGTGGAGCAGGTCCGCTCGGACCACGAACTCGCCGCCCGCGCCAAGAGCCTCACGGTGATGCTCGAACTCGATGCGAACGCATCCCGGTTCGTCGCCGACCAAGACAAGCTGCGGGTAATCCTGGACAATCTCGTCTCCAATGCCATCAAGCACTCGCCTGCGGGCGGCACGATCGAAATCATGGCCCAGCAAGCACACGACGCCATTACGATCGGGGTGCATGACCAAGGCCCGGGCATCAGGCCCGAAGACCGGGAGAAGGTCTTCGATCCGTTCTACCAGGGCCAGGCCCGAGGCAACAGCGTCGTGAAAAGCAGCGGCGTGGGCCTGTCCATCGTTCGCGAGTATGCGTTGGCCCATGGCGGCAAAGCATGGGTGGCGGACGACGAGCGCGGCGGCGCGCGGCTTTGCGTCAGCTTGGCACGCTTGAGCAACGGCACCGCGGAGAGCCCATGAAGAAGAGACTGATTGCGGTCTGCCTGGCGAGTGCGCTGATCTCGGCCTGCGCCACCAGACCGCCGGACGAACCGGTGTTGCCGGTGCCGAGCGAGCCGCCCCCCGTTGCGACCACCCTCCCGGCCCCGAAGGCCGAAGAAGAACGACCGTTGCCGCCCCCCGTCGTCGTCAAAAGCGGGGCTGTGCGAGCGATCGAGTACTACGCCGGTACGCGACAGCGGCCTGCGCGCGAGCTGCGCGCCGAGTACGAGGCGGTACGCAAGTCGTTCGCCAACACGCGCTCGGATTACGATCGCGTTCGTCTGGCCTTGTTGCTCAGCTTGCCCAATGCGCCCTTCAACGACGAAAGTCAGGCCCTGGAGTTGCTGGAGCCCCTGTCGCGCGACACGGGCAACGAATACAACGGCCTGGCACAATTGGTGACGACCTTGCTGACCGAGCAGCGCCGCCGCACCTTCCAGGCGAGCGCCCTGCAGCAGAAACTCGATCGCATCAAAGCACTGGAGCAGGAAATGCAACAGCGCGCCGCCACTCCGGAGTCCAAGAAACGATGACCGCTCCTGCCCGCATCCTGATCGTGGACGACGATCCCGACCTCCTGAGGCTGCTCGCGATACGCCTCGAAGGCGCCGGTTATCATCCCATCGCCGCCGAAAGCGCGGAGAAGGCCCTGGGGCTCCTGGCGGTCGAGCGGCCCGCAGTCGTGATCACCGACATACGCATGGGAGGCATGGATGGACTGGCGCTGTTCGACGCGGTCCACCAGAGCTATCCGAGCCTGCCCGTGATCATCCTGACCGCCCACGGGACCATTCCCGATGCCGTGGCCGCGACCCAGCGCGGTGTCTTCGGCTTCCTCACCAAGCCGGTCGATTCCAAGCATCTGCTCGACGAACTGAGCCGCGCCGTTCGCGTTTCGTCGCACGCCGCCGCCGAGCGGCCCGACGAGATGGGTGTGCTGACGGGCATCGCGACCCAAAGCTCACGCATGCAGGAATTGCTGGCCAAGGCGCGTCTGGTCGCGCCCACGGAAGCCAGTGTGCTGATCCTCGGCGAGAGCGGCACCGGCAAGGAATTGCTCGCGCGCGCCATTCACCAGGCAAGTTCACGCCGCGACAAACCCTTCGTCGCGATCAATTGCGCGGCGATACCGGCCGAGCTGCTCGAATCCGAGCTGTTCGGCTACCTGCGCGGCGCCTTTACCGGCGCCACCCGCGACCACGACGGCCTGTTCGCCGCCGCCCACGGCGGCACCTTGCTGCTGGACGAAATCGGCGACATGCCGATCGCCTTGCAGGCGAAGCTGCTGCGTGTGTTGCAGGAACGCCAGGTCCGTCCGCTCGGCTCGACCTATGCGCGGGAGATCGATGTCCGGCTCGTCTCCGCCAGCCACAGGGACATCGAAGCCGCGGTGGCCTCCGATCAGTTCCGCGAGGATCTCTACTACCGGCTGAACGTGGTGACCCTGCGCGTGCCGTCGCTCGCCGAACGGCGGGACGACATCGCGCTGCTCGCCAATCACTTCCTGCGCGAACTGGCTGCCCAGTACGGCCGCAAGCTCAATGGTTTCGCCCCCGATGCCCTGGCCTCGCTGGTTGCGGCCGACTGGCCGGGCAACGTACGTCAGTTGCGCAATGTGGTCGAGCAGGCAGTCGCCCTCGCGACCACCGCGCTCGTGCCGGCGAGCCTCGTCGACGAGGCCATCAGTCATCAGAGCAAGCAGTTCACCTCCCTGGAGGAGGCTCGACGCCGGTTCGAACACGATTACCTGGTGCAGTTGCTCAAGATCACGGCCGGCAACGTGACCCGAGCATCCCGGCTCGCGCGCCGCAACCGCACGGAGTTCTACAAGCTTCTGCAGCGGCACAAACTCGAACCCGCGGCCTTCAAGGCGCACGCCCGCTAGCGAGTCGTCCCGAGCGCGGGACCGGCCAGCCGTTCACAAGGGTAGGCGCGACCGCCCGGGCTGCGTCCGTCAAAAATCGCCCCAAAGCGCCTGCAACGCAGCCAAGGCCGCCAGCCCCGCCGTCTCGGTGCGCAGGACACGCGGCCCGAGCCGCACCGGCGTGAATCCATAGTGCAGGGCGAGTTCCATCTCTTCGTCGGTCAATCCGGCCTCGGCCCCGGCGAGCAGTTCCATCGAGCCGGTCGGTGATCCGAGTTCGGAAAGTCGCTGTGGGGCCGTCGGCTGGAGCACCAGCCGATGCGCCGACTGCCGAGGTTCGGCGAGCCAGGTCGTGAACTCGACCAAGGGCCGTACCTCGGGCACCCGATTGCGGCCACATTGCTCGCATGCGGCATTCACGACGCGTTGCCAATGCGCCACGCGCCGTTCGGCCCGCTCGCCTTCGAGGCGGACTTTCGTGCGGCGGGTCGAGAGCGGTTGCACCCAACCGACGCCGAGTTCGACCGCCTTCTGCAGCGTGAACTCCATCCGCTCGCCTGCCGAAACCGCCTGCAAAAGACCGACTTGGAGCGACGACTCCCGCTCGATGTCGTCGAACCGGGTCAGACGCACCCGGACCCCGGCGCGCTCGATGGTGCGTATGGCGCCGTGATGCTCGCCACCCGTGCCGTCGAAAAGCACGACCTCGTCGCCGATCTTCAGGCGCAGCACCCGACCGAGATGATGCGAACTTGCCTCGTCCAGGCAGACATCTCGCCCGACTTGCAGGCGTTCGCGATGGTAAACTCGAGGGGATCTCATAGTAGATGGCCGTTCACGCTGGCCTGCGATTCGCAGGTCCGCGCAATCATGGCACACCCGCCTGCCCAATCCAACGTGTCCTCATCGAACGCAGCCGATAACTCTGCCCAGCAACGAGCCGACGCCCGCATGCTCGAACCGCTGATCGAAGTGGTGCGCGGGGTCGCCTCCAGAGAGATCATGCCGCGCTACCTCAAGGTTGCGCACAGCCGCAAAGCCGATGGCAGCCTCTTCACGGAGGCGGATATCGCCGCCCAGGAAGCGTTGAAGCTCGGCCTGTGCAGCCTCATCGACATACCGGTCGTCGCGGAGGAAATGACCCAACAAGAGCAGGCCGAACAATGGCTGGAGGGTGCCGCGGGCCTGTGGTGCGTGGATCCGATCGACGGTACGTCCAACTTCGTCAACGGCCTGCCCTATTTCGCCGTATCGGTCGCCTTGATGCGCCACGGCCGACCGGTGCTGGGGGTAGTCTACGATCCGGTGGCCGACGAAGCGTTCTATGCTGCCAGCGGCCAGGGCGCGTTCCTCAACGGCGAACCGCTGCCGATCAAGACCGCGTTTCCCAGCCTGAAGAACGCGATGGCCGGCGTCGACCTGAAACGACTCGATCATGCGCTCGCACGGCACCTGGTGTCGGCGCCGCCCTACATGTCCCAGCGCAACTACGGTGCGAGCGCGCTGGAGTGGTGCTACGCGGCGGCTGGCCGTTACGATGTTTACCTGCACGGGGGCCAACGCCTGTGGGATTACGCCGCAGGCGCGCTCATCATGACCGAAGCCGAGGGCCAGATATGCGCGCTGGAGCAGGACGATTTCTGGCAAGCCCCGTTGTGGCGCCGTTCGGTCATCGCCGCGCTGGACCCGAGCCTCTTCGCGTCCTGGAAATCGTGGCTGCGCGCGCACCTGGCATGATGCCGAAGACCGCCTTCCACCCGATCGCGGCGCGACGACCATGAAGGTCATCGTGCTCGGCGCCGGCCAGGTCGGCTCCACTGTGGCCGAAAGCCTCGTCTCGGAAGCCAACGACATCACCGTCGTCGATACCAATGCGGGGCGCCTCGCGCAGTTGCAGGATCGCCTCGATCTGCGCACGGTCGTCGGCAATGCAAGTCACCCCTCGGTGTTGATCCGCGCCGGCATCGAGGATGCCGACATGCTCGTAGCCGTCACGCAGAGCGACGAAACCAACCTGGTCGCCTGCAAGCTCGCGCGCAGGCTGTTCAACACGCCGACCCGCATCGCCCGGATTCGCGCCACCGATTACCTGGACCATCCCGAGATCTTCGACGACGACAACTTCGCGGTCGACCTGGCGATCTGCCCCGAGCAGATCCTCACCGACTACATCGTCAAGCTGATCGAGTTTCCCGAAACGCTGCAAGTGCTCGAGTTCGCGGGCGGCCGCGTCTCGCTGGTCGCGGTGCTGGCCTTCCATGGCGGCCCCCTCGTCGGCCAGCAACTGCAGGAGATCCGCCGCCACATGCCCCACATCAATACGCGCGTGGCGGCGATCTTCCGTCGGGACAGCCCCATCATTCCGGAGGGCAACACCGTGATCGAGGCCGGCGACGAAGTCTTCTTTCTCGCCGCCCGCGAGCACATCCGCGATGTCCTGCGCGAATTGCGGCGCATGGACAAGCCGGTCCGGCGCGTCATGATCGGCGGCGGCGGCAATATCGGCCGCCGACTGGCGAACGCGCTCGAAGAGCGCTATCAGGTCAAGATCATCGAGTACAACAAGGCCGGGGCTGAGCGCCTGGCTTCCGATCTGAACAGCACGCTGGTGATCTCGGGCGACGTCACCGACGAGGAATTGCTCGAGTCCGAGAACGTCGACGAGATGGACGTCTTCTGCGCCGTCACCAACGACGACGAGAACAACATCATGTCCTCGCTGCTCGCCAAGCGCCTGGGCGCGCGGCGAGCCATCGCGCTCATCAACCGCAGCTCCTACGTCGATCTGGTGCAAGCGGGGCAGATCGACATCGCCATCTCTCCCGCCCAGGCGACGATCGGCAGTCTGCTCGCCCACGTGCGCCGCGGCGACTGCGTGGCCGTTCACTCGCTGCGCAGGGGCGCGGCCGAGGCGCTGGAACTGATCGCGCACGGCGATCGCAAGTCATCCAAGGTGGTGGGCCGCAAGGTCGAGGAGATCGATCTGCCGAAAGGCGCGACCATCGCAGCGATCGTGCGCAGCACGGTCACGAAGGCGGGCCATCCCGCCACCGACGAGGTCATCATCGCCCATCACGACACGTTGATACAGGCAGAGGACCATGTCATCGTGTTCGCCGTCACCAAGCGCATCGTCCCTCGCGTCGAAAAGCTGTTCCAAGTGGGCGTGGGGTTCCTCTGAAAGCCGGCTTCTACTTCGGGCGCCGGCACCGTCTGCCGCATTGCTGAACCGTGGCGACACTTCTCACCGTAGCGCCGCTGCTCGGGCTCATCGCCATGTTCATGAGCCTGTCGCATCTGCTGCCCCTGGCCGTATCGATGACGCTGCAGGACGGGGCGTCCGGTGCGTTCATCCTCTCCATGACGTTCAACTTCGCCACCGGCGGCCTGCTCTGGTTCGCCACTCGCCGCTTCAAGCGCGACCTGAAGCCGCGCGACGGCATCGCGCTGGTCATCGCGGTATGGGTGGGCGGAGCGGCATTTGCGACGGTTCCGCTGATGCTGTCGCTGCCACAGCTTTCGTTCACCGATGCCTATTTCGAAGCCGTTTCCGGACTGACCGCGAGCGGCGGTACCGTCTTGGTCGGATTGGATCACCTGCCTGCCTCCCTCAACGTCTGGCGAGCCGAATTGCAGTGGCTCGGCGGAATGGGCGTGTTGGTACTGGCGGTGGCCATCCTGCCGCTGCTCGGCGTCGGCGGCCGGCAGGTGTTTCTGTCGGAGATTCCCGGGCCGATGAAGGACGCCCGCCTCACCCCGCGGATCACGGAAACAGCGAAGGTGCTTTGGACGGTCTACGCCGTCCTGACGTTGGCATGCATGCTTGCCTACAAGTTCGCGGGCATGGACTGGGTGGATGCGCTGATCCATGCCTTCACGACCATGGGCTTGGGCGGTTTCTCATCGTACGACGCCAGCATCGGTTACTTCGATTCACCGATGATCGAGTTGGTGGCCATCGTCTTCATGACGATCGCAGGCATCAATTTCGCCACCCATTTCGTCGCCTGGCACACGCGCAGTGCGACGGCCTACCGGCGCGACTCGGAGGCTCTGACCTTCGTGTTCGTCCTGGTGGCCAGCATCATCCTCGTGGCCCTGTATCTGTGGGCGAACGGCACCTATGCAGAACTCTCGACCGCCATCCGCTACGCCGCCTTCAACACGGTGTCGGTTGCGACGACGACAGGCTACTCGAACACGGACTACGCGCTATGGCCGTTTTTCGCGCCCTTGTGGATCCTCTTTCTGGGCAGCTTCGCCGCTTGCTCGGGCTCGACCGGGGGCGGCATCAAGATGATCCGCGCGATCATTTTGTACCGACAGATCTACCGGGACATGGTGCGCATGCTGCACCCGAACGCCATCGTTCCGGTGAAGATCGCCGGACAGGTCGTGCCCGGGCGGGTGATCGTCGCGGTGCTCGCGTTCTTCTTCGCCTGGATCGTGAGCCTGGTCGTCGGCACGCTGCTACTGACGGCGACCGGCCTGGACATCTTGACGGCGTTCTCCGCAGCTACCGCCTCGCTGTGCAATATCGGTCCGGGGCTCGGAGAAGTCGGGCCTGCCGGCAACTTCGCGTCCCTCACCGATTCGCAGATATGGATTTGCACCGGCCTCATGCTGCTCGGGCGGCTGGAACTCTTCACCGTGCTCGTCTTCTTCACGCCCGCCTTCTGGCGCAAATAACCAGTCAGCCCGACTTCATCCGTCCATAGAGCTCGAGGGCGAACTTGCGGGCCTCGGCATGATCCACCACGGGCCGGGGATAGGTTTCGCCCAGGCTCACTGCGGCCTGTCGAAGTTCCTCTGCAGTCATCTTCCACGGCGCGTGGATATGCCGATCCGGGACGCGCGCGAGTTCCGGCACGTACCGACGGATGAACGCACCCTTGGGATCGAACTTCTCCGACTGGGTGACCGGGTTGAAGATGCGGAAATAGGGCTGCGCGTCGCAACCCGTGGATGCCGACCACTGCCACCCGCCATTGTTCGACGCCAGGTCGTAGTCGTTCAGATGCTGCGCGAAATATCGCTCGCCCCAGCGCCAGTCGACATGCAGATCCTTCACCAGAAAGGACGCGGCGACCATGCGCAGCCGATTGTGCATGTAGCCCGCGAGATTGAGCTGGCGCATGGCGGCGTCGACCAGCGGATAGCCCGTGCGGCCCTCGCACCAGGCTTGGAACAGCGTCCGGTCGTTGGGGAACGGGATGGCATCGAGTTCCTGCTTGAACGCATGCGTGACGACCCGCGGATGGAAATGCAGGATCATGAAATAGAAATCGCGCCAGATGAGCTCGTGGAGCCAGGTGCGCGCGCCCTCGCTGGTACGCTCGGCCGCCAGCGCGACCAGCCGGCGGACAGAGACGGTCCCGAAGCGCAGGTGCACGGAGAGATAGGACGGGCCGCGCACCGCGGGAAAATCGCGTCGCTCGCGATAGGCGTCGATGCGCTGCAGGAAATCTTCCAGCAGTTTCTCCGCTCCCCGCATACCCGGCGGAATGCCGATCCGATCGAGGTTGGTCTGCTCGAATCCCAGCGCGCTCAGTGCGGGCACCTCCTGCGCCGCCGCGGGCGCCAGCGCTGCGAGATACTTCTCCACCGGATACGGTTGATGAAAGAAGGGCACCAGCCGCCTGAGCCAGGCGTCCCGGTACGGGGAGTACACCGAAAACGGCTTGCCGGCGCTTGTCAGTACCTCGTCCTTCTCGAAGATGACCTGATCCTTGCGCGTGCGAAACGCGACGCCTCGTGCGGCCAATGCACGAGCCACGGCGGTATCGCGGGCGACCGCCTCGGGCTCGTAGTCGTGGTTCGCGAACACGGCGTCGGCACCTAGCTCGGCCGCCAGCCGGGGAATCTCTTCGCACGCGCGCCCATGCAGCGTCAGCAGCGTGCTGCCGACCGCGATCAGCGCCTCGTTCAGTTGCACTGCGCTTGCGCGGATGAACTCCACGCGCCGGTCGGCCCGAGACGGCAAGCGGTCGAGAATATCGGTGTCGAAGACGAACACGCACCAGACACGTCGGCTCGATTTCAGCGCAGCGTGCAGGGCGGCGTTATCGGACAGGCGCAGATCGCGCCGGAACCAGAACAATGCGCAGCTTGATTGGGTCATCGGGCTCGACTCGTGCTCCCGCGGTCCGACACAAATCGAGGCGGAGGGTTTCATTGTGAAGGGCATGCGAGGCGTTTACAATCGATCCATGGGCACCATGAACCTGACCGATCATTTCTTGATCGCCATGCCAAACATGGTCGACCCGCATTTCTCCCGTACCCTCACCTATGTGTGCGAACACAACGAGCAGGGCGCGCTCGGTCTGGTCGTGAACCGTCCGCTGGACATGACGCTCTCCGCTCTGCTCTCTCAGGTCGAGGTGTCCCATGCCGCGCCCATGCTGCAGAAGATTCCCGTCCATTTCGGCGGGCCGGTCCAGGTCGACCGCGGTTTCGTTCTGCACCAGCCGGTCGGTGAATGGCAGTCGACCCTGGCGGTCAACGGGCGGATCGGGCTCACCACCTCCAAGGACGTTCTGGTCGCCGTCGGCAACGGCGAAGGGCCCGTCAAGCTGTTGGTCACCCTCGGTTACGCCGGATGGGCGCCCGGGCAACTGGAAAACGAGCTGGCGCAGAACGCCTGGCTGACCGTGCAGGCCGCGCCGGAGGTGATCTTCGATCTTCCGTGCGAAGAACGTCTCCCCGCCGCCATGCAGCTGCTCGGCATCGATTTCGCTCGCTTGTCCGAGCAGGTCGGGCATGCCTGACCGAGCGCGCGCCGGCGAGAGCGAGGGGCCACGGTGATCAGCGAACCCCGGGGGTCGAATGACGTGACAGCGCAGATGGCGCCTTCCTCGCCCGAGCCCTGCGTCCCCGACAGCGGAATTCGCAGCGGCACGGTGCTCGCCTTCGACTTCGGCGCCCGCCGCATCGGCGTCGCCATGGGCACCCTGGAACTCGCCATGGCCCATCCGCTCGCGGCCATTCAATACGAAGACAACCAACGGCGCCTAGCCGCCATCGCCGCCCTCGTGCAAGATTGGCAGCCGGTGCGCTTCATCGTGGGTTGTCCGGGCGTCTCGGACGATACGCCGCATCCCCTCGCGCCTGCCATACAACGTTTCGCACGCCGACTGCGCGCCCGGTTCGCGCTGCCAGTCGATCTCGTGGAGGAAGCGCTGTCGTCCTGGGCTGCGAGCCGCCGCCTGAGCGAAGCCGGAATCCCCGCGCGAGAACAAAAGCAGCGCATCGATTCGATGGCAGCGTGCGTGATCCTGGAATCATGGTTCGCAACTGCAGATCGTCACTTGGCCGGTACAAATTCATGATACTGACGGCACAAACCCTGCCCGACGCCGAAGCGCTGCTCGCCGAACTCTTGCGACAGATCGCGCCCACCGTCGGCAAGAACACGGCATTGATCGGCATCCGCACCGGTGGCGTATGGATCGCCGAGCGCCTGCACAAGGCACTCGGCCTGGACATCGCCCTGGGCACGCTGGACGTGAGCTTCTACCGAGACGACTTCGAGCAGCGCGGTCTTTCCTCGCAGGTTCGCCCTTCGACGATTCCTTTCTCGGTCGACGAACAAGACCTCATTCTGGTCGACGACGTCCTCTACACCGGGCGCACGATACGCGCGGCCATGAACGAGCTTTTCGACTACGGCCGGCCAGCGAGCATCCGGCTGGCGACGCTGATCGACCGTGGCGGACGCGAACTGCCGATCGCGGCTCAATACGTCGGCGCGAAGCTGGACGTCGCACCGAACCGAAACATCGAACTGCAGCGCACGGACGACGGGCGACTTTCGCTCGTGCTCAGGGAAGACACGAAAGCGGCAGGACACTAAGGGCGCCGAACCAGCGTCCCACGATGGCAGGGTCTGCGCAGCGGCGGTCTCGAATCGAATCGGAGCATCGATTCGGTTCGCGCCGCGGGCAGACCGATGGGAGATCCGGACTCGTCCGACGAAAACAACGAAAGCATGACAGCCAACCCTCAACTGAACCGTAATGGCGAGCTGACGCATCTGCTCTCCATCGAAGGGCTACCGGCCTCCATCGTGTGGCAAATCCTCGATACCGCCCGCTCTTTCGTGAGCATCGGCGAACGGGAAGTGAAGAAGGTGCCCTTGCTGCGAGGCAAGAGCGTCTTCAATCTGTTCTTCGAGGCCAGCACACGAACCCGCACGACCTTCGAGATCGCCGCCAAGCGCCTGTCGGCGGACGTCATCAACCTGAACATCGCCACCTCGTCGCAGAACAAGGGCGAGCGGCTGCTCGACACCGTCGACAACCTGGCGGCCATGAACGCCGACATGTTCATCGTCCGGCACGCCCAGAGCGGTGCAGCGCACTTCATTGCCAGGCACGTATCGCCCAACATTCACGTCATCAACGCGGGCGACGGGCGCCACGAGCACCCCACCCAAGGCCTGCTCGACGTATTCACCATCCGGCACTACAAGCATGATTTCTCGAAGCTGCGCGTCGCGATCGTCGGCGACGTGCTGCACTCGCGGGTCGCGCGCTCGCAAATCCATGCGCTGTCGATACTCGGCTGCCCGGAGATCCGCGCCATCGGGCCGCGCACCTTGCTGCCCCGGGAAATCCAGGGCCTGGGCGTGCACGTCTACCATGACATGCACGACGGCCTGAAGGACGTCGACGTCGTGACGATGCTCAGGCTGCAGAACGAGCGCATGCAGGGTCCCCTGCTGCCCTCGCCGCAGGAGTTCTTCAAGAACTACGGCCTCACGCCGGAGAAGCTGGCGCGGGCGCGGCCCGATGCGATCGTGCTGCATCCCGGGCCGATGAATCGAGGGGTCGAGATCGATTCCAGCGTGGCCGACGGAACGCAGTCGGTCATCCTGCCCCAGGTCACGTTCGGAATCGCCGTCCGCATGGCGGTGATGTCCATCCTCGCCGGCAACTGAGACGCGCGCAATGAAGATATTGATACACGGCGGTAGAGTCGTCGACCCGACCAGCGGGCTCGATCGCATCCAGGATCTGTGCATCGCCGAGGGCAGGATCGCCGCCGTCGGCAGCATCCCGCAGGGTTTCCATCCGGACAGACAAATCAACGCCTCGGGGATGATCGTCTGTCCCGGCCTGGTGGACCTCGCCGTGCGCCTGCGCGAACCGGGCTACGAACACATCGCGACGCTCGAGTCGGAGATGAGCGCCGCGGTCTCCGGCGGCGTCACGAGTCTCGCCTGCCTGCCGGACACCGACCCGCCCCTGGACGAGCCGGGCCTGGTCGAGATGCTCAAGCATCGGGCGCGCCAGTTGAACCAGGCGAGGGTCTATCCGCTCGGAGCGCTCACCCAGGGGCTGCGCGGCGAGCGCCTGACCGAGATGGCGGAGCTGACCGA
>LNFM01001776.1_pt1 | contig 48567 bp, 40 predicted proteins | sample 596031 | NCBI WGS metagenome assembly LNFM01 (sample SAMN04254537, study PRJNA301005) | activated carbon metagenome | isolation source: dual media filters at the Ann Arbor, Michigan drinking water treatment plant | place: USA: Ann Arbor
TCACGTTTGACGGTGCGCGCTATGACTGCGGCAGCAAGGTGGGTTTTGTTGAGGCAACGCTGGCGATTGCGCTCGCCCGGCCCGACATGGGCGCTGAAGTACGGGCGATTGCGCTCAACCTGTTGAAGTAATTGGCAGGGCCGGCCGGTTAGCCGTCCTACCGACACACTTACTCTGCCGCTTCGTCGCTGAGCGCGCCGATGATCTACCATCTGCTCAGCGCCCTGATGCGGCCGGGATCAGCGATCTGCTGATTATCGCGCCCTAGAAAAGCAGCGTCCAATTCAGCGAGCGCCACATTCTCATGATCCGAGCGGGCGGGTAGGAGCACAGTGCGCCGCATCATCGGCAAGTTTTGATAATTGTCCGTAATGGCTGCTATGGTCACTGCGAATGTTAGGTCTGGCGGAACTTGTTCTCGCTGAAGCCAATCGGGAAAGGCGCGTATCGGATGCGATTGCTTCGGTCATGGCTGGCTGACTTACTCGGGATCCGGGCGGAATCAGCGTGGCGGGGCGACTGGTGGGAAATCGACCTCATTCTGGTTCTGCTTTTCGGGTCGGTTGTCGCTGGCGGTCTGGCCTGGGCTACTCTCTAAAGGCGGCATAGGTCAGGCCGCGAACTGGCTAGCGCCTGATCCACGCGCGACGACGACTGTGCATTTTCAGGCTAGCTGCACAAAAAAATTGAAAGCCGCGCTGTCGTCCTTTGCCGTGGGAAGCTACTGAAATTCTTCAACACTGGCCGAAGAGACTGTGTCGATTCCAGTAAGTCGGCTCCGCAGGTGCCCAATATCGGACTGCAGCGGCTTCAGAAAATCGAAAATTGCCCCCGAGTCAGTGGTGAATACTGTTCTGCGGCTCTCACCTTCTAAAATCTTCATGCCGAGATTGCTTTCGAACCGCGTGGCAACGCGGCTAACATTAGCAACAGACGTGCCCAGAGCCGCTGCAGTAGCCGTCATAGACTTATGCTCCTGCAAAGCGAAGATCACTTCGATCTGGCGCAGCGTGGTTCTTCTCAAGAAAGCTTCGAGTCTGTCATTGGTCACGCGCATCTCCAGACCGCAGCGCTAGCCTGAAAATATGGTTAACACCAGCCTTACTGCCATTTCAATCAACGATTTCAAGGGAGGAGAGGTTGGTGCCGTTATAGCCAATCGGTAGCACAGCGAGATCTCGACAGCTTGGATTCGAGCAATTTGGAACACAAAAATCACGGCTCGCGTAACCAATAGGAGTGCGGCAAGCTTCAACGAAGCACAAGAATAGCATTTCGTCTTGGCTCACCACCACCAACTTGAAAAGCACCCTCCGAACGGTGTACAAATGGTCATGCCGCTATTGCCGCTGAATATGGCCAGGGGGCATTTCAATCTGGCAGGGAACGACATCTCTCAATGGCGATTTCAACCTGCAAGATGGATAAGGATAGTTATGTAAAATAACTGCCGGTTTTTAGCGAGGGCTGCTTTGCCAAATGCCACCGGCCCAGAACGCCTCATCCCGAGGCGTATTTAGGACTAAGGTGACAGGAAATGGGAGTAACATTATCGGGCACCGCATGAGGGCCGCAAAAAAGTACCCGTGTCCAGGAGACTGTAAGTGCTTCTCCCAAATCCTGTCAACGTGCTCATAAGCTAATGAAATTGTGCCGACAAGCTGAAACACGAGAGCACTGATTCAGCCATCGAAAAAGCACTGAGGGTTATCCCTGGCATCCAGTGACTGATTATCGAACCGCTGCAGGTTTTCGCCCGAGCGATAGCCCGCCGAGCTTTCGCTGCCGCTGGAACTGCGCACCGCGCTTGTTTGCCAGGTCGATGTGCAGTCAAGGAAGGTGAGGGCACCGGATCGCTCTTCCGAGAGGGTGTTTCGGGCCGCCTCAAGCTTGGAGAGACTCCGCTGCCGTTCGGCATTGGCGAACTGGCTCAACGATGCAGCGAAAGCCATCCGGAAGACAAATCATCAATTTCTCATGTGCTAAGCTACCGGCGCTGCAGTCGCCCGTTAGCTGGTTGTGAGCAATGGGCGGTGCACTATGCGACTTACCTGACTGTGAGTTTGCCTCGGCCCACATACCCATTCGCGAAGCTCATGAACCGACTCCGACAATAGGAGCCTGATAGTGCACACCATAGCTGCCGTTGCTCAATTGAGGTTTGCGCCTGGCACCGTCCCCTGCACCTAGAGAGGAGCGCGCTACCAGTCCAGGACGTAGGACCAAATAGTAAAACCTCTGGCAAGCCTAACGCGATTTTAACGGCTTTGCGGCCAATGTTCTTGCTGAATTAGCGGAACCCTGACTGCATGAACGCACCTTTCGATGCCACCGCCGCGCTGGGGCGCAAGGCGGCTGATCATCCGGCGCCCGACCATCAGGTCGCGGTGATCGGGCTGGGCTATATTGGCCTGCCCACCGCCGCGCTGCTCGCATCCTATGGCTGGAGCGTGTGCGGGGTCGATGTGTCGCAATCCGTGGTCGATACAGTCAACGCCGGCGGCGTGCATATCGAGGAACGCGACCTCGACAAGTTGGTGCATGATGCCATCACCGCGCAAACGCTGGTCGCCGCAACGCAGGTGCCGACCGCCAGTTTCTACATGATCGCTGTGCCCACTCCGCTGGGGCCGGACAATGCGCCCGACATTTCCTATGTCGAGGTCGCCGCGCGCGCGATTGCGCCCAAGATTTTGCCCGGCGCCTGCGTGATTATCGAAAGCACCTCGCCCGTCGGCACCACCGAACGCGTCGCCGCGATCATCGCCGAATTGCGCCCCGACCTAGTGGTGCCGCGCGACGGCGGGAATGACGAGGCAGACATCGCACTCGCCTATTGCCCCGAACGCGTGTTGCCGGGCCGGATCGTCAACGAATTGGTGCACAATGACCGCGTGATCGGCGGCGTGACCGCCGCCTGCGCTGAGCGTGCCTCGGTGCTCTACACCAGCTTTGTTAAGGGCGATTGCTTCTACACCACGGCGCGCGTGGCCGAGACGGTGAAGCTGGTCGAAAACTCCTTCCGCGACGTCAACATCGCCTTTGCCAACGAATTGTCGATGATCGCCGATGTGATCGGAGTGGATGTGTGGGACGTGATCCGCCTGGCCAACCGCCACCCGCGCGTCAACATCCTGCAACCCGGCCCAGGCGTGGGCGGGCATTGCATCGCAGTCGATCCGTGGTTTCTGGTCGCAGGCGCTCCTGACGCGGCGCGGTTGGTGCGCACCGCGCGCGAAGTGAATGACCACAAGGCGGTACACACCGAAACCCGCATCCGTGCGCTGCTCGATGCGGCACCCGGCGGCAAGGTCGCGCTGCTTGGCCTCGCGTTCAAACCTGACATCGACGACTTCCGCGAAAGTCCCGCGCTCGAAATTGCCGGAGCCCTTTCCCACACCCATGGAGAGCGGATCTTGGTGGTTGAACCCTTCACCGATGAATTGCCCAAGGCATTCGCGGGGTCTGGCGCGCAGCTGGTGACGCTTGACGCAGCCTTGCGGACAGCCGAGATTGTGGTGGTGCTGGTCGATCACACCGCGTTCAAACATCTCTCGCCCGATGATCTGGCGGGCAAGCTGGTGTTCGACACCCGCGGCATGCTGCGGCGATGAATGACGAAAGCGGTTTGCCGCGGATCGTGGTGACCTTCGGCACCCGGCCCGAAGCGATCAAGATGTTCCCGGTGGTGGCCGCTTTGCGCGAAACCGGGCGATTTGATGTGAAAGTGGTGGTGACCGCCCAGCACCGCGAATTGCTCGATTCCGTGCTCGATTTAGCCGGACTTAGACCCGACCTAGACCTCGACTTGATGCAGCCTAGCCAGTCGCTTGATGCCCTTTCGGCCCGCATTTTGACGCGGTTTGGGGAGGCTTTGGACGCCTTGAAGCCCGATCGCGTGCTGGTTCACGGCGATACGCTAACCACCATGATGGCGACATTGGCGTGCTATTTCAGACGGATACCTGTGGGGCACGTTGAGGCCGGTTTGCGCAGCGGCGACATCTATTCGCCGTGGCCCGAAGAGGTCAATCGCAAGGTAACCGGCGCGGTCGCCGACCTACATTTCGCCCCAACTGCAACGGCGGCGACGGCATTGAGCGCTGAAAACGTGGCGGAAAGTTCCATACACATTACCGGCAACACCGTGATCGATGCGCTGATGTTTGCGCAAGCCAGGGTCGCAGCCGATCCTACACTTGCGCCAACGATTGCCCCCCTGAAGGCGCGGTTTGCGGGCAAGCGGATCATCGCGGTTACCGCACATCGGCGCGAGAATTTCGGTGCGGGGATGGAGCAGATTGCGCTTGCTTTGCAAACGCTTGCGGCGCGCGATGATGTCGCAATCATCTATCCGCTGCACCCCAATCCCAACGTGGTCAGTGTGATGCGCCCGGCACTGGCGGGACACGACAATATCGCGCTGATCGAACCGTTGGATTATCTCGATTTCGTCGCGATGATGGCCGCCTGCGACATTGTCCTAACCGATTCCGGCGGGATTCAGGAGGAAGCCCCCAGCCTCGGCAAACCGGTATTGGTGATGCGCGACACGACCGAACGGCCCGAAGGCGTCGCGGCTGGAACTGCCAAGCTGGTGGGCGCGGATGCCGCTGTTATTGTTGCGCAAACTACTCGTTTGCTGGACGATCCGGGCGATTATGAAGCGATGGCCAAGGCGCACAACCCTTACGGCGATGGTACCGCTAGCCGGCGCATTGCCCATATCCTTACTTCTGCATGCCGGTGCAAATAATTAACGTTCTAATTCATATTGTTATTGGGCCGGCATTGGCGACCCACTCAAACCGGCTACGCCACACGCTTTCATTTTCGCAGCTGTACGGCTCGAAGTGGCCGATGAGTTCTTCGAACACTTTATGACGGCTGTTTCGCCGATTATAACGAAACTCGATCTCGGCGAGATATGACCAGAAATTATCCGGCGAGACTTGGCGGTAGCTATGGAGAGTGCGGCGAACCGTGGCCCAGAACGCCTCGATCTCGTTGTTCGTGTTGCCATTGAAATCGTGGAACGCAACCGAGTGATTGATCTGGATGTGCTTGAATCCATAGGTTTCCAGCGATTGATAAGCCTTATGCATATCTGTGACGATGGTTGATCCGGGCAGAACCCGGCTGAGGATCAAGGGGATCAAGGTATTCGCACGCCGGTCGGGAACACTTCCGCAAATGATCTGGCCCTCGCAAGCCAGACCCAGAACAATCGCGGCCGTGTTTGTCTCATGGCCTTTGACCGCGAGATAGCGCAGATAGGCTTCGTCGATGTGAACGGTCTTACCAACCCCGCCGAGAACCGAAGGGCGCGCCATGCTCGCCATATGAACCCGCACCATATGGCACAGCCGATAGGCACTTCTGTGGCCCAGTCCTAGCTGCTTACGAATGAAACTCGACCGCATCCCTGTCGACGAGTTTGCAAACAGGAACATCGCGTAGAACCAGGCCATCAAAGAAAGATTGGACCGGTAGAGCACGGTATCCCGCAGTGGCGAGATCTGCCGACGACATTTGTGCCGCCATTTTTTCGTGCCGTGAATCCGGCTCCAGTTTCCGATCACACCACAATGTGGGCAAGGCGAGTGATCCCCCCATTTGGCTGCGAAGATATGATCAAGGCACGCCCCTTCGTCAGGGAAGCGAGCAAAAAAATTCTCTATCCCAAGGCCGCGCATGGTCGCCATTTTTCAGCTGGCCTTCAGCGCAACTTGCTCTGGCATCGACGATGCGCCGCTGATTACCGGAAACGCGTTAACCATGTCCCAGTACGTCTCGCCTGACCGGTTGCGTCGATTGTAACGGAACTGGAATTCTTTCAGATAGAGCCACAGATGGGTGCGCGAGACATGCTTGTGATTGGTCTGAAAGGGCCACAGAAAATAGGACATAAAGCCAGAAATGAGGTCAGTCTCAGCTGGGTGATCGATAAAATAGCTCGGGGCGTAAGACGCAAGAGGGCGTCGCGAACCATAAGCCGAAGCCACACGGGCGGTTCTGTAACAAGTTGTCAGCCAAGGCCCGTTGGCATGCATCAAGCGGAGAGCTGATTTGACCTGATGCCGACGGGGCTCTTCGAGCACGCTGGTATCAACTCTACTACCATTTGATGCGAACAGAACGTTGGCGGTACTGCTCTGGTTATTTGTACCGCGAACGTGGTGCAAAATCTCAAGCCTGACATGAACCTTGTGATCGGCGCAATGCGCTGCCGCTCCAGCTTCAAGAGCCGCCATATGACGTCGGATCATTTGCGCCATACGGTATGCCGCAAGGTAGGATATTCCGAGCTGTCGCTGAAGAAGGCCGCCGGTCACTCCCTCGGAGGAGTTGGCAAAATGCAGCATCGCGTAGAACCACAATCGCAATGGCAATTTTGTCGCATGGAAGACAGTCCCGGCAAGGGGAGAAAACACAGCGCCGCAAGGATGCTGGACGTACTTGGCGTCGCCCCGCCTATGCCACCGGCCCTCCTTGCCGCACTTGCGGCAGACCGAAAAAGCAAATTGGCGCACATTCATGACATGCTCGAAGCAAGCGTCGTCGCTTGGAAAGCGCTGCGCGGCAGCCTGCAAGCTTGTCCCGTTGTAGCCGGGGCGAGACGAGTTAAACCGGCTGAACTGATAACCCAGGTCGAAAGGCATGCGGCGTCCTTCCCGTACAAGATGTCAAAGGCCGACCACGCATACTAGGGAGATGGTAGCTGTCACAAAAGGGGGCACGCTCTGCGAGGCAAAGGGGGATCGAAACAAGCAGGGTGCTTCGATCCGTTTATGCGTACCCGCCAACCAATTGTTCCATATTTTGCCGCAGCGAAGCGACCATTCAGCACAATCTTTAAGCTATCATCCTTGATTTCAGAGCGCCGGGAAAGGCCCGGGCGGACTTGCTGTTAAAGCTGGTTCCCGCTATCCAAGCGCAGCGTCAAAATTGGCAGGAGATGAGGCCGTGGCATCAATTATCATCCGCGATCTCTCACCCTCAGCGATCCGGGCCCTGCAAATTCGAGCGCTTGAGAACAATCGCAGCCTTGACCGAGAAGCCCGCGCGACACTCGAAGAACTGCTGTGCCCTCAAGGTCGCCTTCAGGTAGGAACGGCGCTGTCTGGCTTGAGCAAGGAAAGTGGGCTTTCCAATCAAGATGTTGAGGCGCTCGAGGCAGTCCGCGCAGCCAACCCTCCGCCCCCGATGTGGTTTGGATGATCTTGCTCGACACCAGTGTGCTTTCCGAAGCGATGAAGCCTGAGCCTGATGCTATTGTCTTGGGCTGGTTAGATGCACAAACTGCGGAATCATTGTATATTACGAGCATAAGCGTTGCCGAGCTGCTAGCTGGTATCGGTGTCTTGCCCAATGGGCCCAGCAAGGACGGCCTCGCGAAGGCGCTCGATCGAACCTTGCAGATGTTTTCCGGCCGGATGCTCACCTTTGAGACCATGGCTGCTTGGAGCTACGCCGATCTCGCAGTGAAAGCGATCAAGCGGGGCAAAAGCTACGCAACAGCCGACATGTATATCGCGGCGATTGCAGCAGCGCATGGCCTGCCTGTCGCGTCGCGCAGCGCGCCCATCTTCGAAAGTTTGGATATTCTTGCGATTGACCCTTGGCAGGCTTGATAATGTCGGTTCAACGGTCGTACCGGGTATGGATATGGCGCCAGCCTTCGGTGCGACGGCAAGGTCTAGGCTAAGGTCAATTTTCCGTAGGCTCGCCACCATCCGGTGCGCCTTGAAATAGCTGGCGTTGATCATCAGCGGATCTGGCTTTCCGCCCTTTGCAGCCAGTTCGGCAGAGCTACGGTTCAACACGCCCACCGAGCTCCAGCGGATAAACCGGTTGTTGCTCGTCTTGTAAGGGACCCAAGCGTGAGGCGCATGACGCCATCGCAAGCATTTAATCAGCTCTGAGCCTAACTAAGAAAAACGCTCCCAATCCCGAGCAGGCCACCGATGAGTGCAGAACAAATGACGAGTGAAAACGCCCGCTTATTCAGCGCCGCGGCTTTAAGCTGATGATGACGACCACTTGAAGACGGCCGGCGTCCAGGAATACTTGCGTGAGACCCGTCGTAGGTATGCTCGCTTCGTGAGCCTAGTACATCGGCAAGCCGCAGACTCTTCGAGCAATTACTCGGCGAGCCCATCACCCAGTTTCGCGCCGCCAGGATCGTTTCAACTGCTCGAAGCTCCTCAGGGTCCACAATTTCGCCACGTAGGCTCAAGATGAAAGCCTTTGGCAATTTCACATCAAATTGGACACCGATCACATTTCCTCTTGCCCAACGAACGATTCCGAAGACTTTGAGTTTGTGAAGCGCGAGCCATAATGAGCTGCCCACTTCAATCGGCTGTTCTACCTCAATCTTCGCGCCGCCCAGAGAAAGGTCCTGAACAATGCCGTTGATACGGCCAGAAGGAACATCGATTTTCGTCCGCATTGACAGGTCCGCGCGCCCGTAGCTGCGCTTACAGGCAATCAGTAGATCGGCTTCGGAAATTCCAATGGAGTACATGATGCCAATTTGGCCATCTTTGGTTAATTATCATTGCTCTGACATATCAGAGCCTGAACCTATTCATTTTTATCATGATGCGATTTCATGACCCAGCGCTATAACTATCAGACAAGATGTTTTAAGGTGACTGTTATGCACCTAGCAATTGTGAGGGCGCTAGGCTGACATTCCAAGAATCTGGTGTTGCTCACCCCAATCAAGTGGGAAATCGCGAGCAAGGAGCACATCTGGGTCGAGACCCCTTGGCGCGGTACCTTGCAGGATCGCTTTCTGGATATCTGGCGCTAGGAATCCGATTACCATGCGGGCCCGTGTCCAGTCATTGGCGGCAACCTTCATATCGGCATGGACCTCAGGATGTAGCGGCGAAGCGTTGAGCTCAATCAGCTTGCGGTGTGCTGTGCGCACAAGGTCTGCCAACACCTCCCGCTGTTCGCAATCATCGAGCTGGTCCGCTCTGGGTCTTACAGTCCTGCCTCGGCGCAGTGGCCGGACGTCGATCGAGACCAACAATCCCGTGCCTTCGATTTTGGCACTCGGGTCGACATGATGTTGAGCGCGGCCCAACAATACATCTGCACATAAACCGTCCTCCATTAGCACGGATGCATCTAAAGTGACCTGGATCCGCTGATCGATAAACCGCGCATTTGCAATGATGTCAAATAGGTGGTCAGGGCATCCACTCACAGGCATTATTGGAGAAATCCGGTCGAGGAGCAGTCGCTCAAGCCGCTCGGCTGAAATCCTCTTCCCAGACATATTGTCCTTGTTGCCGATCTGACCGTTGGGCAGCAGCGTTTCGCTGACATAGTAGCGGTACATCTTTTTGCCGCGCCCATATCCAAAGCTCGGCCGCATGGGCTGACCGTCCTGGTCGAACAGCTTGCCGGTCAATGGGGAGGCAGCTGACCGCGCCTTTCGGGTGACGCGCTTTTGCCGGTTTGCAGCCAGCCTAGCTTGCACAGCATCAAACACTTGCCGATCAATAATTGCCTCATGCTCCCCTGGGTGCGCTTTGCCCTTGTGCACGATCTCGCCCAGATAGATCCTGTTGTTGAGGATGTGGGCGACTGCGCCGCAGCGGAACGGGATGTCACCATGCGTGACTCCTTTGCGGGATACCCAGCGCTTGGAGCGAATACCGTTGGCAGCGAGCTCTTTGGCCAGTTCGGGGATCGACCCGAGCTTTAGATATTGATCAAAAATATGCCTGATCCGGTCTGCCTCGGCAGCATTGATCAGCAGCTTGCGATCTCCCAGATCGTAGCCCAGCGGGATGTTCCCGCCCATCCAGATGCCGCGGGCTTTGGAAGCCGCGACCTTGTCGCGGATCCTTTCGCCGGTCACATCGCGCTCAAACTGGGCAAACGACAGCAGGACATTGAGCGTTAAACGCCCCATGCTGCTGGTCGTGTTGAAGGCCTGCGTGACACTGACGAACGATACCTCACGGGCATCGAAGGTTTCGACGATCCGCGCAAAATCCATGAGGCTGCGGGTCAAACGGTCAACCTTGTAGACAACGACAACGTCTATCCGGCCCCTGCTGATATCCTCAAGCAGTCGCTTCAGGGCAGGGCGGTCCATATTGCCGCCTGACCAGCCGCCGTCATCATAAAGTTCGGGCAGACACTCCCAGCCTTCTCCGGCCTGGCTCTGAATGTAGGCTTCACAAGATTCCCGCTGCGCATCGAGCGAGTTGAACTGCTGCTCAAGCCCCTCTTCTGTGGATTTGCGAGTGTAGATGGCACAGCGCCGCCTGTTCTGCGGGGCAGTCATCGGACATTGGCCTGACGAAGGCCAAAGAAGCGCGGGCCGTTCCACCGCTGGCCCGTGATGTGCCGCGCCACCTCCGAGAGGCTGCCATAGGTGGAGCCATCGTAAATGACCCCGCCATCCACGACAACGACCTCGTGGCGCCTCCCCGCCCATTCCCGGGCGAGGCGCATGCCCGCGGTGGCCGCCATTTGAACCTTGCCCTGCTCGTGCCCAAGCATGCGTCTGGTTGGGGCGTCGAACCCGCCGTGTACATCGGCTTGGATACGCCAGGCAAGAACCCGGCGAAGAAGCTCAGCAGACCGGTGCCGGGGAGCAGCGCCGTAGCGCCGCTCCCACTCTGACCTGAGCTTCGCCAGAGACATGGCCGACAAGGCGGAGACATCACTTGCCGCGCGGCTCTTCGCCTTTCTCATGCTTCGTGCTCGCTGATTGACCAAACGGTCGTGCTGCCCTCGATTTTACGTTGGATCGTAAAACCGCGTTTTCTAAGGCCAGTCATCGCCGCACGAACCGTGTGGCCCTGCCAGCCTGTGGCCTCAATGATATCCTCCAGGCTGGCACCTGTACCGGTGCCAAGTAGCTCCAGTAGCCGATGTGCCTTGCTGTGCTCGCGGGGCGGGTTCACCGTCGGCGTTGATGTGGTAATGAAAGTCATGGTGATCTCCTGATCGGAAGAAGGCATGATTGCCTGCTCCCACCACCATGAGCCCCGCCATCAGAATGGTCGGGGCAGTCTGCGACCGGTTGCCGCGTTGGCATCACCAATGCTTGGTATTTTCCAACAGTCTAGTGGATTGTCAGGTGCGCCGGGAAATTCAGCAGCAGTTGCTGATCCGGTCAGACCATGAGAAGCCAATGTACTTCATCGACAAAGAGGAGGTGGCCATTAGAGGGCGGCCAAGCATCCGCGGCCAGGCCTTGCAGACGGCCATGACCTGCGATAATCACGTCATCGCAGTCAACCAGAACCGGCATGGCGAAGCCATACTCAAGGATGGATGCTGTCAGCTTGGCAAGCTGTTTTTCAGGATGTTTGCGCGGGTTACCCTCGTAGGCGATCAGTTCGCCAATCTTACGGTAAGTGATCGGGCCGAGCTTCCGCTCAAGAGACGCTAGCTGGTTATGGGGGCGGTCACCGCTGCAGGCAGGGGGATTGGTCTTTTTCATTGTCTATCTCGCTTGCTTTGCCAGCAATTGAGGACAGGATGATCGGATGACGTGAGATGCAATGCAGCCAGACAACCGCCATCCGGCCCGCGAATGCGTGGCTGGTGGAATGGTTGCCTCTTCGTGCTGCCCCTGACATCCGCTGTTAAGCGGCAGGTCGTCTGCTCTCGAGACATCGTTGTGTTAGCAACAATGCATCTTTCTGGGACAAAGTATCTTCGTGGAGAAGATGTAAATCAGAGATTTGTTGTCAATTGATGCATCAATGATCCTACCCGTACACGGTTGCGCACAATTGATTTCAGTGGGTTATCCGAATGCTGGCTGAAGGCTGAATGTATGCTTGTGGGGCTGCTGAGAAAAAGCAGCCATTCTGCAAACGGCCCCGAAGCTGCCGCTGCGTTGCGCGAACAGTAAAAGCCCCTGTCATTCGGTAGTCGAAATTTCAGAGCTTGGGGGCTAATTCGTCTTCACAGCGGTTGAGCGTTAGGGGCACGCCGCCTCTCCTGTTGTGAGCTTCGATCAGAGTTGGTCCTCTGCGTTGGGTTTGAGGCCGTCAGTCTTCAGTGCTGGCGGTCTCATTCCAACAATTGGATTGCTGTTTTCAAAGCGACCGTTGCGCTGGTTGAGTCCATTTCTGGCTACAGCGCTTGCGTAGCGAAAATGATTGGCCGTTGGACGTTTTGACCCGTGCTGCTTCCGGGCCGTCAACTGCGTCACAAACTCTATTGGCCCTCGTTACATCCCACCCACTTGCGATCATTCCTGCCGAGCTCCCGCATTTCGAAACCTGCCGGGCAGCTTCAACGAGTTTTTCTCCATGACCGGAAATTCAGGTAGCGACCCAGAAGCAGACCTAGCACACCCTCTACAACAAGGATCAGTAGCTCCCGCATGTAAACCCTAACGCCTTATTAGGAGAAAGGGACCAAATCACTGATTAAATTGAGGTGATCAGAGTTGGCGTTTCCAGCAATCCTAATCCGTGAAGAACCGTCTGAGCGTCGCCGCGAAGACCGTTGGCGAGTTTGGCTTGGAGCTAGCTGGCTCGATAGCGGTCCAGTAGGCAAATCGGTGACGATCCTTGATTTGTCGACGTCCGGTTTTCTTCTCGAGACCGACCAGCCGCTAACAGCCGGCTCATACCTGATTGTCGAGATGCCAGGCGCGGTTAGTAAGGTCTGCAAGACTGTTTGGAACAGCGGCAAGCTTCATGGAGCCACGTTTTCAGAACCTTTGAGCGACACCGATCTGCAAGTTCTGATCAGTTCAAGTTCTGTTATTTGGCCGTCATTTGGCGGTGGAACGCACCAGACTTCATTCGTGGAGCTTGCTGATCCGTCATCGAAGATCTTCGACCTCCCTCCTATTGATGAGGGAGAGAAGCTACCGTTTGCCATCAGATTTAGGATTATTGTTGGCATAAGCGGCTCTCTGTGGGCATTGATCGGCGTCGCCATTTGGCTGGCTTTAAGATGACCCGCGCGGAGTGATCATCACATAGCAGTCATACACCTTACCACCCAATTGCGGTCAGGGCAGACATCAGGCTGCTGCCCTGAAGCTGGTGCGCGCTGCCATCTGATAGAAATGGCTCAACCAAGAAAGTGATGCGTTGAACGGGTGTCAGCGATACAACGGCTCGCTCTTGGCTGAATGGCAAGTCCAAGCGGTTTGCATCTGCTCGAGCTCGCTACTCATTCAGAACTTGCGGTCATCTTTTTCCTGGAGGCGACCGGTCATCGCGACTTGGAGATCGGGCTTAGGCTGCACGAGATTGATCAAGACCTGGAGAAAGCGCTCAAACGGGTTCGGTCAATGAGACAGCAAGTTCATTAGCGGTCCCGATACAATTAATGCCACTCTCACGAGAACCGCGAACGCACGGCATTCCTTGATAGCATTTGGTTTTTCCTTGATCTCCGGGTTTGCGTTCCCTGATATGCCATCGTGATTTCCCTGTTTTCTTCGCAGGGAATTTGGATGCAAAAACGGCTGATTTCTGGGGCTCTCAGGGCCCTACAGAGGCACCAGGATTCCGCGATTTTCCAATTTTTCCTTGTAAATTTGCCTAGAACAGGGAAATGGGCCGCGGAGACAAGTGGTCCCTGTACTGCTTGCACCTCCACCTTTGCATTGCGCGCGCGGCCTACCGGAATTAGGGCCGCACGCAGGGATGCCGCTTTAGCTCAGTCGGTAGAGCACATCATTCGTAATGATGGGGTCACGTGTTCGAGTCACGTAAGCGGCACCATTTCCCTGTTTCCTGACATTCCTGATCGCTTGAAAATCTCCTGTTTTTGTGGGATTTAATGGCTCTCAAGCGCGCTAGTCGTTTCTGCTGGTGCCCCCAAAATTCACGCAATCTGGGGGCACTTTTGGGGGCGCTGGCCGGAAATGCAGGAGCTAGTGCCCCCAGATGCCTCTCAAAGCCATGGAAATAAAGGCCTTTTCGGCAGCGGAAAAGCTTTATCGCAAGCCCGATGGGCAGGGCATGTATCTTGAGGTTCGCCCGAACGGCTCAAAGCTGTGGTTTCTCAAGTATCGCATAGACGGCAAGGAAAAGCGGCTGGGGCTGGGCAGCTTCCCCGATGTCAGCTTGGCCGATGCCCGAACGGCGCGTGAAAAGGCGCGGGCGGCAATTCAGGCGGGGCGCGATCCTCTCCTTGATCGCAAGATGACTAAGATCGAGCGGCGCGTTGGCGCTGGCCATACGTTCAAGTCGGTTGCCGATGATTTCATTCAAACGAAGCTGGTCGCCAGCCGCAAGGCGCAAGCCACCATCGATAAGGCGCGCTGGTATCTGTCACACCTTGAGCGGGACATTGGTGACAGGCCTATTGCCGACATCAAACCCGCCGAGCTGCTGGCCAGCCTCAAGCGGATTGAAAAGCGCGGGCACCATGAAACGGCGATCCGCACCCGCGCCATTGCCAGCCGTGTTTTCCGGCATGGTGTGGCGACTGCCCGTTGCGAGAATGATCCGGCAACCCTGCTAACCGGCGCGCTGGTGACGCCTACGGTCAAGCATCATGCCGCCATTACCGAAGCGGCACCGCTTGGCGCGTTTCTGCGGGCGGTGGATGAATACAACGGCGGGCCAATTGTGAAGCTTGCCATGCAGCTTGCCCCGCACGTGTTCCTGCGCCCCGGCGAACTGCGCCAAGGGCGTTGGGAGGAAATTGATTGGGAGGGCTGCACATGGATTGTTCCGGCCAGCCGCACAAAGCTGCGCCGCCCGCATAGTGTGCCATTGTCAAAGCAGGCGATTGCGCTCTTGCGCCAGCTTGAGGTTCATTCGGGCGGCTTTGAACTAATGTTCCCCGGTGTGCGGTCACACCTGCGCCCGATGAGCGAAAACACCATGAACGCGACGTTCCGTCGGATGGGGTTTGGCAGTGATGTTGTCAGCTCCCACGGCCTGCGATCGACCGCATCAACGCTGCTGAACGAAAGCGGCAAGTGGCACGCTGATGCGATCGAACGGGCGCTTGCCCATGGCCATAGCGATGCGGTGCGCGGCATTTATGCGCGCGGCCAGCATTGGGATGAACGCGTCAAGATGATGCAATGGTGGAGCGACTATTTGGAACAATTGAAAGTCGGCGCTGAAATTGTGCCATTCGATCGGGCAATCGACAGATAAATGCACAGTTGGATTTGAATTCTTCAATCCCCAAACATTTCTACACAGGTGCATTTGCCAGCTTGCGCACCGCGCGACTCAAGCTCTTCCCATGCGTCGCCTGCACCTTTTGCCCATTGTCCACAGTCAGCTTTTAAAAAAGTGGAAGCTGGTAGCTTGCGGAATCGCTTTCCGCCGTCAATCCTCAGTGCGTCCCGAGAATGCCCATTGTTTTTGAGATTCTTTTGGGATGCCGTAGCGGATGTTTCGCTGCGACCCTCTAAAACAAGGATTACTGCATGCCAGCTTTGATTACTGTGAAACAATTCTGTGACGAATACGGCATTAGCCGCTCCACCGCTTACCGCTTACGCGATCGGCACGAAGTCCCCCACGTTAAGATCGGGCGGGCAGTCCGCATCCGGCGTGCGGATGCCGAGAACTGGTATGCATCGCTGGTGGAAAGCGCCGCGAATGACTGATCCGGCGGCAGGAAAGCGAGAGCGCCGATAAGGGAGGAGACCCTTATCAGCGCTCGAATCCAACTGGGACATAGCGTTGGGTTCGAGCTACCTGCCAGAGGATAAACGGGGCGTCTATACCCAATGTGGGCAAGGCAAACCAAAGGCCGGGGCGGCTGGAAATGATCTGGTCGCCCCGCAGCCTTGCGCGCGGCTGGTGTGCCATTGTGCCCGGTCGTTCCTTTGAAACTTCAGGCGAATTGTGCCCGCTTGTGCCAGCCGGGTGGAGGCTTTCCCTAGGGAAAACATAGCTTTGTCGGCTTGGGCCTAAATCCGCCTATTATAGGGGCTGTTTTCATGCCTCAAGCACGGCTGAAACGGGGCGGGGCGCGTAACCGGCGCGACCGCGTGACATGGGCGCTAAATGAGCGGCAATGCCGTCACCTGATCGATCGCAGCTTTGACGCGTGGAAAGCTGGCCAGCCGCTCACCCGCTTTATCACGCTGGCATGGGGCTTGGCTGGGATCGATGCCGACAGGGCCGGTTGGGCAACCGGGCAATTCATTAGCAAGGCGAGCGATTGGATGCGGCATCATGGGCACCCGATGCCTTGGGTATGGGTTCAGGAAAACGGCGATACGTTCGGCCAGCACGCGCATATCCTGCTGCACGTTCCCCTAGAGCTTGCCGACCTGTTCCGTCCCATGCCGAGGCGCTGGGCAAAAGCGATTAATTCCGGCGCGTATGTGAGGGGCACCGTTCGATCGGAACGGCTGGCCGGTGCAAGCGCCATAGCGGCCAATCCCATGCGTTATCAGGCGGCAATGCTGGGAAAGCTCCACTACATGCTGAAATGCGCTCCAGCGCCTCTAGAATACAGGCTGGATACTGGCGGCTGGGGTCACAAGCCTTGGGGGCAGAGCACCCGTGTAATCGGCAAGCGGGCGGCAGCATGGCAGCGCCGCTAGAGCGGCTTGGCGGTTGCAGGCCAGCCGACATCACGCGAAGCGGCTTTGCGCGCGCCGCCCCCAGCGGCGCAGCGCAATTCCGCGAAGCGATGCAGGCCAAGGGGCAACCGTCCAAGCCCAAAGGGGGGCGTCAATTCCCTGAAAGCAGGAAAACGTAAACCGGCACTGATCCCCGGCATGATCGCTAATACAGTTTTTCGCCCGCGCGCGCGAAGTGTGACGGCTAAAGTAGGTCAAAGTAGAAAAAGACAGGTCGCGTGTGCTGGCGTTCCCTGCGGTGCCAAAAACGGCAACTTGCCAAATGATTTAGGAAAATCTTGGCGCAGCGTGCGGGTCGCATTAGCGTGCGATCCCAGCTACCGGGGGCACCATGGACATCACCGCTTATCTCGCCGAAATCCGCAGGCTCTACGCCAGCGGGCAATCGACCGAACACAGTTTCCGCCCCGCGCTCGAACGGCTGTTCGCTTCGATCGATCCTACCCTTACCGTCATCAATGAACCCCGCCGCACCGTGGACGTGGGCGCGCCTGATTTCGTGTTCCAACGCGGCGACGTGGCGATTGGCTGGTGCGAGGCCAAGGACATCGGCAAGGACATCAAGAAATTCGCGGCGAACGATTACAGCAAGGCGCAGAAAGATCGTTACCGCAAAGGCCTGCCCAACCTGATCTACACCAACGGGCTGGATTTCGAATTCATCCGCGATGGTGAGGCGGTGGCTTTTGTCACCATTGCCGACCTGATCCCGACCATGCCTGCGCGCCCGGAAGCCTTTGCAACCCTGCAAGCGCGGCTGGCCGAATTCGCGCACGCAACCCCGCTCACTGTCACGTCATCCAAACGGCTGGCCGAGCTGATGGCAGGCAAGGCGGCGCTGATTAAGGATATCATGGGCAACGCGCTTGTCGCCGACCTTAAGGCCAAGGACGCGGGCGATCCGGCAACCGACCTGATCGGCCAGTATGAGGCGTTCCGGGCCAATCTGATCGGCGATATCACCGTTGCCGAGTTTGCCGACATCTACGCCGAAACCATCGCCTACGGGCTGTTCGCGGCGCGCCTGCATGATGAAACGCTGGATACCTTTAGCCGGACAGAAGCGCTGGAGCTGTTGCCAAAGTCCAACCCGTTCTTGCGCGCCCTGTTCACTTACATCGCTGGCCCTGATCTTGATGACCGCCTGCGCCGTGTGATCGATCAATTGTGCGACGTGTTCCGCGCCACCAACATGGAACAGGTGCTGCGCCATTTCGGCAAAGTCACACGCCAGCAAGACCCGTTCCTGCATTTCTACGAGGTGTTCCTGGCCGAATATAACCCGGCCAAGCGCAAGGCGCGCGGCGTTTGGTATACGCCCGAACCCGTGGTGAATTTCATCGTGCGCGCGGTGGATGAGGTGCTGAAAACCGAATTCGGGCTGGCCGATGGCTTGGCCGATACCAGCCGCATCGCGATTGATTGGGATACGGGGCAGACCGGCAAGGACGGCAAGCCTGCGACCATCAGGAAAGAGGTTCACCGCGTCCAGATACTCGACCCCGCAACCGGCACGGGCACGTTCCTTGCCGAAGTGGTGAAACTGGTGGCGGAACGGGTGAAGGGGATCGCGCCGGGGCAGTGGTCGCAATATGTCGAACGCGACCTGATCCCGCGCATCCACGGGTTCGAGCTGCTGATGGCGAGCTTCGCCATGTGCCACATGAAGCTCGACATGATCCTGACTGGGCTGGGATACAAACCATCGGGCAACCCGCCCCGGCTGGGGGTGTATCTCACCAACACGCTAGAGGAAGGCGAGCGGGTGGAACAGACCTTGCCGTTCATGGGCCTTCAGCGCGCGATTGCCGAAGAATCCAAACTGGCGAGCGACATCAAGCGCCAGACCCCGATTATGTGCGTCATCGGCAATCCGCCGTATTCAGGTGAGAGCGCGAACAAAGGGCCTTGGATCACGGGCCTGATGGAGGATTACAAACAGGAACCCGGCGGCAAGCAGCGCCTGCAAGAGCGCAACCCCAAGTGGATTAATGACGATTATGTGAAATTCATTCGCTTTGCGCAGCACATGATCGACAATACTGGTGAGGGTGTTCTGGGGTTCATCACCAATCACGGCTATCTCGATAATCCGACGTTTCGAGGGATGCGCTGGCATCTGATGAACAGCTTTGATCGCATTCACGTGCTCGATCTGCACGGAAACTCGAAGAAGAGAGAGGTTAGCCCGGACGCTTCACCCGACAAGAATGTGTTCGACATCATGCAGGGCGTGGCCATCATTATTGCCGTAAAACGCAAGAGCGGCGGCAAACATCCTAAGGCCTTGGCCGAGGTTTTCCATGGCGATCTATGGGGAGCGCGTGAGAGCAAATACAGTGCGCTTTGGGAGGGGGCACCGGCCTCCCTGATGCCAACCGCGTTACCACTAAAGCCGCCAACCTATCCGATGGTGCAGCGCGATTATGACGTTGAGGAAGTCTATTCAAAAGGCTTCTCAATCGCTTCATTAATGCCAGCCCACTCGGTTGGTATTGTTACTGCCCGCGATGCCCTCACCATTGATTTGAACAAAGAAGCCCTGTGGCAGCGGGTGCAGGATTTTCCTGTGTTGGATGCCGAAGTTTTGCGAAACAAATATGGACTAGGAAAAGATGTTCGTGATTGGACGGTTGCCTTCGCCAAAGCCGATGTTGTGGCAAATTTCGGGCAAGAACATCTTGTGCCAATCACCTACCGCCCATTCGATAGCCGTTGGACATACTTCACAGGGAACTCACGAGGATTTCAATGCTACCCCCGCGCCGAAGTGATGGCGCATCTTGCCTTACGACAAAATCTTGGCGTTATGGTTTGTCGTCAGAGCATTCAGTCCCTTTGGCACCATGCACTCGCTTTCCAAGACATAATTGACGACAGTTGCGTTTCGAACCTCTCTAGGGAGAGGGGCTATGCGATTGCCCTCTACCTCTACCCCGATGAGCAAGACCTAGACCAGTCGATCCGCGTCAATTTCGACCCCAAGCTCTACGCAAAAATCCGCGCGGCGGCTGGCCTCACCGGCAAGGCGGCTGCGCCCGATAGCGCCATGGTCGAAAGCGGGGCGTTCCGCACCGTGACCGGCGATGCGCGCGCCGATGAGGTGAAGGTGTTCGATTACATCTACGGTGTGTTGCACTGCCCCGCCTACCGCGAAACCTACGCCGAATTCCTCAAGATCGATTTCCCGCGCGTGCCCTTCCCGCCCTCGCCAGACGTGTTCCGCACCATCAGCGAACAGGGCGAGGCGCTGCGCCGCTTGCACCTGATGGAGGATGCCGCAATCGGGGATAAGCCCTACCCCTTCGACGGCACCGCGCCAGAGGGGCAAGATTGCGTAGTGGACAAGCCCCGCTTCGAACCCCAGCCGGATGGAACGGGCCGCGTCTACATCAACGGCAAGGGTGCAGAGGGGCAATATTTCGACAGCGTGCCGCCGGTATCGTGGGGCTTCCACATCGGCGGATACCAGCCTGCGCAAAAGTGGCTGAAAGACCGCAAGGGCCGCGCGCTCAGCTATGACGATATCCGGCACTACCAGAAGATCATCAAGATTCTGGCCGAAACCGACCGCATCATGCGCGGGATCGAAATGCCGGTGGGCGAGGGGACGGGCACCACGTGAAGCGTTCACTCGCAGCGGCGGGGTTGCTCGCCATGCTAAGCGGCGGGGTGCCCGTGGCTATTGCCGGAACCGGCCCCCTGTGCGGCACGGGCAGGAATACGGCCATCTGCTTTGCGTCGGTTGACCGGGGGGGCGCGCTTTCGCCTGATGAACGGGCAAAGCTCGCCGCCGCTGCGCCGGTTGCGATTGATATTGTCAGCTCGCGCCAATTCGCCGCAGAGCTTGCCGCGTTTTACGCTGCACTGCCGCCGCGCTGGGTTAAAGGAAACCGTTACTGGCGCGGGTTCGATCCGGTGGAGGCTCCCAAGGCGATCCGGGCCGCGTTCGCTGGCCTGCATATCGACACACGCGGCGGCGCGCGGGCGCGCAAAAGCGCTGCGTTCGGCGGCAACCTCGCCTATGAGGGCAGCACTGATAAGCGCACTGGCGAGCGGTTCATTATGCTCAATCGCTATCGGCTGGATAGGCCATTGGGCGGGCTGGTGAGCACTTATGTGCACGAAGCATCGCACAAGGGCGGCTATTCCCACCGCGCGGGACAAACCCGCGACCAGAAATGCGAGCCGCCCTATGTCATGGCGCAACTCGCCCGAAAACTGGCTGAGCCTGACAAGTGGGCAAACTTTGCCGCCAGCAAAAATGCGTGTCGGTTTTGGCGTGAGGCGCGCTGATGTTTGCTCGCCCCGGCAAGACTTGGCTCTATTAATTACTGCCCTAATACGCTAATACACCTCCTATGGGCGGTTACGGTTCAGGACAGCGTTATGGCAGGCCAACCGCCGATGAATCGCGGCGCATTGATCTGGCATGGATGATCCGCAAGCGTAATGCTGTTCCCGGCGAAATTCGCAGCGGGCAATTGAGCTGGTCGCGGGGTGATCAACCGGCGGGGCGCATTGGCTATACCTGCGACTTGCGCGATCCCGACAATGCAACGCTGGTGCTGCAATACACCTTCACCGATGGTGCCAGCGGTGCCGTATCGGATTGCACCCAGCGCATTGGCCTAAGCTACACCCAGCCGCATTATGGCGGCAAACGCTGGTGGATGCATTGCCCGGTGAACGGCGCGCGCGTTGGCAAGCTCTACATGCCGCCGGGTGCCAAGTCGTTTGCCAGCCGTGAGGTTTGGCGCTTGGGCTATCAATCCCAACGGAACGCGCCCCGCGATGCCGCGTTCGAACGGCTGTTCAGGGTTCAAAGGAAACTGGGATGCCCCCAAGGTTGGGAAATGCCGATACGCCGCCCGAAGGGGATGCACCGCCGCACCTATGAGCGGCTGGAGAATGAATACTGGTATCTTGATGCGGTATGCGCAGCGGAAATGATGCAAGCTATCGGGATTATAGCGGGCATGAGGCGATAACCTTTTGGGGGTAAATCGCACGGCTGGGGGCACTTTTGGGGGCACTTTTACGAACCCCTTTGAAAAACTATCATGTTTTCAGATTTCTATGCCGCTAATGCGGGTCACGTAAGCGCACCATTTCCCTGTTCCCTGACATTCCTGATCGTTACCCCGCCTACCTTCCTGCTCTTGCGCAGCAGAGCCTATGCTTCGCTGCCGCTTGCATTCGGGCGTGGAACGGCGGACACTTCACTTTACCCCCGCGCAATGGCGGGCGAGGAGAAACGCCAGCATGGATCCGGCAAGCGCACATCCCGACGACCCCCATTTTGTCCACCGCACCGGCTGGCTGCGCGCTGCCGTGCTGGGCGCCAATGACGGGATCGTTTCGGTCTCATCATTGATCCTGGGGGTCGCAGCGGCGACGCCCGAGGCTCAGGCGATTTTGGTGGCGGGGGTAGCAGGCCTGGTTGCTGGCGCGATGTCGATGGCGGCGGGGGAGTACATCTCGGTGTCATCGCAGCGCGATTCCGAGCAAGCCGATATCAGCCGAGAGCAGCAAGCCCTGACGCAGACCCCTCAGCACGAGCAGGAAGAACTCGCCGAGATTTACCGCAGCCGCGGCCTGAGCGCCGAAACTGCGGCCATCGTAGCGCGCGAGTTGTCTGCGCTCGATCCGCTGGCAGCGCATGTCCGTGATGAGTTGGGACTGTCCGAAGCCTTGGCCGCGCGGCCATTGCAGGCGGCGCTGTCGTCGGGCGTGACATTCAGTGTAGCCGCAGCGGTGCCAGTGATTGCGGCCTATCTTGCGCCTGCAACATCGATCATCCCGGCGGTGCTGGTTGTTTCAGTGGTTGCGCTGGCGATCCTGGGCGCGCTGGGCGCGCGGGCCGGGGCTGCGCCATTGGTGCCAGCGGTGGTGCGGGTGGTCGGCTGGGGCATCTTCGCCATGGCGATCACGGCCGCGGTGGGCTGGCTGTTTGGTGTCAGCGTGTGAACCCTGCGCCAAACTCATTGCTGCGCCCGCTAGTGCCATTTTCACGAGCGCAGCAATAAGCCGTCGGTGCCGCACGCATAGTGTCGGAGGTCGCCGTCACCATGCGCGAGGCAGGAGCTTCAATTCATCGCGAGTTTGAGATCGCGCATCTGGTCATGGCCTTGCTTGACCGAGACAAAACATTCGCGGATCGTGGTCATCACCTGAGGCGACAATTCGGTGTCTGCGATTGCATCTTCGAACTTGGCCTTGATGTGGTCTTCGCCTTGCTCGACTTCAGCGATGATCGCCTTGTCGTCCCGGCCGGTGACCACCGATTTGAGGTTCAGAAAGATCCGATGTGCGCCGCCAAGCACGGTGCCATCGTCTTCGGGCTTTCCGCCGAGCCGGATCACTTCGCTGCGCAGCGACGCAATCACGGTTTCACGTTCAGCCGCTCGCGCCATGAACATTGCGAGAAGGCGTTCATTGTCGGAATTCTTACCCGCTTCGGTGTAGCCATCGACACTGTCAAACGTCGTCGCGATCAGATCATTCAGGGTTGCTGTGTCGTGCGATGTCTGGGACATGAAATTTTCCAATTGCTCGAATGTTGGAGCAGATACTTTCGGCGTCGCGTCATTCGGCGGCATGCTTGCTCCGCCGGGTCACTGCGACCATGCCCATCACTGCAACCACAGCGGTCAGCGCTGCGGCCAGCGATGCCATTGGGTGGGCTTCGACTTCCTGCTTGGCATAGCGCGCGGCGACTTTTGCAGCGTCGGCTGCGTGGACGCGCAGACTTTCGGCAAGCTTGGCGATTTCCGTCGTCGCTGTATCCAGCACCTCGCGTGCTTCCTCGGAGAATTCCTGCGTACCAGATGCCGCCGCTTTGAGAGCGTCAGCAGCAGTATCGACGCTATCCTGAAATCTGCCGGACAGTGCTTCGGTGGGGGAATGGTACATTGTTGTTCCTTGATGCTCCCGCCAGATCACTGGCGGGAGGGAGGATGCACGCCTAGATCTTGTCGCCGAGTGCGCCTTTGACAGCGCCGGTGGCCTTTTGGACCTCGCCCTTGCCCTGCTGCGCGACGCCCTTGACGACCAGTTCGGGATTGTCAGTCGCGCGTCCGGCGGCGGCCTTCGCCTTGCCGATAGCTTCGTTGGCGGCGCCCTTGGCCTTGTCGGTGAATTCACCCATGGGAAGTCTCCTTGTTAGGTCGCAGAATAGCTCTGCTTTGAATGCGCAATGACCGAGCGCAGCGGCGTAGAACTGCAGTCAGCGTTAGATGTTGAGTCCGCTCAGCACCCCAAAGGATTGGAGCAGCCACAGGATAACAACGATCACGACGACAATATTCAGGATGTTCTTGATCTTTCCATCCATCGGCAGATAGTTGTTAATCAGAAACAAAATAACGCCAACGATTACAAGCACGACAATCAGATTAATAAGCGACATGATCAATTCTCCGGATCATTTTTAAACGGGACATAAAGTAGACCGACTTATGTGCTTTTTGGGATGATCACATTCACGGCGAAAACGAATACGGCGACGATCAACAGCAGATGGATCAACCCGCCCAGCAAGGTCGCGGTTGCCAATCCGACCAGCCAGAGCAAAAGCAGGATTGCGGCGATGGCATACAGCATTGAACCTCTCCCCCCAGGGTTACAGGTGGCAGCTACCGGCCAGCGGCACCGCACCTCGCAGCTAGCCACGCCGATGCAAACTTGAACACGGCCGACCTTTCCCCAAAAGGGCGGGCGTCCGGTCGAAATTCCCAGGGGCTGAGGTTCCGTCCAGACGCCCTAGTCCGGGGTCGAGATTCTCCATTGGCCGCGTTCTGGTGGCTTGGTCAGCCTCGGAATCTACGCAGATGCGGCAGTGCAGCATCGCGGAATGGCGTAGGTCGAGACTATGCGGGCCCGATAGACAGCACGGCACGGACCAGATCGGGGATGGTGCGCACGCCCAGGCGGTGCATGATCTGGGCCCGGTGGCTTTCCACGGTGCGTTGCGAAATTCCCAGATCCGCAGCGATGTTCTTGCTTGGTGCGCCCGCCATCACCATGTCGAGCACGTCCTTCTGCCGCGGTGTCAGCCCAGCCATCCGCTGCACGATCACCTCGTCAGCAGCGGAGCGTGTCCGGCCTGCCGGGTCGCGCGATACGGCGCGCTCAATGCTCTCGATTAAATCGCGGCGGCTGACCGGCCGTTCGATAAAGTCGCTCGCCCCGGAACGCATGGCCTGCACTGCCATGGCGATGTCGCCCGTGGCGGTAATCAGGATCGCGGGCACATTGTTGCCCGCTGCGCGCAGGTGTTCGATCAAGGCCATTCCGCCCATGCCGGGTAGGTTGGTGTCGATGATCAGGCAATGATCATCGCTGTGCGCCTCTGACGCCAGAAATGCTTCGGCATGGGGGTAGGTGGTGACCGGCCAATGTTCATATTCAAGCACGCTACGCATGGTGTCGCGCACATCGGGGTTATCTTCGACCACGCAGATCAACCGGGATGGCTTTACGGTTTCAGCGCCACGCGGGGTGCGCACTTGCGGCGTCAGCTTGCGAATGGCCGCGTGCAGATCGGCGGCGGCCACCGGCTTGCTGAGCAGCAGGCAATCGGCCGGTTCGATCTGCGCCAGCGCGCCGATGGAGATATCGCCCGTCAAAACGATGCAGGGGACGTCCCGCTTCAATTGCTCGCGCAAGGCTGCCAGCACTTCGATGCCGTTCATCCCGCCGGGCAGGGTGTAATCGGTCAGGATCAGATCGGGCAGGATCGCCCCGTCGGTCGCCAATGCCAGCGCGCCGTGGCAGTCGCTTGCCGAAATCACGGCGTGGCCAGCTTCGGTCAACATCGTTTCAAGCGCGGCGCGGACATCGGGATCGTCTTCGATCAGCGCGATGGTGCATCCGGTCGAACGCGCAGCAGGGGCCGGCGCGGCAGCAGCGGCGGCGGGTGCCTCCACCTCGTCCAGCGACCCGCGCGGCACCAGCACCGAAAACACTGAACCTTTGCCCGGCCAGGATCGGACTTCTACCTTATGGCCAAGCAACTGGCCCAGCTCGCGCACGATGGTGAGTCCCAGTCCGAAACCGCGCTCGCGTTCACGCGCGGGGTTATCGACCTGATGAAACTCATCAAACACGGCATCAATCTGATCGGCGGCGATGCCGATACCGGTATCCCACACCTCGATCCGGATCATTTCGCCCTGACGGCGGCAGCCCAGCAAAATGCGCCCGTCAGGCGGGGTATATTTGACCGCATTGGCGAGCAGATTGCGCAACATCACTTCGACTAGGCCCGGATCGCTCATCAGAGCGGCGGCGCAAGGGACGACCCGCAGGTCGATGGACTGCGCTTCGGCCAATGGTTCGAATTCAGCCCGCAACCTGTCGTACAAAACAGCAATAGGGAAGTGGGCGGGGCTGACCTCGATCACGCCGGATTCGATTTGGTTGATGTCGAGCAAGGAATTGAGCATCCCCGCCATCGCTTCAAGCAGCAGACCCATTCGCTCGATCTGCTCAAGCGCTTTGGGGTCTTCGGCGCTTTGCACCAGCACATCCTGGATCAGCGTGAGCGCTTGCAATGGCTGGCGCAGGTCATGGCTCGCCACCGCCAGAAAGCGCGATTTGCCGCGATTGGATTTTTCCGCTGCTTGCCGCGCTTCCTCAAGCGCGGCTGAGGTCAAACGGCGTTCGGTGATGTCGATAAAGGTGATGACCACCCCCTCAACCCGGCCATCATGGGTGCGATAGGGGAAAATCCGGCGCTGGAACCATGATTGCTCCGGGCCACTGATCTCGCGCTCGATCGTGGCCTCGTCCCGCAGCACGATGGCAGCATCGGCCAGCAGATCATTATCATCGGCAAGCGATTGGAGATCAGCCAACGGTCGCCCGATATCGCCCGGAATGACGCTGAAAATCGCTTTGGTCGCGGGCGTGAAGAACCGGATACGCAGTTTCTTGTCAAGAAAAATGGTTGCAATATCAGTGCTGTAAAGAATGTTCTGGAGATCGTCCGACGCGATCCTTTTCCGATCCAGCGTTTCCTGCAACTGGCTGTTGAGCGCGATCAGTTCCTCGTTGAGCGATTGCAGTTCCTCTTTCGAGGTCAGCAGCTCTTCGTTGGTGGACTGGAACTCCTCGTTGACCGACAGCGCCTCGTCATTGATCGCCCGCTGTTCGAGCACCAGCGCATCGCGGTCCAGCATTGCCTTGAGCAGGTCGGCATGGGCGGCTTCCAGCTCATGTTCGAGTGCGCGAACCTGCGCCGCGCTGCCTTCAATGGTCAACGGTGCGTTATCATCCGGCGCGCCCGGTTGCTCGATAAAGCTGACCAGATGCAGGGCCTCACCATCATGTTCCAGGTATCGGACGCTGATCGTGAAAAACACCGCCGCGCCGTCGACACTGGTCTGGCACAGATTGGTCTGAACGAAAGGTCGGGCAGGGTCGGCCCGCGACAGAGCGTAACGCAGGGTGCCGCGCAGTTCCTCCGGCGCCAAGGCCAGCAGATCTAGAGTTGGCGTCCCGGCGGCAAACCGCAGATAGCGGCTGACAGCACCCGTAGAATAAATGCACTGGCGTTGTGCGTTGATCAGCAGGCTGGCGGGTGCAAAGTTTTCCAGCACGGCATCACGGCACAGATTGGCGAGCGCCGTCTGGCGGGTCAGATGCTGCTTGGATTCAAGCGCGGTCAGCCGCGGGATGCTTTCGACAAAGCTGAGCGGAAAGCCCACCTCGCCCGGCTTGCCTTGGGCGATGTGCTGATAGATCCGTTCAGGCTTGTGCAGCACCGCGAACCGGTCAGCGACATTGCCGGGCGTCTCGGCCATGCCGAGCACCAGCACGCCGTTTTCTCGCAAGGCAAAATGGAACAGCCCAATGACTTTGGCCTGCGCTTCGGGTTTGAAGTAAATCAGCAGGTTGCGGCAGGATACCAGATCCATCCGGGAAAGCGGCGGGTCAGACAGTACATCCTGCACGGTGAACACGACTGATCCGCGCAGGCCCGGGGTGACGCGATAACCGCCATCTTCCTGTACGAAATACCGTGCCAGCCGGTCGGCAGGAACCTCGTCCTTGATCGACAGCGAATACAGTCCCTCGCGCGCGACGGCGATGGCCTGTGCATCAATATCGGATGCGAACACCTGCAGCTTGATATCGCGCCGCGATGCCATAACTGCGTCGCGTACCACCATCGCCAGCGAATAGGCTTCCTCGCCCGTGCTGCATCCCACCACCCATAGACGCAGCGCCTGATTGGCGGGCAGATTCGCGATCAGATCGGGAATTACGCTGCTTTCCAGCTTATCGAACACCGCCGGATCGCGGAAAAAGCTGGTGACGTTGATCAGCAGGTCTTCGGCCAGCGCACGGCATTCATCCTCGTTGCGGGCCAGCTCTTCCTGATACCGCGTCAGTGCGCTCGCGGGTAGCCTTAGCAGCCCCATGCGCCGATGGATGCGCCGTTCAAGCGTGCCGCGCTTGTAAGCCCTGAAATCTTGACCGACCTTCTGATGCAGCAGCGTGATGATGGCCTCTATATCGCCAGTCTCATAGCCCTGCAGGGGCATAGGAAGGGTCGCTGCGACATCGCCAATTCGCTTCGCGATCTTCGCCAGTTCCTTGGGCATCCGGGCCAGCGGCACCACGGCATCGGCCAGTCCGGTCTGCACCGCACTGCGCGGCATTCCGTCATGTTCGGCTTCTTCTGGGTCTTGCACGATGATGTGGCCGCCGCTTTTGTGAAAGTCTGCCAACGCACCGCTACCATCACTGCCGGTGCCCGACAGGATAATGCACGCCGACCGCGGCCCGCATTCCTCAGCCAGCGAACGAATCAGGAAATCGATCGGCAGGCGGGTGTGGTCACCGCTGAGCGGCCGCGAAAGGTGCAGCACGCCGAACCGGATCGCCATAAAGTGACCAGGTGGACACACATAAATTTCATTGGGGTTGATCGCCATCCCCTCGGTCGCCTCAGTGATGCGCATCATCGTGTGGGTGGCGAGCAGTTCGGCGAGCTGGCTGTCGTGATGCGGATCAAGATGCTGGACCAGCAGAAACGCCATGCCGGTATCGGACGGCATCGCATCAAGCAGCCGCGCCGTCGCATCAAGCCCGCCAGCCGAAGCTCCGATTGCCACAACCGGGATCGTCGATTCGGCTGTGCTACCCGGTTTGGTGGGTGCCGAAGCGGGGCGTTGTTTCGCCTTCCCGGCGGGCAAGACCTTCCCGACGAGCTTGTCGCCACCTGCGTGAGGAGGACTGCTTTTCGGCATCAGTGCAAGCGCCTAGCAGCAATACTGAAGGTGCGCACCATCCAAAGCGGCTGGCTGATGCAGCGAAACCCCCGCCTATTTGAAGCGTCAGTGTCGCTTGCGCGCGGCGGCCTTAGGCTTTGGGTCAGAACAATGCAGCGCAAGGGGGCGTTATGGGGATTCTGGATCGGTTTCGGCTTGATGGCGAGGTGGCGGTGGTGACCGGCGCGGGCAAGGGCATCGGGCGCGCGATTGCTATCGCCTTGGCCGAAGCGGGGGCAGATGTGGCGCTGGCGTCGCGCACGCAGGCCGATCTTGACGGTGTCGCCAAAGAGATCGAGGCGCTGGGCCGCCGCGCGTTGCCACTGGTCACCGATGCGACCGATTCTGCGGCGCTGGAACGGTTGGCGCAGGAGACGACCGCGCAGCTCGGTAAGCTGACGATCTGGGTCAATAATGCGGGCGGCATTCCCGATGCGACGCCGCGTTACCTGACCCGCACGCCCGAGGAGAATTTCGACGCGCAGATCGCGCTCAACCTGAAAGCGGTGTGGATGGGGTCAAGCGTGGCGGCGCGGCATATGGCGGAAGACGGCGGGGCGATCATCAATATCTCGTCGCGGTCAGCATACGGCCCGCAGGTAAAGAATGGGCCTTATGGCGCGGCGAAGGCGGCGGTGAACAGCCTGACAACCACGCTCGCAGTTGAAGTCGCGCCCAAAATCCGGGTCAATGCGGTCGCACCCGGCCCGGTGCCGACCGAGAATTTCGACGAATGCATGGGCACCGATACCGATGAAAAGCGCGAGAAGCTGCTGGCGATGATCGGCATCCCGCTGGGCCGCTATGGAGAGCCTGAAGATATCGCGGCGGCGGTGGTGTTCATGGCTTCGCCTGCGGCAAGCTGGGTGACGGGGCAGTGCCTTTATGTGACCGGCGGGCGTTAGACGCTCTAGGCTGCCGCCCGATACCCCGCTCCGCGCACCAATTGGCCGGGCCGCGCGCCGGTGGACTGGTCGAACCGCCGGATCACTTCGCCCGCCACAATCGTCGCCTCGTAGCCGGTGGCACGTTGGTGCAGGCGGCGGCCGCCTGCGGGCAGATCGCGCACCACTTCGGGCAGGTGCAAGGTGAGCCCATCGAGGTCGATCACGTTGAGGTCAGCCCGTCCGCCTACAGTCAGCACCCCGCGATCATGCAGCCCCACCGCTCGCGCCGCCTTTTGGCCGAGCATATGCACCGCCTCTGCCAGCCCCAGCTTCAGTGGGCCATCACCCTTGACGAACTGCGTCAACAAATAGGTCGAATAGCTCGCGTCGCAGATCGCGCCATAATGCGCGCCGCCATCGCCAAGGCCGGGAACGCAATGCGGATGGCGCAGCATTTCGTGCGCGCTCGCAAGGCTCGCGTTTTCGTAATTGCCCAGCGCGGCGAGGAACAGCCCGCGCCCTTCGGTCGCCAGCAGACGGTCATAGGCGACCTCCTGCGGGGTGCAGCCACGCGCTGCGGCTTGGCCCGCCATGCTCATGTGCGCAGGCGGGGCGTAGTTTGGCGGATCATCCAGCGGAAACAGCCAGCGCCAATTGCGCGCGAGCTCGTTGAAGGGATGGCCGGGGGTGAAATCCTCAGCCAGCAACGCTGCGCGCAAGGCAGGGTCGCGCATTGCAGTGACCTGCTGCGGGATCGAAAGGTGCGCGATCTTCGCCCAGCTCGGGCACAGTACGAAGGGGTGCACGGTCAGTTCGAGCCCGGCGATCAGGCCGATTGGGCGCGGCATCACCTGCGCGTTGGCGACGCCGCCGCTCGCATTGGTCGCCTCCAGCATTTCCAGCACCCGGCGCCAGCGCGGCGGCGCGTCGTTGCCGGATGCGAGCGTGAATGTCGCCGGGCGACCGGACGCCGCGATCACGCGCTCGATCACGCGGTATTCCTTGTCCCACCCGACAAACGCATCGAGCACCACCTGAAACGTCCCCGCGCCGACGTCCGCCATGCCGCGCGTGATCGCTTCCAGTTCGGCAATGTCGGTGTCGAAGGTCGGGATCGCTTCGCCATCGGCGGTCTTGTGGATGCTGAGCCGCGAGGTCGCAAAGCCGATTGCGCCCGCCCGCATCGCGTCAGCGGTGAGGCGGCGCATCAGGGCGAGGTCGTCCTGCGTGGCCACCTCGCGCGCTGCGCCCCGCGCACCCATAGCATAGACCCGCAGCGGCGAGTGCGGCAGGTAGGCTGCCACATCAATGTCGCGCCTGCCTGCCGCCACCTTGTCGAGATATTCGGTGAAGGTCTCCCAATCCCAATCCAACCCTTCGGTCATCACTACGCCGGGTATGTCCTCGACGCCTTCCATCACATTGATCAGCATATCGTGATCGGTCTTGCGGCAGGGCGCGAACCCGACCCCGCAATTGCCCATCACCGCTGTGGTCACCCCGTGGGAGGATGAAGGGGAAAGCTCCTCGGCCCAGATGCATTGCCCATCATAATGCGTGTGGACATCGATAAACCCGGGGGTGACGATACGGCCATGCGCGTCGATTTCCTCCGCGCCGCGCCCGCTCACCTGTCCGATGGCAGCGATGCGCCCGCCCGCAATGGCAACGTCGCCGTCGATCAAATCGCGTCCCGACCCATCGGCAATCGTGCCGCCCCGGATCACCAGATCATAGTCGGCCTGCATTGCCTTATTCTCCCGAAATCACTCGTACGATACCGCCAATCAGCGAACCGAGCACGAAGATATAGATCGGCGGCATCGAGATATAGAGCGGGATCAGCCGCTTCTCCGCCGCCTTGTGATAGCCCAACGCATAGAGCACGCGCATCGGCGGCCAGATTGCGCCAATTCCTGCGGCCCAGACCGGGCTGACGACATAGGCGAACAGCCACATGCCGGGCAGGAACAGCACCAGATGCTCCAATGTGTTCTGATGCGCGCGGACATAACGTTCGTATTCCTCGGGCCCCGTATGCGCAGGCGGCACGATCTTGAACCGCCCGCGCGCCAGGCCCGCCTTCAGCAGCGTGAAGTAATAGGCCAGCAACGCCAGCGCGCTGACGATTACGACGTAGGTGTAAGGGTCAGTCATGGATGTGCGCGCCTCTCCCAAAGCAGGGGCAAGGCTGGGCCAGCGGGGCAATAGCGGCAACTCGCACTTTTGCGGCTGGTGCGGGCGCGCTAGGGTGCGGGGATGACCGAACACAATTCCTCGCCGCGCCGAATCCTCGTTGCCGGGGCGAGCGGGACGATTGGGCAGGCGGTGGCGGCGCGGCTGGTGGCCGATGGAGACGCGGTGACGGCGCTGCCGCGCGCGGCGCTGAGCGACGGCGCGGCGCTGGCGCAGGTCATGGCAGAGGCGCGGCCCGAGGTCGTCATCTCCTGCATCGCTTCGCGCAGCGGCGCACCCAAGGACGCACAGGCCGTGGACTATGCCGCCAACGCCGCGCTGCTGGCAGCGGCGCAAGCCGCGGGTGCGCGGCAGTTCATCCTGCTCTCGGCAATCTGCGTACAGAAGCCGTTGCTCGCCTTTCAACACGCCAAGCTCGCGTTTGAAGCCGAACTCGCGGCGAGCGGGATTGACTATACGATTGTGCGCCCAACCGCGTTTTTCAAATCGTTGTCGGGGCAAGTCAAACGCGTGAAGGCGGGTAAGCCATTCCTGATCTTCGGCGACGGCGAGTTGACCCGGTGCAAGCCGATCAGCGACGCCGATCTTGCCCGATTCATCGCCGGATCCATCGATAACCCCGACGCAACAGGGCGCATTTTGCCGATTGGCGGCCCCGGCCCGGCGATATCTTTGCGCGACCAAGGCGAGATGCTGGCTGGCCTGCTGGGGCCCGAAGCGCGCTTCAAATCGGTTTCGCCCAAGCTGTTCACCTATGCCGAGCGGGTGCTGGCATTGGGGGCGGGGATTTCGGGTTGGTTCGCCGAGAAAGCCGAATATGCCCGCATTGCGCGCTATTACGCGACAGAGTCCATGCTGGTGCTCGACCCGGCAAGCGGGCAGTATTCCGCCGAACTCACCCCGGAATACGGAACCGAGACGCTGCACGATCACTATGCGCGCCTGATTGCAGAGGGTTAGTGGGCTTTCCCCTCGCGGACGATTTACACATATAAAAATATCTTTATATGATGTCCTGCAATGGTGATCGAAGACATCTTCAAGGCGCTGGGCGATTCGACCCGGCTGCGCATTGCCCGGCTGCTGGGCACGATGGAGCTTGCCGTGGGCGAACTCGCTCAGGTGCTGGGCCAAAGCCAGCCGCGCGTGTCGCGCCATGTTGGCATTCTGTGCGATGCGGGACTGGCTGAGCGCCGCCGCGAAGGCAGCTGGGTGTTCCTCAGGCAGGCAGATCCCGAAGGCCCCGCCGCGCCGATCATCGAAGCCACCCAACGCCTGCTCGCCACCGCCGAAGCTGCCGAGCCTGCCTTTGCTGCGCTGTGCGAAGCCGACCGGCGCAAACTCGCCGCGATCCGCGAAGCGCGCGAGGCTGCCGCCGGGGTCTATTTCGCGCGCCACGCCGGTGAATGGGACGAACTGCGCGTGCTCCACAGCCCCGATGCCGAAGTTGAGCGCCGCCTTGCCGAAGCGCTCGCCGATGCGCCGCTGGGCGCGGTGCTCGATATCGGCACCGGCACCGGGCGAATGGCGGAATTGTTCGCGGGCTCAGCCGAACGGGTGGTTGCGCTCGACAAGAACCTTGAAATGTTGCGGGTGGCGCGGGCCAAGCTGCAACATTTGCCGACCGCACAAATCGAATTGGTGCAAGGCGATTTTGCCGACTTGCCGCTGCCTGATGCTAGTTTCGATACGGTGCTGCTGCATCAGGTGCTGCATTTCGCAACCGATCCCGGCCCGGCACTGGCTGAAGCGGCGCGCGTACTGCGCGCAGGGGGACGCATCGCGATTGTCGATTTCGCCAGCCATGACCGCGAAGAACTGCGCACGCGGCATCAGCACGCGCGATTGGGCTTTACCGACCGGCAGATGGCGGAATTGCTCCGCGCGGCAGGCTTCACCGCCACCGCGCCGATTGCCCTCGAAGGCGGTGAGCTGATCGTCAAAATCTGGATCGGCAAACGCCGCGCCGTTGCTGCCAACCCTGCCTCTTCTGGCAAAACCCCCGCTTTGGAAACTGCCCGATGACCCCGACGCTTGACCAGCTCCATGAATACCGCACCGCAACCGACACGCCGCTGTTTTCAGGCCTGCCGGGCGATGTCGCGGTCAGCTTTGAGTTCTTCCCGCCCAAAAGCGAGAAAATGGAAGCGCAGTTGTGGGACGCGGTGACGCAGCTTGCTCCGTTGGCGCCAAGCTTCGTTTCGGTCACCTACGGCGCGGGCGGATCAACCCGCGAGCGTACCCATGCGACGGTCGCGCGGATCATTGGCGAAGCGGGCCTGCCGGCCGCCGCGCACCTCACCTGCGTCGCCGCAACGAAGGCTGAAATCCGCGAAGTTGCTGAACATTACTGGGAGGCGGGCGTGCGCCATATCGTCGCGCTGCGCGGTGATGCGGGCGAACCCGGCGCTCCTTTCACTCCGCACCCCGAAGGCTACGCCAGTGCCGCCGATCTGGTCGCGGGGCTGAAAGACATCGCCGATTTCGACATCTCGGTCGCTGCCTATCCCGAAACGCACCCCGACGCCGATTGCCCCCAATCCGATATCGACAATCTGAAACGCAAATTGGACGCTGGTGCAAGCCGGGCGATTTCGCAGTTCTTCTTCTCGGCCGAGACCTTCTTCCGGTTCCGTGATCAATGCGCAGCTGCCGGGATCGACGCGCCAATCCTGCCGGGCATCCTTCCGGTCACCAACGTTGCGCAGGCTCGCAAGTTTGCGGGCGCGTGCGGCGCGGCAATCCCTGCATGGATGGACGGATTGTTCGAAGGGCTGGATGAGCAACCCGCCGCGCGCCAATTGGTCGCCGCCACAGTCGCTGCCGAATTGTGCCGCAGGCTCTATGCAGGCGGGGTGCGCGATTTTCACTTCTACACGCTCAACCGGCCCGATCTGGCCTATGCTATCTGCCACCTGCTCGGCAAACGTCCCCAAATTACTGATAGCGTCGGGGAAGCCGCATGAGCGCCCGCCAGCAACTGATGGATGCCGCTGCCAAGCGCGTGCTGATCTTCGACGGCGCGTTCGGAACGCAGATCCAGAACCGCAAGCTGACCGAAGCGGATTACGCAGGCGATCTGGGCCTGCCTGCCGATCAGAAGGGCAATAACGACATCCTCGCGCTCACCCGCCCGGACGTGATTGGCGACATAACCCGCGCCTATCTCGATGCGGGATCGGATGTGGTCAGCACCAACACCTTCTCGGCCAACCGCATCAGTCAGGCGGATTACGCGGCGGAAGGCCTGGTTGCCGATATCAACATTGCCAGCGGTAAGCTCGCCCGCGCGCTGGCGGATGAATATACCGCCAAAGATGGCCGCCCGCGCTTTGTGGCGGGCGCAATCGGGCCGACCAACAAGACGCTCTCGCTCAGCCCCGATGTCGAAGACCCGGGCTACCGCGAAATCGACTTCGATGAACTCGTCGCGGTCTACAAGGAACAGGCCGCCGCGCTGATCGAAGGCGGGGTGGACTTCATCCTGATCGAGACGGTGTTCGACACGCTCAACGCCAAGGCTGGGATTATGGCGGTCAAGCAGCTCGAACGCGACTTGGGCCGCGACATTCCGCTGATGATCTCGATGACGCTCACCGACCTGTCGGGCCGCAACCTGTCGGGCCATACGGTCGAAGCGTTCTGGTACGCGGTGCGCCACGCCAAGCCGCTGACCATTGGCCTCAATTGCAGCTTCGGCGCGGAACAATTGCGTCCGCATGTGAAGGTACTTTCGCAGATCGCCGATACGCTGTTGATGATTTATCCCAACGCCGGGCTGCCGAACGAACTCGGCGAATATGATGAAGCGCCGGAGACCACCGCCGGACTGGTAGCGGACTGGGCCGATCACGGGCAGGTCAATATCCTCGGCGGATGCTGCGGATCAACGCCGGCGCATATCGCGGCGATTGCCAAGGCGGTGGCGAAGTCCGAGCCGCGCAAGGTGCCGCATCCCGAGCCGGCCATGCGGCTCGCGGGACTTGAGCCGTTTACGGTGGCCGCCTGAATCCTTTGCCCAATCCCGTTGGTGTCGAGCGAAGTCGAGACACCAGCGCGGGACATCTCGACTTCGCTCAATGCGAACGAAACTGAGAACTTGAGAATATGACCCAACCCTCCTCCTCACGCTTCATCAATATTGGCGAACGCACCAACGTCACCGGATCGGCGGCCTTCAAGAAGCTGATCATGGCGGGCGATTATCGGGCGGCGGTCGAAGTCGCGCGCCAGCAGGTCGAAAACGGCGCGCAGGTGATCGACGTCAACATGGACGAAGGGCTGCTCGATGCGGTTCACGCCATGACCACGTTCCTGAAACTGATTGCTGCCGAGCCGGATATTGCCCGCGTGCCGGTGATGATCGATTCGTCAAAATTCCACGTGATCGAAGCGGGGCTGAAATGCGTTTCCGGCAAGCCGATCGTCAATTCGATCAGCATGAAAGAAGGCGAAGCGCAGTTCCTCGAACATGCCCGCATCTGTATGGATTACGGCGCGGCGGTGGTGGTGATGGCCTTCGACGAGGTCGGACAGGCTGACACCAAACAGCGCAAGATCGAAATCTGCAAGCGCGCCTATGATCTGCTGGTGGCCGAGGGCTTTCCGGCGGAAGATATCATTTTCGATCCCAACATCTTCGCTGTGGCGACGGGCATCGAAGAACATGATCGCTACGGGCTCGATTTCCTTGAAGCGGTCAAGGAAATCAAGGCGCAGTGCCCCTATGCCAAGACTTCGGGCGGGCTCTCCAACCTCTCCTTCAGCTTTCGCGGCAATGAAACTGTGCGCCGCGCGATGCATTCGGTGTTCCTGTATCACGCGATCCCCGCGGGGCTCGACATGGCGATTGTCAATGCCGGGCAACTCGACGTCTATGACCAGATCGACCCGGCGCTGCGCGACGCCTGCGAGGATGTGATCCTCGCCCGCCGTTCGGATGCGACCGAACGCCTGATCGACCTCGCCGAAAGCTACAAGGGCAAGAGCGTCGCCGACGAAAAGGCCGCCGAAGAATGGCGCGGCTGGGCAGTGGAAAAGCGGCTTGAACACGCGCTGGTCAAGGGGATCGACGCGCATATCGTCGATGATACCGAGATCATGCGCGCCGCCATCGCCGAGGCCGGCGGTCGCCCGATCGAAGTGATCGAAGGCCCGTTGATGGACGGCATGAACGTCGTCGGCGACCTGTTCGGCAGCGGCAAGATGTTCCTGCCGCAGGTGGTCAAATCCGCGCGTGTGATGAAGAAGGCGGTCGCCCACCTGATCCCATATATCGAGGCGGAGAAGGACTTGCTCCCCGAGGAGGAACGGAAAGCCAAGGGCAAGATCATCATGGCGACGGTAAAGGGCGATGTGCATGACATCGGCAAGAACATCGTCGGCGTCGTTTTGCAGTGCAATGGCTATGACGTGATCGACCTTGGCGTGATGGTGCCGTGGCCGACGATCCTTGCTTCGGCCAACGACAACAAGGCCGACATGATCGGGCTGTCGGGCCTGATCACGCCGAGCCTCGACGAGATGGTGACGGTGGCCGAGGAAATGCAGCGCGCGGGCATGACCATGCCGCTGCTGATCGGCGGCGCGACCACCAGCAAGGTGCACACCGCCCTCCGCATCGACCCGGCTTACGAAGGCCCTGTGATCCACGTGCTTGACGCAAGCCGCGCGGTCGGCGTGGCGTCCAAATTGCTCTCCGACACGCAGCGCAATGATTACGTCGCCGAAGTTGAGGACGAATACATCCAAGTCCGCGATGCCCGCGCGGGCCGGACGGTGAGCGCTCTGCTCAGCCTCGAAGACGCGCGCGCCAATGCCTTCCCTGCCGACATGGCGGCCAAGCCCGCTGCGCCCGCGCAGCCGGGGGTGCACGTGTTCCCCGACTGGAGCCTCGAACACCTGCGCGGCCTTATCGACTGGACGCCGTTCTTCCGCGCGTGGGAACTGCACGGCAATTACCCCGCAATCCTGACCGACGAAGTGGTCGGCGAAACCGCGACGCATTTATTCGCCGATGCCAACGCGATGCTCGACCAGATCATTGCTGAAAAATGGCTGACCGCGCGCGGCGTCGCGGGGCTGTGGCCGTGCGGGCGGGACGGGGACGACATTGTGCTCGACAACGGCACGCGGCTGCCGATGCTGCGCCAACAGGTCAAGAAATCGCGCGACCGCGCCAATATGTGCCTTGCCGATTTCATCGACCCCGATGGCGACTGGATCGGCGGCTTTGCGGTCGGCATCCACGGGATCGACAGCCACTCGGCGCGGTTTCAAGCGGACAAGGACGATTATTCCGACATCCTGCTGAAAGCGCTGGCCGACCGCTTTGCCGAGGCCTTTGCCGAAGCCCTGCACCAGCACGTGCGCACCACGCTGTGGGGCTATGCGCCCGGAGAGCAGCTCACCGTTGAGGCGCTGATCAAGGAGCAATATCGCGGTATTCGCCCGGCGCCAGGCTATCCTGCGTGCCCCGATCACAGCCTCAAGCCGATCTTGTTCGACCTGCTTGATGCGCCCACCAACACCGGCCTGACCCTGACCGAAAGCTTCGCGATGTGGCCGACGGCGGCAGTTTCGGGCTTTTACTTCGGTCACCCCGAAGCCGCCTATTTCGGCGTCGCCCGCGTAGGCCCCGATCAGGTGGAGGATTACGCCCGCCGCCGGGAGGTTGATTTAGCGACGGCGGAACGCTGGCTGCGGCCTAATCTCGATTGATTGCGACGGGTTTGGCGGCGATGATGTTCGGCATGATCCGCCGCCTGACCTTCGCGCTGCTGACCTTGATTGCCGCGCCTGCCGCCGCGCAGGATGCCGCCCCGCCGCCTGCCACGGTGGTGGTGGCGTTTGATCGCGACACCATCACCCCGCTGATCGTCGAGGGGCAGGCGAACAAGGAAACCGGGCGCCCGGTTGAAGCCAATGATCCGGTGCGGATTGCGAGCATTTCCAAGCTGATCATGGCGCTCACCGCACTGCGGCTGATGGACGAGGGCAAGGTCGATCTCGACCGCGATGTTTCGGACTATCTCGGGTGGCAGCTGCGTTCGCCCTATCAACCGAGGTCGCCGGTAACGCTCGCGCACCTCTTGTCTCACCGCGCGGGGTTGAGCGACAAGGCGGGCTACATCATCCCGCTCGGCGAAAGCCTTGAGGCCAAGCTGGCCGACCCGGCGGTGTGGCGCGATGTCGGGCCGCCGGGCGAGGCGGCGTTTGAATACGCCAATCTCGGTGCGCCCATCGTGGCGACGGTGCTCGAAGCCGCGTCGGGCGAGCGCTATGATCAGCTGGTCGAGCGTCTGGTGTTCGCGCCGCTGGGGGTGAAGGCCTGTCTCAACTGGATCGGCTGCGGTCCCAATATGCAGGCGCGGGCGGTAACGCTTTACCGCGACAACGGAGAGGTTGCCCGCGATGCGCCGGGCGACCTGCCGCCGAATTGCACGATCCCGGTGGCGGAGGGCGCCGCGTGCGATCTCGATAATTACGTCCCCGGCACCAATGCTTCGATCTTTTCGCCGCAAGGCGGGGTGCGGATCGGGATGATGGACCTCGCCAAGATCGGGCAGGCACTGATCGATCTCGAGCGAGGTGGGAAGGATTCCTTCCTCTGGTCGGTGACGGGACTGCGCGCGATGTACGAAATGGCTGCGGGTCGGACGCAAGAGACGGTGTTCTTCTGCACTTACGGCCTGCATATGCAGATGGTCGAGGATCCGAACCGGCCATGCTCGGATGATCGCTTAATCGGCGACGCGCGCCCGCGTTGGGGCCATTCGGGGGAGGCCTATGGCCTGCAATCGGGCCTATGGGTGGATCCCAAGGGCGACACCGGCTTCGTCTATTTCACCACGCAAGTTCCGCCACCGGCGGGAGGTGAGGACACCGGCGGCTTCACCGAGCGCGAGAAGGCCCTCATGGCGCGGGCGTTCGGCAGGGCGAAACCCTAAGCCCGCTCGTGTCGAGCGTAGTCGAGACGCCCTGCGCCAAGTCACACGCCTCTCGACTTTGCTCGAGGCGAACGGGGTGTGGCTCTAAGCCTCCGCCTTCACCCGCTCGCCCAGCTTCGCGATCAACGGCGTCGCCAGCGGCGTTGTCAGCATCGTGCTGCCCACCGCCATCAACAGCAGGGCGGTGAAGGTCGTGGGCGTGATCACGCCCTTGTCCAGCAGGATGTTGGCGAAGATGATCATGATCAGCGCCTTGGTCTGGAGCAGCCAGCCGATCAGGCTCGCCTCAGTGCGGCTCCAGCCGAGCAGCCGCCCGGCGATGTGGACGCCGAGCAATTTGCCCCCCACCGCCGCCGCCAGCAATAGCGCGGCGACAGCAAAAACCGCCAGTCCGCCGCCTTCCCATTGGGTGCGCAAGCCCGTCGAGAGGAAGAACACTGGCATCACCGTCAGCAGCACGACATTGCGGAACCGGTCCATCGCCTCGTGGCCAAACCACTTGGCGTCGAGGACCACGCCCGCCAGAAACGCGCCGACCATGAAGTGCAGGCCCGACCAGTCGCCCGCCAGCCCGCAAACCGCGAGCCAGATCAGGCCCACCGGCCAGCGGTCAGCTTCCGATAGCCGCGCCATCAGCCAGCGCACCGCCAGCGCTGCCAGCGTGAAGCCGACAAGGAACATCGCCTGCCGCCCGATCCGCTCCCAGTCGAGCAGGATCAGCGCCAGCACGCCCCAGATCGCGATATCGTCAAGGCTGGCGTAACGCAGAATCCGCTGGCCGATCGCCGCGCGCAAAATCTCGAGCTTCTCCATCAGGAGCACGAGGATTGGCAGCGCTGTCACCGCGCAGGCCATGCCGATGCCGAGCAGCGCCTGCCAATATTGGCCCTGCGCCCCGCGCCAGCCGGGGAATTGCAGGATAACTCCTGCGGCGATGGTTCCAGCCAACAGAGGCATTCCCAAAGCCAGCCCAGCGGTCAGGCCCGTCTCGCGCCGGTGTTTCCAAGCTTGCGAAAGGTCGAGTTCGATCCCGGCGATCCACACGAACAGCATCACCGCCCACCACGCGACACCGTTCAGGGCGATGATCACATCGGGCTTGAACACGAAGGCATAGTAATCAGGGAACAAAGCGCCCAGCACCCCGGGGCCCAGCAGGATGCCGCCCACGATCTGCACCACCACCAGCGGCGCCCAATAATCGGTGCGCAGCACGCGCCACACCAGCCACGGCACGGCAAATATAATGGTCAGCGCAATCAGGTAGATTTCGGTCAGGTTCATGGCCGGTGTGACTATCGCGGGACACGGTTGCGGGCAAATGCGTTTCGGGCCGGGCAAACCGGCGTTCGCCCGATTGACGCGATGCAGCAATTCGCGCAAGCGCAGTGCTGTCATCTGCATGGGAAGCGATTCTTGTGCGGGCAGACGAGCGGGAGAGCCCGTCGCCCTGTCACAGGGGCACGGCGCCGAAGGAGCAACCGCCCCGGAAACTCTCAGGCCAACGGACCGCTCGGCTGCGTGACACTCTGGAAAGCGTCCTTTGTCGCAGGGCAAGGGGCCACCGAAGGGGAGGTGCTGCGCCGCGTTGGCGATTGCACCGAAGCTCTCAGGTCACCCGACAGAGGGGGCAGTATTGGAGCAGCGCCGCGTGCGCTGCCGGACTGCCGTATTCTGCCGGGGATATTCCGAGTGACCGACCACGCCACTGATCACGATACCGAAGAGCATCTCGAAGACCTGCCGCTCGATGCACTGCCGCTCGATGCGTGGCATCGTGCGCGGGCTGCGCGGATGGTGCCGTTCGCGGGCTACGACATGCCGATCCAATACGAAGGCATCGTTGCCGAGCATAATTGGACTCGCGAAAATGCCGGCCTGTTTGATGTCTCGCACATGGGCCAGATGCTGCTGTCCGGGCCTGATCTCGATGCGGCGGTTGAAGCGGTGCTGCCGATCGACCTTTCGACCCTCAAACTCGGCCAGCAACGCTATTCGCTGCTGCTCGATGAGGGTGGCGGAGTGCTCGATGATCTGATGGTCTCGCGCTGGCCCGATGCGCTCTATCTGGTGGTCAACGGCGCGACCAAGTGGGACGATATGGGCACCCTGCGTGAGGCACTGCCGGACGACATCACGCTCAATTACCTCGATGATCGCGCGCTACTGGCGTTGCAGGGGCCGAAGGCTGCCGATGCGCTGGCCCGGCATGCGCAAGGCGAATACCCTCTGAGCGCGCTGACCTTCATGCGGTTTGGCCGCTTTGCCATAGCGGGGCATGATGTGACCATCGCGCGAGCAGGCTACACCGGAGAGGACGGGTTCGAAATATCGCTCCCGGCCGATGCGGCCGCCGAAATCGCCGATCTGCTGTGTGCCGAACCGGAGGTGAAGCCCATCGGCCTTGGCGCGCGGGATTCGCTGCGGCTCGAAGCCGGGCTGCCGCTCTACGGCCACGATATGTCGCCCGAAACCAGCCCTATCGAAGCGGGCCTGATCTTCGGCATCAACAAGCGCCGCCGCAGTGAAGGTGGCTTCCCCGGCGCAGACCGCATCATCCGCGAGATCAATGAAGGCACGGCGCGCAAGTGGGTCGGGCTCAAGCTCGATGGCCGCCTGCCGGCCCGCGAAGGGGCCGAGGTTTTTGCCGGGGCGGACAAGATTGGCACGGTGACCAGCGGCGGGTTTTCGCCCACGCTCGGCGCGCCCATTGCAATGGCATACGTCGCCGCGGCCCATGCCGCGCCCGGCACCGCGCTTGAGGTCGAAGTGCGCGGCAAACGCCTCGCCGCGACCGTCACCCCGACACCTTTTGTCCCACACCGCTATTTCAGAGGGAGCTGAACCATGACCCGTTACTTTACCGATGAACACGAATGGATTGATGTTGAAGACGACATCGCCACGGTCGGCATCACCGAATATGCGCAGGGCCAATTGGGCGACATCGTGTTCGTCGAACTGCCCGAAGTCGGCGCGCTGATCGAACAGGGCAAGGATGCCGCCGTGGTCGAAAGCGTCAAGGCCGCGAGCGATGTCTACGCCCCCATCACCGGCGAAATCACCGAAGTGAACCCGGCGCTGGAAGCAGATCCGGCGCTGGTCAATTCCTCGCCCGAGGATGACGGCTGGTTCTTTAAGATGACCATCGCCGACGAAGGCGAGCTAGACGGGCTGATGGACGAAGAAGCCTACAAGGTGTTCGTCTCCGAGCTATGACCACCCCGCCGCCCGCACCTCTGCGCCTGATGGTCGCCACCCCGCTGTATGGCGGGGCGGAGGCTGACTATCTGCGCAGTGTGGTCGGGTTGACGGGCGCGGCTGAGCGGCGGGGTACGCCGTGCAGCTTTGCCTGGCTTAGCAATAATGCGGTGATCGACCGGGCGCGCAATGTGCTCGCTGCGGCCTTCCTGCAATCGGATGCCACCCACATGATGTTCGTGGATGGCGATATCGGGTTCGATCCCGAACAGGTGCTCGATCTGCTCACCCGGATGCTGGCCGATGATCGCCTCGCGGTGGTCGGCGCGCCGTGCCCCAAGCGGCGGATCAACTGGAGCCTTGTGGCCTCGGCTGCGGCCAAGGGGCTGGGGCAGGGCGATCCGGCGGCGCTGGAGAAATACGCAGGCGTGTTCGCGCTCGACCCGCTCGATCCGCAGGCGAGTTTCCGGGTGGACGAACCGCTTGAACTTGTGCGCGTTGGCACCGGGTTGATGGTGATCCGCCGCGATGTGATCGAAGCGCTGTGCGCGCGCCACCCCGAATTGCGGTACGCCGCTGATGCTTTGGACCGCGAAAGCGGGTTGGCGAGCGACACGCTGACCGCGCTGTTCCAGCCGTTGATCGATCCCGACACCGGACACTTGCTATCTGATGACTACGCCTTCTGCCGCCGCGTGCGGGATGCGGGCTACCGCATCTGGCTCGCGCCGTGGATGCGCACCACCCACACCGGCCCGGCGCGGTTCGCCGGGACGCTTGCCGATCTGGCGCAATTGAGCGCCGCACCAGCCCCCGCCTGATCTCTCTCCCACCCAAGCCACGGAACCTGCAAACCCATGCGCTATCTCCCTCTCACCAATACTGACCGGACGGCGATGCTCGCCAAAATCGGCGCGGCCACGGTCGACGATCTGTTCGTCGATGTGCCCGAAATCGCGCGGCTTGATGGCCCGATCCGCGGGTTGCCGATGCACGCTGGCGAAATGGCAGTCGAACGCCACATGAAGAAGCTGGCGGCGAAGAACATGGTCGCGGGCGAGGTGCCGTTCTTTCTCGGCGCGGGCGCCTATCGCCACCACGTGCCCGCCAGTGTCGACACGATCATCCAGCGCGGTGAGTTCCTGACGGCCTACACCCCCTATCAGCCCGAAATCGCGCAGGGCACCTTGCAGATGCTGTTCGAATTCCAGACGCAGGTTGCGCGGCTCTATGGCTGCGCGGTGGCGAATGCGTCGCTGTATGATGGCTCGACCGCGTGCTGGGAAGCGGTGGCGATGGCGACCCGCATCACCCGCCGCAGCCGCGCTGTGCTATCGGGCGCGCTGCATCCGCATTATGCAGGCGTGGTCAAAACGATGGCCAAGTTCACCGGCGACACCATCGCCGACGCGCTGCCCGCGATCACGCCTGAGCCTGATCTGGACAGCCTGATCGCTCGCATCGACGATGAAACCGCCTGCGTGGTGGTGCAATATCCTGACATCCTGGGCCGGATCAGCGACCTCAGCGCAGTCGCCGCTGCTGCCCATGCCAAAGGCGCGCTGCTGGTGGTGGTGAACACTGAACCCGTGGCGCTGGGCGCGTGCAAATCGCCCGGTGAAATGGGCGCGGACATCGTGGTGGGCGAAGGGCAGTCGCTCGGCGTCGGCCTGCAATTCGGCGGGCCTTACCTTGGCCTGTTCGCGGTGCGCGATCCCAAGCACGTACGCCAGATGCCGGGCCGGCTGTGCGGCGAAACCACCGATGCCGAGGGCAAGCGCGGCTTTGTGCTCACCCTTTCCACCCGCGAACAGCATATCCGGCGTGAAAAGGCGACGAGCAACATCTGCACCAACTCGGGCCTGTGCGCGCTCGCCTTCAGCGTCCACATGACGCTGCTGGGGGAACGCGGCCTGCGCGAACTTGCGGCTGAAAATCACCGCCTTGCCTGCATCGCGGCGGATCGGCTGGCGCAGGTGGCGGGGGTGCGGTTGCTCAACAATGCCTTCTTCAACGAATTCACCCTGATCCTCGATGGCAAGCCCGCGCGCGAGATTGTGCGCGATCTGGCGGATCGCGGCGTTCTCGGCGGGGTGTCGCTCGGGCGGCTTTACCCGGGGGTCGCGGGGCTGGAACAGGCACTGCTGATCGCAGTGACTGAAACCACCACCGAAGAAGATATCGAACGGCTCGCCCGAGAGCTTGCCACCAGCGTCGCCCCTAGTTTTCAGGAGACCGTGTGATGAACGCCCCCAACCAATCCGGCTGGAAGCCTGCCATGGTCGCCTCTGAAGGCGCTTATAACGGTCCCGCCACCACCACCGGCAACCGCGCGCTGATGCTGGAAGAGCCGCTGCTGTTCGAGATTGGCCGCGTTGATGTGACCGGGGTGGATTTGCCTCCGGTCGACGCTGCCGCGCCCTCACGCCTCGGCAATCTCGCCCGCTCGGAAGCCATCGGCCTCGTCGGCCTGACCGAGCCTGAGACTGTGCGCCATTACACGCGGCTCAGCCGCCAGAACTACGGTATTGATCTCGGCTTCTTCCCGCTCGGCAGCTGCACCATGAAGCACAACCCGCGCCTGAACGAGAAAGTCGCGCGGCTGCCGGGTTTTGCCGATATCCACCCGCTCCAGCCGGTTTCCACGGTGCAGGGCGCACTGGAGGTGATGAACGAGCTCGCCCATTGGCTGATCACGCTGACCGGGATGCACGGCGTCGCAATGAGCCCCAAGGCCGGCGCGCATGGCGAGCTGTGCGGGATGCTCTGCATCCGCGCGGCCTTGGAAGCCCGCGGCGATGCGCGCGAAGTGGTGCTTGTGCCGGAAAGCGCCCACGGCACCAATCCGGCGACCGCGGCTTTCGCCAATTACCGGGTCGAGAATATCCCCGCCACCCCCGAAGGCCGGGTTGATCTCGCCGCATTGAAAGCCCGTCTTGGGCCGGATGTGGCGGCGGTGATGATCACCAACCCCAATACTTGCGGGCTGTTCGAAGCGGATCTGCGCGAAATCTCCGACGCGGTGCACGCGGCAGGCGGCTACGTCTATTGCGACGGCGCGAACTTCAACGCCATCGTCGGCAAAGTGCGCCCAGGCGATCTTGGCGTCGATGCGATGCACATCAACCTGCACAAGACCTTCTCCACCCCGCACGGCGGCGGCGGGCCGGGATCGGGGCCGGTGGTGTTGTCGGAAGCGCTCGCGCCGTTCGGCCCGATGCCCTTCACCGCCCGCACGGCGGACGGCGTTGTGCATCTGGTCGAGGAAGAAAGCGCCGAGGAATTCGGCCACACGCAGGCATTCGGCCGCATGACCGCGTTCCACGGGCAGATGGGGATGTTCACCCGCGCGCTCACTTATATCCTCAGCCACGGGGCCGATGGGTTGAAGCAGGTGGCCGAAGACGCGGTACTCAACGCCAATTACATCCTGCGGTCGATGGAGGATATTCTCCATGCGCCCTTCGCGGATAGCGGGCCGTGCATGCACGAGGCGCTGTTCGGCGATAAGGATTTCGGCGGCGATCTGTCGACGTTGGATGTGGCCAAGGGCCTGATCGACGAGGGCTATCACCCGATGACGGTGTATTTCCCGCTGGTCGTCCATGGCGCGATGCTGGTCGAACCGACCGAAACCGAAAGCAAGGCCGCGATCGACCAGTTCATCACCGCCTTCCGGGCGGTGGTTGAGCGTGCGCTGGCAGGCGACGAGGCGTTAAAGCAGGCGCCTTATTTTGCGCCCCGGCGCAGGCTTGATGAAACGGCAGCGGCGCGCAAGCCGAAGCTGGCTTACGAAGGGTAATTAACGCTCCGGAGGAGGGGCAAACGTTGCCTCCTCCTCCGGGACGACCTCAAGCCGGAACTGTTTCAGGTTCAGCATCGCGATAAAGAACCCGACCACCGCGATGATGCTCGACCCGAGCATCGCGAAGGCCGCGCCTTGCGCGCCTTTCCACTCGATCGCCATTTCCAGCATCACCAGCGCCAGGATCGTCGGGGCAAGTCGGACGAGGAAGGCGACATGCGCCTTGCCCGCCGATACCAGCAGCGATTCTAGGCTCGCGCCGACCAGTTCGACCGCGCCGGCGATCGAGAGGATGATCATTGCCCAGTAAAACCCTTTGAACTCGTCGCCGGCAATCAGGCCCAACCCTTCGCGCCCGAAGAAAATCGCGCTCACCACCGCCGTGATCCCGGCAATCGCGGCGATATTGGCCATGCGCCGGGCAATCTCCACCGCATTGTCGCGCGCTTGCACCAGTTCGGGCAGGATCGCCTTGGATATCGTCTGCGCCAGCGCGATCAGGGCCACGCCCAATTGGTTCGCGATGCGGAAACCGCCTGCAAGGTACGCCCCGCCAAAAGTGCCGACCAGCAGGATCATCACCTGCTTGCCCGCCACCGCCAGACTACCCGACATGTTGGTGGAAAGCACGAACCGCCATGCGTCGTTGTGGCGCGCCGGAATGGTGCGCAGGCTGATCGAGGCGAGCGTGACCGGCTGCACGCGCGCGGCCACCACCCACAGCGCAAACGCGGTCGCCACTTCGGATGCGGTAAAGGCGAGAATGAAGCCGGTCACATCGGGCATCAGCCACCACGCCAGCACCGCGCCGCCCGCGCGGATGATCGGCTGCACCGCTTCGGCCCAGGTTGCCTTGCCATATTCCGAATGGAGCCGCAGCATGCCTGTCGGCGTGGTGCGGATCGTCATGAGCGAAATCACGCAATAGAAGAACGTCAGCCACATCAGTTCTGTCGGCACGTCGAGCCACAGCGGTGCGGTCAGCACCAGCAGCACCGAGGCGAGCGTGCCGACCACCATCGACACAATGTCGAGCGCGACCGCAAATCCGGTCGCCTCACGCGCGCGGGCGATATCGACGCCGGGTTGGTCAGGGTTCGCGCCCCAGCGGACAATGAACTGCCAGGTCTGGAAGCTGGAAAAGCCGGTGACCGCCTGCCCCAGCGCGATGATCAGCGCGAAGTGCCCAAACCCGTTGGTGCCCAAGGTGCGCGCTGCGATGGCGAGGTAGACAAGGCTCAGCACCGCGTTGAACCCGCGCCCGCCGAGCAGCCAGCCCATATTGGCGAAAACCTGCTTCATGGAGGATCAGGCGCGGGCCGGGAACTTAACCATAGAGGGCGGCCTTAGCCGCAAAGCGTGCAACTCGCCAAGCGGGGATGGCGCGAGGGACGCAACAAATGCGGCGGAGCGACCTGCGCCCCGCCGCTATGCCTCACCCCATGGTCGGGATGATGAAGGCGTTGGTGCCGTCTGGCGAGCCGTCGGGCCAGCGTTGGGTGATCTTCTTGTTCTTGGTCCAGAACCGCAGGCCTTCGGTGCCGTATTGGTCGATGTCGCCAAAGCCCGAACGCTTCCACCCGCCGAAGCTGTGGTAGGCGACCGGCACGGGGATCGGCACATTGATGCCGACCATGCCCACATTCACCCGCGCGGCAAATTCGCGCGCGGC
>LNFM01003328.1_pt1 | contig 48548 bp, 42 predicted proteins | sample 596031 | NCBI WGS metagenome assembly LNFM01 (sample SAMN04254537, study PRJNA301005) | activated carbon metagenome | isolation source: dual media filters at the Ann Arbor, Michigan drinking water treatment plant | place: USA: Ann Arbor
GCTATAACCCGCGAAGTTTTGCGCTATAGGTGGGGGCCAGCATGCCGAAGCGGACCGATATCAAGTCGATCATGATCATCGGCGCGGGGCCCATTGTCATCGGGCAGGCCTGCGAGTTCGACTATTCCGGCGCACAAGCCTGCAAGGCACTGCGCGAGGAAGGCTATCGGGTGATCCTGGTAAACTCCAACCCCGCGACCATCATGACCGATCCGGGTCTGGCGGATGCCACCTACATCGAGCCGATCACCCCTGAAGTCGTCGCCAAGATCATCGAGAAGGAGCGCCCCGACGCGATCCTGCCAACGATGGGCGGACAGACCGGCTTGAACACCGCCTTGGCGCTTGCCGACATGGGCGTGTTGGAAAAGTTCAACGTGGAGCTGATCGGCGCCAAGCGCGAAGCCATCGAAATGGCAGAAGATCGCAAGTTGTTCCGCGAGGCGATGGACCGTATCGGGCTGGAAAACCCCAAAGCCACCATCATCGCAGCCCCGAAACTGCCCTCGGGCAAGTATGATATCGCAGCCGGCGTGGCCGAAGCCGTGGCCGCCATAGAATACGTCGGCCTGCCCGCCATCATCCGCCCCGCCTTCACCCTTGGCGGCACTGGCGGCGGCGTCGCCTACAACCGCGACGACTACGAGGCTATCGTCCGCTCCGGCCTTGAAGCCTCGCCGGTGGCGCAGGTTCTGGTGGACCAGTCGCTGCTCGGTTGGAAGGAATACGAGATGGAGGTGGTCCGCGACACCGCAGACAACGCCATCATCGTCTGCTCGATCGAAAACGTCGATCCGATGGGCGTGCATACCGGCGACAGCATCACCGTTGCCCCTGCCCTGACGCTGACCGACAAGGAATATCAGATCATGCGCAACGGCTCGATCGCCGTTCTGCGCGAGATCGGAGTGGAGACGGGCGGATCAAACGTGCAATGGGCGATCAACCCCGCCGATGGCCGCATGGTCGTGATCGAGATGAACCCGCGCGTTTCCCGCTCCTCGGCGCTGGCGTCGAAGGCGACCGGTTTTCCTATTGCGAAGATCGCGGCGAAACTGGCGGTCGGCTACACGCTGGACGAGCTGGACAACGACATCACCAAGGTGACCCCGGCGTCGTTCGAGCCGTCGATCGACTATGTCGTCACCAAGATCCCGCGCTTTGCCTTCGAAAAGTTCCCCGGTTCGGAGCCGAACCTCACCACCGCAATGAAATCGGTCGGCGAGGCGATGGCAATTGGCCGCACGATCCACGAATCGATGCAGAAGGCGCTGGCAAGCCTCGAAACCGGGCTGACCGGGTTCGACGAAATCGCCATTCCCGGCGCGCCCGACAAGGCCGCCGTGTCGAAGGCGCTGAGCCAGGCCACACCCGACCGGCTGCGGGTCGTGGCGCAAGCCATGCGGCACGGGTTTACCGATGACGAAATCAACGCGATCACGTCCTTCGACCCGTGGTTCCTCGCCCGTATCCGCGAAATCATCGACACCGAAGCACAGGTTCGCCGCGACGGCCTGCCGGTCACAACCGACGGTCTGCGCAAGCTGAAGATGCTCGGCTTTACCGACGCCCGCCTCGCCAAGCTGACCGGGCGGGACGAAGCGCAGGTCCGCCGCGCCCGGCAACGGCTTGGCGTCACCGCCGTCTTCAAGCGGATCGACACCTGCGCCGCCGAATTCGAGGCGCAGACGCCCTACATGTATTCCACCTACGAGGCCCCCGCGATGGGCGACGTGGAATGCGAGGCGCGGCCGTCCAACGCGAAGAAGGTTGTCATTCTTGGTGGCGGTCCGAACCGCATCGGGCAAGGGATCGAGTTCGACTATTGCTGCTGCCACGCCTGCTATGCGCTGACTGCGGCGGGCTATGAAACGATCATGGTCAACTGCAACCCCGAGACGGTTTCGACCGACTACGACACCTCGGACCGCCTGTATTTTGAACCGCTGACGCTGGAACATGTGCTGGAAATCCTGCGGGTGGAGCAGGAAAACGGCACCCTTCACGGCGTGATCGTGCAGTTCGGCGGTCAGACGCCCCTGAAGCTGGCCAATGCGCTGCATGACGAAGGCATCCCGATCCTCGGCACCACGCCCGATGCCATCGACCTTGCCGAGGACCGCGAGCGGTTCCAGCAACTGCTGCACAAGCTGGGCCTGAAGCAGCCACACAACGGCACCGCCCGCAGCCGGGACGAGGCGTTCAAGGTGGCGGGCATCGTCGGCTATCCGCTGGTGATCCGCCCGTCTTTCGTGCTTGGCGGCCGCGCGATGGAGATCATCCGCGACGACGCGCAACTGGAACGCTACATCACGACCGCCGTGCAGGTGTCGGGTGACAGCCCTGTTCTGCTGGACAGCTATCTGTCGGGCGCGATCGAGGTTGACGTCGATGCGCTGTCGGACGGGAAAGATGTGCATGTTGCGGGCATCATGGAGCATATCGAGGAAGCCGGTGTCCATTCGGGCGACAGCGCCTGCTGCCTGCCGCCGCATTCGCTGACGCCGGAGACGATTGCCGAGCTGAAACGGCAGACCGTGCAGATGGCGCTGGCGCTGAATGTTGTTGGCCTGATGAACGTGCAATTCGCGATCAAGGACGGCACGATCTATGTGCTGGAAGTAAACCCGCGTGCCAGCCGGACCGTGCCGTTCGTGGCGAAGGCGACCGACAGTGCAATTGCCTCCATCGCCGCGCGCTTGATGGCGGGCGAGCCGCTGTCGACCTTCCCGCTGCGCGCGCCCTATGCTCAGGGTGTCGGGCCTGACACGCCGCTGCCCTTGGCCGATCCGAATACGCTGGCCGATCCGCAGACCCCGTGGTTCAGCGTGAAAGAGGCCGTGTTGCCCTTCGCCCGCTTCCCAGGTGTCGACCCGGTTCTGGGGCCGGAGATGCGCTCGACCGGTGAGGTGATGGGCTGGGACCGGACCTTTGCGCTGGCGTTCCTGAAGGCGCAGATGGGGGCTGGCACGGTGCTGCCGGATGCGGGCCGGGTGTTCCTTTCGATCAAGGACATGGACAAGACCGCGCCCCTTGCCGACGCGATGCGCGATCTGGTGGCGATGGGCTTCGAAGTGGTGGCGACCAAGGGGACGGCCGCGTGGCTGGCCGCGGAAGGCATCGCCTCGACCCCGGTCAACAAGGTCTACGAGGGCCGCCCGAACATCGTCGACCGGCTGAAGAACAGTGATATCGCGCTGGTGATGAACACGACCGAGGGGACGCAGGCGGTCTCGGACAGCCGCGATATCCGGCGGGTCGCGTTGATGGACAAAATCCCCTACTTCACCACGGCTGCGGCCAGCATTGCGGTGGTGGCCGCGATGAAGGCGCGGGGTGAGGGCTATGGGGTGCGGACGCTGCAGGGGTGAGGCTGTCCACGGTGGGCAGATTTTTCGAGCTAGCAATATCAAGCCCTTGCCCGGCCCCGTTAATGTGGACTTAACCAATTGACCCGCGCTGAAACGACAACGGCCGCCCTATCCGGGCGGCCGTTTCAATTCGTCCGACAGGCGATGTCAGAGAACTTCCGACACCGTCACCGAGCGCCCTTCGGCGACCGATTTCAGCGCGGCTTCGGCCAAGGCGAGCGCCATCAGACCGTCGTGACCGGTCGTCGGCGTCTCGGTCTTGTTCTGCACGGCGGCGATGAAGCCGGCGATCTCATTGGCGTAGGCGGCGATATAGCGGGTCATGAAGAAGTTGAGCAGCGGCGCGTCGTGGAAGCCGGCCTTGTCGGCAAAGGTGATCCGGTTTTCGCCGTGGTTCTGCGCGGCCACCATGCCAGTCGAGCCGAGAACCTCGATCCGCTGGTCATAGCCGTAAGCGGCGCGGCGGCTGTTGGTGATGATCGCCTGACGGCCCGAGGCGGTGCGCAGGATCACGTTGACGCTGTCGTAATCGCCAAGCTCGCCGATCTTCGGGTCGGTCAGCACCGAGGCGGCGGCCTGCACGGTTTCGACCTCTTCGCCCAGAAGCCAGCGGGCCATGTCGAAATCATGGATCGTCATGTCGCGGAAGATGCCGCCAGAACGGGTGATGTAGTCATGCGGCGGCGCGCCGGGGTCGCGGCTGGTGATGGTGACCATCTCGACCTTGCCGATCTTCCCTGCGTCGATGGCGGCTTTCACGGCCATGAAATCGGGGTCGAAGCGGCGGTTGAAGCCGACCATCAGCGTGCCCTTGGCAGCCGAAACGGCCTTGATGCAATCCTTCACGCGTTGCAGCGAGAGATCGACCGGCTTTTCGCAGAACACGGCCTTGCCGGCCTTGGTGAACCGCTCGATCAGGTCGGCGTGCGTGTCGGTCGGCGTGCAGATCACCACGGCGTCCACGTCCTTTGACGCGAGGATGGTGTCGATGGTGCGGATGTCGCAGCCATAGGTGGCCTTGACGCTTTCTGCCGCCGCGGCGACGGGATCAGCGATGGCGACCAGTTTGGCACCGGGGGTGCCAGCAACCGCGCGGGCGTGGACCTGGCCGATGCGTCCGGCCCCGAGGATTGCGAAGTTCAGCGTCATGATGGTTCCTTATTCCGGGTACGCGCCCGAGACGTTCTGGTCAAAAGCAAATAGGTCGCGAGCCCCGCCACATGCGGCGGCTTGACCAGCATGCCGAAAGGCTGGCGCGCCTCGGCCTCGGCCAGCCAGCCATCGGTCGCGCCGTGGTGGCGGCGCTGCACCTGATCTTCGCCGGGGGTATCCATCCAGCCGCAGTTGATGCCGTTGACGCGGATGCGGTCATGGCGAAGCGCGTTGGCCGCGTTCTTGGTGATGTTGGCAAGGGCTGCCTTCGAGGCCGAATAAGGCGCGAGGAAGCTTTGCCCGCAATGCACGACCATCGACAGGATGGTAACGATGCTGGCCGGATGCCCGGCGGCCTTGGCCAGTTGTGCGACACGCTGAATGGCGAAGAACGGCCCCTTGGTGTTGACGGCGATCATCCGGTCGAAATCTTCTGGCGTGGTGTCGAGGATCGAACCGCGATCTGTGGACGCCCCTGCGATGCAAAGCGCATCGATGCCGCCCATCAGATCGGCTGCGCGGTCGACGCAGGCGATGACGGACGCAGTGTCACCTAGATCGACGGCGACGAAGGTGGCACCCAGACGCGCCGCCTCGGCCTCGCCCTTCGCCACATCGCGGGCGGCAAGCACCAGCCGGGTGCAGCCTTGCGCGACCAGCGCCTCGGCAATCGCAAGGCCAAGGCCCTGCGTGCCGCCAAGGATCAGCGCGCGGGTGTCCGAATGGATCATGCGGCACCTTCGTATTCGGCACCGGTCTTGGCGCCGGTGATGTAGGCCACGACATCCTCGCCGCTGGTATCTTCCTTGCGGAGGTTGGCGACGATGCGGCCCCGGCGGAAAACCACGATCCGGTCCACCAGATCGAACACCTGCCGCATGTTGTGGCTGATCAGGATCAGCGGCTCGCCCGCCTCTTTCAACGTGCGGATGATGTTTTCGACCTGTGCGGTTTCCTGCACGCCCAAGGCGGCGGTCGGTTCGTCCATGATGACGAGCTTCGATTTGAAGGCGGCGGTGCGGGCGATGGCGACGCACTGCCGCTGGCCGCCCGACATGTTTCGGATGGTGTTCATCAGGTTGGGGATCTTGACCCCGGTTTTCACCAGCGCGGCCAGGGTGGCATCACGCATCGCCTTCTTGTCGAGGATCGAGAACGGCCCGAGGTTGAAGCGGATTTTCTCGCGACCGAGGAAGAGGTTGGACGGCACGTCCAGATCGTCGGCGAGGGCGAGGGTCTGGAACACGGTTTCGATGCCGGCTTCGCGCGCCTCGATTGGGCTTTGGAAGGTGTGTTCCACCCCGTCGAAGATGATCTGCCCGCCGGTCGGCTTTTCGACGCCGGTCAGCTGGCGGACGAAGGTGGACTTGCCAGCCCCGTTGTCGCCCATGATCGCGACATGCTCGCCCCGTTCAAGGGCGAAGTCGGCCCCGGTCAGCGCGTGGACACCGCCGTAATGCTTGGTCAGCCCGCGTGTTTCGAGAATGAAATCGGTCATCAGCTGCGCCCCTTCTTGGTTTGCCGCCACTGGTCGAGGACCACGGCACCGACGATGATCACGCCCTTCACCATCTCTTGGTAATAGGCGTCGAGTTTTAGGAAGGTGAAGCCCGAGATGATAACGCCGAAGATCAGCGCGCCAAGACAGGTGCCGATGATCGACCCGCGCCCGCCTTGCAGGGATACCCCGCCGATCACCGCCATGGCGATGGCGTCAAGCTCGTACATCACGCCCATGCCGGCCTGCGCGGTCAGGTTCTTCGACGACAGCACGATTGCCGCAAGCGCCGCCAGTGCGCCGGCGATGGTGTAAACCAGCACCTTGTGGCCGGTGACGTTGATGCCGGACATTCGCGCCGCCGCCTCGTTAGAGCCGATGGCGTAGCAGTGCTTGCCATATTTGGTCTGCGTCATGATCAGATGGAACAGGATCGCCAGCACGACGAAGATCACCACGGGCATCATGCCCTTGCCGATGGCGGCGTAGCTGTCGGTCGGGAAGGAAATCGGGTTGCCCTTCGACCACCACTTCGCAGCGCCACGGGCCGCGACCATCATGCCCAGCGTGGCGATGAAGGGCGGAATCTTGGTGTAGGCGATCAGGAGGCCATTGATAAGCCCGGCGAAAAGTCCGCAGGCGAGGCCGACGACCAAGGGCACGATGACCGGCAGGTCCATCCATTCCGGACCGAAGATCGCCTTGGGGTTGGGGTTGCCGTTGACCATCGCCACTTGGGCGAAGCTCATCGTCACCATCGCGGTGACGCCGACGATGGAGCCTGACGAGAGGTCGATTCCGCCGGTGATGATGACCTGCGTGACGCCGAGCGCGATGATGCCGACGATCGCGACCTGCAGGATGATGATCTGGAGCCGCTGTTCATTGAAGAGCGTGTCGACGTTCTCGCGGGTGTTGAAGAGGAAGCTGTCGCCGATGAAGAGCTGTCCCAGCACCTCGAACGCGACGATGATCAGGATCAGCGCGGCCAGCACGTTCAGTTCCGGTGGCCGGGTCCGCTTTTTCGGATCGAAGGTCAGCCCGCCGATGCCGTGAGTGGTGTTCGCCATGTCATGCCCCTTCGGTGCTGCCCCGCCTTGGGGCCGGTTCGTGCGGAAAGGGGGCGGCCCGTTGGCGCCGCCCCCTTCCCCGGGTCATTCGCGGATCAGTTCTTCGACAGGTAGTTGTCGATGTTGGCCGGGGTCACCAGCTCGAACGGGATGTAGACCTTCTGGTCGACCGCCTCGCCCGCAGCCAGCTTGACCGCCGCGTCCAGCGCGCCGCCGCCCTGGGCTGCCGCGTTCTGGAACACCGTGATGTCGAGTTCGCCTGCCTGCATCGAGGCCAGCGCGTCCTGCGTCGCGTCGACGCCCGACACGATCACCGAAGCCATGTCGATGCCAGAGGCCTTCATCGCCTGGATCGCGCCCAGCGCCATTTCGTCGTTGTTGGCCAGAACGCCGTCAAAGGCGGCGCCGGTCGACAGCCAGTTGGTCATCAGGCTTTGGGCCTCGTCACGCGACCAGTTGGCGGTCTGCATGTCGATCACATTGACCTTGACCGCACATTTTCCAGCCTCAATCACGTCGGTGTAGTTCTGCGTGCGCTGCACGGCGGCCTGGTTCGACAACTGGCCCTGCATGATATACACGTTCACGTCGGTCTTGCCGGCGGCGGCCCACTGGTTGCACTGCTCGACGAAGCCTTGGCTCGAAGAGTCAACTTCGTTCGACGCGACGAAGGCCTGGTTGTCGGGCAGCGTGTCGACGTTGATCGGCTGGCGGTTCACATAGACGAGCGGCACGCCGGCGGCGGCGGCGGCATCCGACATCGCCTGGGTGGCCGAGGTGTCGACCGGGTTCACGATGATCGCGTCAACGCCCGAGGCGATGAAGTTGTTGATCTGGTCCAGCTGCTTGGCCACGTCATCCTGAGCGTCTTCGATCTGTACTGATAGTCCCGATGCATCGGCCTGCGCCTGAAGGCCGTTACGCAGCACGGTCAGGAAGTTGTCGTCGAACTTCGCCATCGAAACGCCGATGCCATCGGCCATCGCGGTGGTGGACATCAATGCCGTGAAACCGGCGGCGAGCATGGTCTTTTTCATCAGTCACTCCTCCCAGAGTATGCCTGCCGTTGGATACGGCAGGTCAGGTTCAGTTCACTTCACCTGCGCGCCGCTGCGCGCCGGGCGACTCGATCAGCCCGATACGGCAGGCTGAAGAAGATCGGAGTTCCGGTCAACAAATTTTTGCAACCGGTTGCAAAAGGCGACGGCGATCATGCGGGCTGATAGGCAAAGTGAGCCATGCTGGCACGGAGGGCGGACGCGGGGTCCTTCAGGGCGTGAACCGAGGTGGCGAACGCCTCGTAGGACACCGGGCCGGTGTAGCCGGCCGCCTGCAACTGTCTGATCTGATCGACATTGCCCAGCACGTCGGCGGCATCCACCAGCACGCGGTGGGCATCGGTCATCTGGCCCGTGGACAGCGACCGGTCCACCACACCCGAGACATGCACGATGCCGGTGTGATCGGGGAAGATCGGGCCATCACCGGCGAGCCGGTGATGGAACGTGTCATGCACCAGCTTGAAGCGGCCTTTCGCATCCAGCGCCTCGATCACCTCGACGGCTTCGGACTTGTAGCGCAGGGCGCAGATCTCGAAACCGAGGGGCTCGACCATGCCGACAAGGCCATGGTCTTCAAGCATCGGCTTCAGCGCCTTCAACGCCACCCGCAGCGCCGCCTGACGTTCGCCGTTTCCGGTGCCGAGGTTGTCATTGCGCGGGATCAGGCTGACGGCCTCCGCCCCGGCGGCCTTGGCGATCCGCATCAGGGCCAGCGCCTCGGCGGCCTTGTCCTCGGACCAGTCGTTGAAGCGCTTGACCTCGGCCACCGCCAGCAGGCGCAGGTTTCTGGCGCGGGCCATGTCACCTGCGGCTTCGGGTGCCAGACCGTCGAACAAGGGCTGCGGCAGGTCGTTGCGGACCTCAACTCCGACGCAGCCAAGGTCTGCGGCAAGTGCCAGAAGTTCAGTGAAGGATGCCCGTGCCACGGTCATGTGGTTCAGCGCGAAAGGTATCATGCAAGGCCTCCCCGACCCGTCGTCTTGTTGGGCGGACCGTGGGCCGAGTCGGCTCGCTGCGTCAATGCAACGCGACGAACTTTTCGTCAGGGCTGACGAACAGCGCCGTATTCCTGATGTATTTTCGTCAGACCGACTCGGGCAGGTAAAGGTCGGGTTGCAGGAAATGCTGCCCTGAAACCCGAGGCACGCCATTGCGGACGGCATCCGAAGCGAGCGCGATCAGATCGGCGCAAAGTTTTTGCAGCGGCGTCGCGATGACCATCGTGACCTCGTGCGAGATCAGCGCCGCCCGGCTTTCTGGCGTGAGTTCGTTGACGATGAGAGCGACCTCGCCCGCATTGCGCACCTCGCGCAACGCGGCAATCGCGCCTTCCATGCCGCCGCCCGCGCAATAGATGCCGCGCAGATCAGGGTGCCGACCCAGAAGATCCAGCGTCGCTTCATAGGTGAGTTGCCGGGTCTCCAGGTTGACCAGCGTGTCGAGGACATGGAACTGCGGCGCATATTCCCGGATATAGCTGCGGAACCCGGTTTCGCGCAGTTCATGCCCGTGCCAGCGATAGCCGCCGACGAAAACCGCGATCTTTCCGGGCTGCCGCGCGCATCGGGAAATCATGTGCGCCGCGATCCGCCCGACCTTCAAGTTGTTGAGACCAAGATAGTTTTGCCGCACACCTTGGGCAAAATCATTGAGGAGCGCAAAGCAGGGCACACCGCGTGCGTTCATCCGCTGCACCGCGTCGGTAATCTCGGGATGGGTGACGGCGGTGGCGGCGATGGCATCGACCTTGCCCGCCATCGCATCGATCAGGCTGGCGAAATCGCCCGGCGCCTGCGACGCGGCAAAGGCGACCTGCACCGATACGCGCGCCGCACTTTCCGCCGCCGCCGAGCGTTCAAGCTCGGCCTTGAACTGCTGGTAGAACGACTGGCGCTCCTTGTGCAGCACGACGCCCAACCGCAGCCGGGGCAGATCGGCCTGCACGCGCTGGCCGATCAGCGGGGCCGCATGATAGCCGACCGCGCGCGCGGCGTCATAGACCCTGCGCGCGGTGTCTTCGCGCACTTTCTCGCGGCCGTTCAGCACCCGGTCGACCGTGGCGGGCGAAACGCCTGCCTCACGGGCGACATCATGGATCGTGGGGCGTCTGGTCATGCCGGGCCTTCCTGACGAAGTGGCATCACTGCCTCACCACCTGATGATGTGTTTTGACGAAAGGCGCAAGGTTTCTCTTGGTGTACCACGGTAGCCCGGTCTATTCCGGCAGGGCGGCGGACGGTGCGGAAAACGGAGGGCTCAAGATGGCAAGGCGCGACTACAGTCTACTCGGTGCGGATGCGCAGCACGCGGTCGACATCGGCCTTGCCGCGGCCGAGTGGTATCACACCGATGTGCCGCGCAAGGTGATGAAGGACCTGATGCAGCGCAGCGACGGACCGGCGATCCGCGACACCGCCCTGCTGGTCGCCGCGATGGTGGTGTTCGCGGGCCTTGGCATCGCGCTCTGGCCAAGCCTGTGGTCGGCGCCGTTCTGGCTTGCTTACGGCGTGCTTTACGGCAGCGCCTCGGATTCGCGCTGGCACGAATGCAGCCACGGCACCGCCTTCCGCACGAAATGGATGAACGACGTGGTCTACGAGATCGCGTCCTTCATGATCATGCGCAATTCGGCGACCTGGCGCTGGAGCCATGCGCGCCACCACACCGACACCTACATCGTCGGCCGCGACCCCGAGATCGCGGTGATGCGACCGCCCGAACTGGCCAAGCTGTTGCTGAACTTCTTCGGGCTGATCGACGTGGCGCGGTTCTTTCCCAACCTCGTCCACAACGCGGTTTTCGGCCCCACGGCGGCCGAGCGGACCTTCGTGCCCGAAAGCGAATGGGGCAAGGTGCAGCGCGTGGCGATCATTCACGCGTCGATTTATGCCGCCACCCTCGGGCTGGCGGTCTGGATGCAATCGCTGCTGCCGCTGATGGTGATCGGGCTGCCGCGAATCTATGGCGCCTGGCACCATGTGATGACCGGGCTGTTGCAGCATGGCGGGCTGGCCGACAATGTCATCGACCATCGCCTGAACAGCCGCACCGTGTTGATGAACCCGATCAGCAGGTTCATCTACTGGAACATGAACTATCACGTCGAACACCACATGTTCCCGATGGTGCCGTATCACGCCCTGCCCCGCCTGCACGAGGCGATCCGCCATGACCTGCCAGCACCAAACCGGTCCATCGCCGAGGGTTTCCGCGAGATGTGGCCCGCCTTTCGCCGGCAACTGGCCTACGAGGACTATTTCGTGAAGCGCGCCTTGCCCGCCACTGCGAAACCTTACCGCGAACATCTGCACCAGCTGTCGCCGGGCACCCCGGTCGCAGCGCCCCTACCCGTCTCTGCAATCCCTGCTGAATGAGGACCGACATGCCCTGGATCAACGCCTGCGCCACCGACGACATCGACGAAGAAGACCTGATCCGTTTCGATCACGGCGCGCAGACCTTTGCGATCTATCGCTCTCCGGAGGGCGAGTTCTACGCCACCGCCGGGAAATGCACCCATGAGGAGGTGCATCTGTGCGACGGCCTCGTTATGGGCCACCTGATCGAATGCCCAAAGCACAACGGGCAGTTCGATTACCGCACCGGCGAGGCCAAGCGTGCGCCGGTCTGCGTCAACCTTCGGACCTATCCGGTCAAGGTCGAAGGCGACCGCGTCTTTATCGATATCGCCTGAGCCGCAGCAAGGAAAACAACAGCATGCGCAACCGAAGAATGACCGTGGCCGACCTGCGCAGCGCAAAAGGCCAGCGCGCGCTGACCATGCTTTATGTCGAGACGCCGGACGAGGCGGCGGCGGCAGCGGCGGCAGGCGTCGACATCCTGTCGATCATCGCGCCGGTCTGGACCGACGCCATGCGCGAGGCGGCGGGTGACTGCTTTGTGCAGGTCGGGCTGTTGTATGGTGGCCCGATCAGCACCGACGATTACCTGCGCGCCGGATTTGCCGCGCTCAAAACCGGCGGCGACGCCTTTTATTGCAGTGCCGCGCTGGAAACGGTGCGTCGGATGGCTGCCGAAGGCCTGCCGGTGGTCGGGCATGTCGGCCTCGTGCCGCACAAGGCGACCTGGACCGGCGGTTTCAAGGCGGTGGGCAAGACAGCGGCGAGTGCATTGGCCGTCTGGCGCGCGATGTGCGACCTGGAAGCCGCCGGTGCGGTGGCGGTGGAGTTGGAGGTGGTGCCCGCGCGGGTGGGCCGAGAACTGAGCCGACGCTCGTCACTGGTAACCTTTGGCATGGGCGCGGGGTCCGGCACCGATGCGCAATACCTTTTCGCCGAAGATGTGCTGGGCTGCACCCGCGGCCACCGCCCGCGTCACGCGAAGGTCTATCGCGATTTCGCTGCCGAATACGCACGCCTGCAACAGGAACGCATTGCCGCATTCGGAGAATTCGTGGCCGATGTGAAGACTGGCCGTTACCCCGGCCCGGAACATGACGTTGCCGTCGACGAGGCGGAATTCACCGCCTTTCTTGGCCAGATCGATCAGGAATAGACAAACGAGCCGGTCAGGCCGCGACAACCAGCCGGGTCGGCAGGCTTACCCTTACCGCAAGTCCGCCCAGCGTCTTTGACGAGGCAAGCTCCAGCGACGCCCCATAGGCGCGCAAGAGGTCGATCGCGATGGCCAGACCAAGCCCGGTGCCTGGCTTTGATGTGTCAAGCCGCCCCCCGGAGCGGAGGGCTTCGGCACGGTCGGCCTCGGCAATGCCCGGGCCGTCGTCCTCGATCGTGAGTTCGATCCCGTCGACGACTCGCCGGGCCGACAGCGAAATCCGGTGCCCGCACCACTTCAGCGCGTTGTCCAGGAGATTGCCGAGCACCTCCTCGATATCCTGCGCGTCGATGCGGATGTTCAGGTTGCGGTCGCTGTTGGCCTGAAACTCCTTGCCATCGCGCCGCGCCATGGCATCGAACAGCCGTGAGAACCGGTCGATCGAATGGGTAAGATCGGTGCGGGCGGCGGTCGATTCGCCGCTGTTCGACATCCTGATCCGCGCCAGCGACCGGCCAAGCTGCGCATCCAGCCGATCCAGCGCATCCACCGCCTTGTCGACCTTCGCGCGCTTTTCCTTCAGCCCGGTCAATTCGTTGCGCAAGATCGCGCTTGGCGTCTTCAGCGCATGTGCAAGATCGGCAGCCTGACGACGGGCGCGGCCGACAATCTCGCGGTTACGCTCCAGCAGCGAGTTGATGTCACTGACCAAGGGCGCGACCTCTTCGGGATAATCTGCGGCGCTCAATTCCTCGTCGCGCTGCCAGCGGTCGGCCACATCCTTTCGCAGCTTTTCCAGCGGTCGCAGGATCGCGGCGGTCTGCGCAAGGACGCTGACGATGCCAATCGCCGCAACAAGTGCAAAAGCGACGATCAGGCTGCGTCGCACCTCTTCGCGTTCGGCGATCAGCCCGGCAAGTTCGCGCGCGACGGCAACCATCCATTCGCTGCCATCCTCAAGCGTGATGATCTGGTAGACGGCGCGCAACCGTTCGTCTTCAGGGCCCCTGACGTTGCCGATCAGAATCTGGTTTGAAAGGTCACGCGGCTTGGGCAATACCCCTTCGAAAAGCGAGGGCGAGCTGTAGATCTGCCCGTCTGGCGCGGTGACCTGCCAGTACTGACCGGAATAGGGCGCCTGATATTCCGGATCGAAAACCAGTTCGACAAGCCGGGAAGGGTTGTCCGACACATTGCTCAGCGCCGCGACGATTCGGCTGTGGCGTTCGGTCAGCGTGCCGTCGAAGCGCTCCTGGACTTTGATGTTCAGGTAGGAATAAAGCAGCAAGGTGCCGCAGACCATCGACACCAGGGCGGACAGGCCACCGCTGATCCACGCCCTTTTGCGCAGCGACAGCATCAGGCAGGTTCGATCATGTATCCGCGTCCGCGCATGGTCTGGATCAGATCCGGCCCAAGCTTCTTGCGCAGCCGGTTGATGAAGACCGCGATGGTGTTCGAATCACGGTCACCGTCGTATTCGTAGATATGTTCGGACAGTTCGGTGCGGGATATCAGCCGCCCGGTGTTGTGCATCAGGTAGGACAGCACAGCCACCTCCTGCGCCGTCAGGTCGACCGGCACGCCGTGCACAGTGGCCCGCCCGGTGCGGGTGTCGAAGACCACGCCGTCCTTTTCGAACAGCGGGTTGGTCCGCCCCGAACTGCGCCGCAGCGTTGCCCTGACGCGGGCGGCAAGCTCAGGGAGATGGAAGGGTTTGGTCATGTAGTCGTCGGCGCCAGCGTCCAGCCCGTCGACCCGGTCGGACCAGCCGTCGCGGGCGGTCAGGATCAGCACGGGGATGGCAATGCCCTTGGCGCGCCACTCCTTCAGAACCGAGGTTCCGTCCCGGATCGGCAGGCCGATATCGAGGATGATCATGTCATAGGGTTCGGTCAGCCCGCGGAAACAGGCCTCTTCGCCGTCGTGAACAACGTCTACAACCCTGCCCTCGGCCGTAAGCAACCGCTTGATCTGATCGCACAGGACCGGTTCGTCTTCTGCAAGCAATACTCTCATGTCGCGTAGACTACACCGGAATTTGGCAACAATTAAGGCGCTCAGTTGTTACCGTTGCCATTTCCACCGCCGCCGCCATTTCCGCCACCGCCACCGCCGCCGTTTCCGCCGCCGCCACCGTTTCCGCCGCCATTGCCATTGCCGCCGCCATTACCATTGCCGCCGCCATTACCATTGCCGCCGCCATTACCATTGCCGCCGCCTTTGCCCGTCTGGCCAGCAGTCCGGTTCGCCTTGGCAGCCTGACCCTTCGGAATGTCGCGCGCAGCGGTGGTGACCAGTTTCCCAAGCGGAGAACTCTTGCTGACCTGCTCGCCAGAGACGGCATCGATAATCACGCTGATCAATGTGCCATCGGGCGTCTTCAGGACGATGCGGTAAAACACCCCATCAGCGTCGAAGGCGCGCGCCTCGATCGGCTCGCCCCCGGTGGCTTTGACGACCGAAGCGATTACCCGCTTCAGGCTGATGGTTTTGCCCGCGCTGACAATCTCGCGCAGTTCGGAGGCTTCGATCTCGCGCACGGTCGACGCCGCTACCGGCGACGTAAATGCCAAGCCCGCTACTAGTACAATGATGGCAACTCGTTTCATGCCCTACTTATAGCAATTCCGAAATGAACCGTCGATGAACGATCGGTTCGCGTCGAGTTTAAGCGGCCTGGTGTCTAACAGCGTCACAGACCTGCGATTCGGCGGCCCTAACTGGCAGTCCGGGGTGTGGGGAAACGAAACCTGAGGGACGTCCTGTCCCGCTATCCACAGAGGCAGAACATGAACGCACTTCCCAAGACTTTCCTCAAGGCCTGCACCCTGACGATTGCCCTTCTTGGCTCGGCGGCGATGGTGGCGACCGTTTCGGCACCTGATATGGCCTATGCCGGGAACGGCAATGGCAATGGCGGCGGCAACGGCAACGGTGGCGGAAACGGCAACGGTGGCGGAAACGGTGGCGGCAACGGCAACGGCGGCGGCAACGGCGGCCAGCAGACCGAAACCAAGAGCAAGAAATCCGACGCCGCACCGCAGGCCAAAGCGAAGGTGAAGGAACAAGCCAAGGCCAAGGAAAAGGTCGTGGCTGCAAAGCCGGCAAAGAAGGCGAAGAAAAAGGACATCCTCGCCGAAATGGGCCTCAGCGCCTCGGACCTCGGCGCGCTGAACGCGGCGCACGCTTCGCCCAACGCGCTGAAGAACGCCTCGCCAAATTCGCGCGTCGGCAAGATCGCCCTTTACCGCGACTCGGTGCTGGCCGGTCAGCAGCTTCAGGTCGACCTTGACGCAGCGCTGCTGGAAAAAGAGGGCATGACCGCGCCGGAGCGCACGGTCGCAGAGATCGACGGCCTGATCACCGAAAACGCCACCCTGATCGGCGAAAAGAACACCGCAATCGCGGATCTCGAACTCGCGAAGGCAGAGCCCGAAGCGGACGTGGCTGCAATCCAGGACGAGATCGACGCTCTGGTTGGTGAAATCGAGACGATCAACGGCGAGCAGGCACTTCTTGAAAGTGAAAAGGCCGCTGCGGCCGAATACGAGGCCCTTGAAGGCGAGATTGCAGCGCTGGAAGAACAGATCGCCCTCCAGCCGGAAGCCGAACTGGACCTGCTGAAAGCCGCCGCGAACAAAGAGGTGACCCCTGAGGTCGAAGCGGCCGTGAAGAAACTGCTCGGCCTCTGAGCCAACCAGACTTTGGTCTTGAAAGGCACCGGAGGGGTTTCCCTCCGGTGTTTTTCATTGCCGGGGTCCAAGCGGGGCGGCTTCCGGCCGGTAGGCCTTGGTCCGCACGGGCGGCGCAAAAACAAAGGCCGCTTGAAAACGAGCGGCCATGGACGACGTCAGGATAGGTTGGGTCAGGCGGCGAGGGTGCGCGAGGCGATCCGGTCAAGGTCCGACACCACATCATCGACGGGCGGGAACCGGTTGAAATGCCCGCCGAAAAGCGCGGCTTCCCCAGCCGGATGTTCGCGAGCGGCGCGCGCCTCGTTCGGCCAAAGGTCTGCCGTAAGATAAAGCCGACCCATTTCCTTCGTCGATCGCAACATTTGGCAGTCCCCCAACACTGTCGGCCCGGCCATGATTCTGGCAAAATTCCGACTCACCACGCCTTGATCTTGCAACATTAAATATGACGAGGCAAAAGGCCGACGTATCAGACGCCGCAAACCATGCCTGAAACCCGCCTTACGGCCGATCGCCCGGCGTCAGCAACGGCACCATGAGCGCGAACAACTCGGCCTGCGATGTCAGGGAGCATCTGGCGTAAAGCTGCTTGCGAAACACCTTGACGGTTTGCGGCGAAACCCCAAGCCGCAATCCGATCGACGGGGTGGAGTGGCCCCGCAGGATCAGGAGCGCAACTTCAGCCTGACGCGGTGACAACCGGATGCCGTGGCGCAGGGCCAGGGCCGTGACGAGGCCGCCGGTCACATCCTCGACCGCACCCGATGCCGACGACGTCAACATCGCCCAATGCGACTCGGCCAGAGCCACGACGATCGGGGCCAGCCGGTGCATGGTTTCAATCTCGGCCACCGAAAAGACCCGGCCAGACGTGCCGTCGCGGCCGAGGCACAGATTCAGGGAAACATCGGGCCGAGGGTAGGCGATGAACGTGACCTCGTCGATCAGGGTGGTCTGGCGGTAGTATTCGGTGAAGTAGCGGCTTCGATGAAACGCGTCCGGGGCGATGTCGCGCAAGCGGTAGGCACCGGCGGGCACCCGTGTCACATGCAGATCGTGATAGGGGTCAAGCAGGTAGGCGCCTTGCAGGTAAACCTCCTGCAACTGCGCGAAGACCTGCGGGTTATCCGAGTGCTGGTAAAGCACCGTGGGCGGGCCGGCATCGCCGTAGGCCAGCACGATCATGTTGTCAGGCGCAAGGCAGCGGCGCAGCCAGTCGTGCAAAGCGCTTTCAAAGCCCGGCAGGCCCCGACGGCGGATCACCTCGGCAAGCTGGGCCTCGGCGGCGTTCGGCTGCGCGCGCATCATACCTCTCTGGGGGTATATACCCCCTTTCGCACTGGGCATTACCCTCAATCTCAAGTTTCGGGGGTATGGGCAGCATGTCAACGGCAATCGACATCCGCTCGGTGGTAAAACGATACGGCACCACCACGGCGCTGCACTCGGTATCGATGGCCATCGGCGACAATGAGTTTTTCACCCTGCTTGGCCCCTCGGGCTGTGGCAAGACCACGCTGCTGCGCTGCATCGCGGGGTTCGAGGAGGTCAGCGGCGGCGAGATCCGACTGTTCGGCGAGGACATTGCCGGACTTGATCCGAACCTGCGGCCGATCAACACCGTCTTTCAGCAATACGCGCTGTTTCCCCACATGTCCGTCATCGACAACGTGGCCTTCGGGCTGAAGATGAAGGGCATGGGGCTGGCGGATCGCCGCGCCCGCGCCGGCCGGATGCTGGAGATGGTGCATCTTTCCGCCTTCGCCGACCGGATGCCGGCGCAATTGTCGGGCGGTCAGCAGCAGCGCGTGGCCCTGGCCCGTGCACTGGCCCCCGAGCCGAAGGTGCTGTTGCTGGATGAACCGCTGTCGGCGCTGGACCTGAAGCTGCGGCAGGCGATGCGGGTCGAGTTGAAAACGCTACAGGAACAGACCGGCATCACCTTCGTCTTTGTCACGCACGATCAGGAAGAAGCGCTGACGATGTCGGACCGGATCGCCGTGATGTCGGACGGTCGGGTGCAGCAGATCGGCACCGCCCGCGAGATCTACGAGGCTCCGGTCAACCGTTTCGTCGCCGATTTCATCGGCGAGACCAACCTGATCGAGGTCGAGGTGCGCAGCGTTTCGGGCGGGGTGGCCGAAGTGGTCCTGCCCGGTGGCCATGTCCTCACCTGCCCGTCGGCGGACACGACACCCGGGCGCCACCACCTGTCGATCCGGCCCGAGCGGCTGACGCTGGCCCCGACCGGCGAGCTGGCTGCCACGCTGGAGCGCGTGGTGTTCCTTGGCACCGACCTCCAACTGCTGACACGGCTGGATGGCGGCGCGCCCTTCACCCTGCGGATGCAGAATTCGGCGCGCACCACCTTGCCGCCACCCGGCAGCCGCGTTGCGCTGCACCTGGAGGAAGGTGCCGCGCGCCTTCTGGCAGACTGATGGCCGGGGGGCCGCTTCCCCAAGGCGACAAGGCGGGCGGTGGCACCGGCTGGGGCCGGCTGGCCGTGCCGCTGTTGCTGCCGACCTGGGTGGTGATCGGCGTCTTTCTGGTGCTGCCCGTCGCGCTGATGGTGGTCTATTCCTTCCTGACCAAGGAATTTCGCGGCGGCGTGATCTGGGATTTCACCATTGCCGCCTATGACCAGTTCTTCCTCAACCGGGGCCTGTTCGGTGACGAGCCGCCGGTCATCGAATGGACATACATCTCTATCTTCTGGCGTTCGCTGTGGCAGGCCGGGATGGCGACCCTGATCTGCCTTGTCATCGGCTTTCCGACCGCCTGGTTCATCGCCACGCGGCCGCCCGCCCAGCGCGGGGTCTGGCTGTTCCTGATCACCGTGCCCTATTGGGTCAACCTGCTGATCCGCACGGTCAGCCTGAAATTCCTGATCCGTGACAACGGCCCGCTGAACGAGGGGCTGATGTCGATCGGGCTGATCGACGGCCCGCTGCCCCTGGTCAACACCAACCTCGCGGTGCAGCTTGGCCTCTTTTACAGCTACCTGCCGTTCATGGTGCTGCCGATCTACGCCGCCGTGGAACGCTACAACTTCGCCCTGTCGGAAGCGGCCTCGGACCTTTACGCAGGCCGCTGGACGATCCTGCGCGAGATCGTGCTGCCCGTCGTGCGCCCCGGCATCATCGCGGGCTGCATCCTCGTCTTCGTGCCCTCGCTTGGTGCCTTCCTTGCGCCCGATCTTCTGGGCGGGGCCAAGACCTACATGATCGGCAGCCTGATCGACGAACAGTTCAAGGGCAGTCAGGGCAACTGGCCATTTGGCGCGGCAGTGTCGGTGGTCCTGATGACGCTGGTGCTGATCGCGCTGATGGCCTACGCCCGCGCCGCGCTGCGCGAGGCACCGCGATGAAGGGCGTGCGCCATTATCCCGGCTTTTTCCCGCTGGCCATAGCCTGTCTGGTACTGCTTTACGCCCCTTTGGTCGTGGTCACCGTCTACAGCTTCAACGGCTCGACTTCGATCACCACTTGGGGCGGGTTTTCCTGGCGCTGGTATGTCGATGTCTTTACCGGACCCGAGGCTGAACGCTTTGGCGAGGCGGCTTGGAACTCGGTCACCATCGCATTTCTGGCAGCCACCGCCGCCACCACCATCGCCGTCTCGGCGGCCTTGGCGATGGTGCGGGGCGGGCGGTTTCGCGGCAAGGAGACGACCTTTGCCATGATCAACCTGCCGCTGATGGTGCCGGAGATCGTCACCGCCGTCGCCACGCTGGTGTTCTTTTCTGCCATCGGGCTGGCAACCGGCTATCTGACCATCCTGATCGCCCACATCACCTTCTGCATCCCCTTCGCCTACCTGCCCATCGCCGCCCGGCTGTCTGGCATCGAGGACGTCTACGAACAGGCCGCGCGCGATCTTTACGCGACCCGCGCGCAGGCGTTCTGGCTGATCCTGCTGCCGCTGATGATGCCGGGCGTGGTGTCGGGCTACCTCTTGGCCTTCATAATCAGCCTTGATGATTTCATCATCACCAACTTCGTCAAGGGCGCCGGCATGGAAACCCTGCCGACCGCGATTTTCGGATCGGTCAAGCAGGGCATCAAGCCCAACATCATGGCGGTCTCGACGCTGATGCTTGCCGTGTCGATCCTGTTTGTCTCGCTGTCCTATTTCGTCAACCGCATCGGGCAAAAGACCCGGACCTGAACCAACAAGGAGATATCCATGCACAGACTTGCAACCACAGCCGCCGCCTTCGTCGTGATGGCAGGCGCCGCGCAGGCCGAAGGTACGCTTTCGGTCTATCACTGGTTCGAATACATCCCGCAGGAACTGGTCGACAAGTTCGAGGCCGAAACCGGCATCGACGTCACGATCGACACCTTCGACAGCAACGAGGCGATGCTGGCCGCATTGAAAGCGGGCAAGCTTGGCCAGTATGACGTGTCGGTTCCTGCGGACTTCATGGTCAAGATCATGGCCGATGACGGAATGCTGGATACCTTCACCGCAGAAGAGGTGCCGAACCTTGCCAACATCGCGCCGCAGTGGCTTGACGTGCCGTTCGATCCGGGTCGGAAGTCCTCGATCCCGTATCAGTGGGGCTCGACCTCGTTTTCGGTGAACCGCGATGTCTATCAGGGCGATATCTCGTCGCTGGCGATCCTGTTCGACCCGCCGCCGGAACTGCAAGGCAAGATCAACGTCCTCGACAGCCAGAACGAGGTGCTGATCCTCGGCTCGCTCTACCTTGGCATTCCGCAGTGCACCACCGACCGCGAACAGTTGAAGGCGCTGAACGATATGCTTCTGAACGCCAAGCAGCATTGGGCATCCTTCGGCTCCGACACCGCGAAAGAGGTGCTGGTGTCGGGCGATGCGGCTGCGGGGATGATCTACAATGGCTTTTCGGCCAAGGCGCGGGCCGAAGGGGCCAATGTGGAATACTCCTACCCGAAGGAAGGCCATGTGCTGTGGATGGACAACGTCGTCCTTCTGAGGGATGCGCCGAACCGTGATAACGCGCTGAAATTCATGAACTTCCTCTTGGACCCGGAGAACGCGGCGGCGGTGACGAACTATGCCGCCTATACCTCGGGTGTGATGGGGGTCGAACCCTTCCTTGACGAGGCGATCCGCACCAGCCCGGAAAACAATCCGCCCGCGGACGCAACTCCGGGGGTGTTTGCCCAGGCCTGCGATCAGGCAACGCAGGAAATGTATGACGCGATCTGGACCAACCTGAAGAAGTGATCTGCCGGGGCCGGTTCAGGCCGGCCCCCTTTCCTTTTCTGCATGACCCGGCCCGCATGGCCGGAACGGAGGCGACATGACCCTCACCCTCGCTCTTTGGCAAGGCCGGGCTCGGACCGACGACAGTGTCGCGGCGCTTGCCGACCTTGGCGCCGCCCTCGCCGGGGCGGCCGCCGTTGGTGCGCGGATGCTGGTGGCACCCGAGGTGTTCCTGCCCGGCTACAACAGCGCCCGCATCCCCGAACTTGCCCAGCCACGCGGCGGCGATTGGCATCGGTCATTGTCTGCGCTTTGTCGTCAGACCGGCTGCGGGCTGACGCTTGGCTATGCCGAACGCGACGGCGACCGCATCTACAATGCCGCCGTCAGCTTCGACGGTCAGGGTGTCGAGATTGCGCATTACCGCAAGACCCAGCTTTTCGGACCGCGTGAAAAGGCGATCTACGCGCCGGGCAAGGCGCTGGCAGTTTTCGATTTCGAAGGCCGGAAGACCGCCCTTCTGATCTGCTATGATGTTGAATTCGCGCCCCTGCTGCGGCAACTGGCCGAGGCGGGCGTGACGCTTCTTCTGGTGCCGACCGCCAACCCGGAACCGAATATCCATGTCAGCAATCTGATCGTGCCGGCACATGCGATCAACCACGGCATGACCATCGTCTATGCCAACTTTTGCGATGAGGAAGGCGACATCACCTATTGCGGCGGGTCCACCATCGTCGCCCCTGACGCGGCAGTGCTGGCTTATGCCGGCCCTGCCCCCGCGCTATTGACCGCCGACATATCGCGGTCGCCAGAGCCCGCGCTTTTGCAAAACCAGATCAACGATTTCCGCCCGGTGCGCTAGCCATGCCGAAAGATACCCGCCCCAGCCAGTACGACATCCTGTTCGAGCCGGTACGGATCGGCCCGAAGCTTGCGAAGAACCGCTTTTATCAGGTGCCGCATTGCAACGGTGGCGGCTACCGCGACCCTTCGGCGGTGGCAGAGATGCGGCGCACCAAGGCCGAGGGCGGCTGGGGCGTGATCTTCACCGAGCAGACGGAAATTCACCCGACATCGGAGATCACCCCCTTCATCGAGCAGCACCTGTGGGAGGACAAGGACATCCCCGCGCTGGCCGCAATGGCCGAAGCGATGAAAAGCCACGGCGCGCTGGCGGGTATCCAGCTGGCATATTCCGGCATCAACGGGCCGAACCTCTACAGCCGCGAGGTGCCGCTGGCAGTGTCGGGCGGGCCGATCCTGACCTTCACCTCCGATCCGGTGCAGGCCCGCACGATGGACCGCGAGGATATCCGCGATCTGCGCCGCTGGTTCCGCAAAGCGTTTCGGCGCAGCCAGCAGGCGGGTTTCGACCTGATCTGCCTCTACGGCGCGCATGGCTTTGGCGTGCTCCAGCACTTCCTGTCGCGGGCCACCAATCACCGCACCGACGAATACGGCGGCAGTCTGGAAAATCGCGCGCGGTTCCTGCGCGAGATCATCGAGGATGCCCGCGAGGCGACGAAGGGCGAACTTGGCGTCACCCTGCGTCTGTCCCTGCACGAGGGCGGCAAGTTCGGCTTTTCCAACGCCGAACTGCGCGATTTCATCGAGATGCACGGCGATCTGCCCGACCTTTGGGATCTGGCGCAGGGCACATGGGAGGCCTGTTCCGGCACCAGCCGCTTCACCGCCGAGGGCGCGCAGGAAGACCTCGTGCGCGGGATAAGGGCTTTGACCTCGAAGCCCGTGGTCGGCGTTGGCCGCTTTACCAGCGCCGACGCGATGGTGCGGCAGGTGCGCTCGGGCGTCCTTGACTTCATCGGCGCGGCGCGGCCGTCGATTGCCGACCCGTTCCTGCCGAAGAAGATCGAGGAAGGCCGCTTCGACGACATCCGCGAATGTATCGGCTGCAACATCTGCGTGTCGGGCGACATGACCGGCGGGATCAGCCGCTGCACCCAGAACACCGCTTTCATGGAAGAATGGCGCAAGGGCTGGCACCCGGAGCGGGCAAGGCCGAAGGGTGTCTCGGACAGCGTGCTTGTCGTCGGCGCCGGCCCCGCCGGGCTTGAAGCCGCCTTGCAGGCCGCAAAGCGCGGCTACGGCGTGACGCTGGCCGAGGCGACGACCACGCTTGGCGGCCGTGTCGCGCGCGAACGCCTGCTGCCCGGCCTGTCGGCATGGGGGCGGGTTGCCGATTACCGCACCGGCCAGCTTGCCCCCCTGCCCAACGCCGAGGTCTACCGTGACAGCTGCCTGACCGCCGAGGACGTTCTGGCGATGGGCGCGCATCACGTCGCCCTTGCCACCGGCGCGCGCTGGCGGCGGGACGCGGTGGCGCGCTTTCATCTGCACCCGATCCCGACCGACCCCGCCCTGCCGATCTATACCCCTGATGACCTGATGGACGCCCAAGGACCGACCGGTGGCCATGTCGTACTTTACGACGACGACCACTTCTACATGGGTTCGGTGATGGCCGAGCTTTTGGTGGCGAAGGGCTGCACTGTCAGCCTCATAACGCCCGCCGCGAAGGTTGCCGAGTGGACGGAAAACACCCTTGAACAGGGCACCATCATGCGCCGCCTTCTGGCGCTTGGCGTGACCGTCATCACCGGCAAGGCGCCCGAAGCCGTGACAGCAGAGGCGGTCACCCTCGCCTGTGTCTGGACCGGCGCGACGACCACCCTGCCCGCCGATGCCGTGGTCATGGTCACCTCGCGCACCCCGAACGATGCGCTCTGGCATGACCTTGTCGAACGTCGCGCCGATTGGCAGGAGGCCGGCATCCGTTCGGTCCGGTTGATCGGTGACGCAGCTGCCCCCGGCCCCATCGCCTGGGCCACCTATGACGGGCGTCGCTTCGCCGAAGACCTCGACGAACCGGACGACCGCGGCGACACGCCCCGTTTCCGCCGCGAGGTTGCCGGGCTTGACCCCGGCCCGTCCCGCCTGCCGCCAGCCGCGTGATCCGGTTGCAAGCCGCGCGCCTGTCGAGCGGGCCTAACGGTAGATCAGCACCGGCACCTTGCATGCCCGGATCATCGCGGTGGTGGTCGAGCCGATGATGAGGGTGCGGATGCGGGAATGGCCATAGGCACCCATCACCAGTAGATCGAAGCCCTCGGTCGCGATCTTGCGTTGCAGGGCCACCTCCGGCTCGCCCGGCTCGATGGCGATGCTGGTCTGAACGCCCGCCGACGCCAGACTGGCGCGCGCTGCCTGCAGCTGGCGGCGAATGGTGGCTGTGTCAGCCCCAGCATAGGCCAGCACGACGGACAGACCGCCGAACACCGGGCTTTCCGCCATCCGCGTTACCGCCCGGTCGGCACTGGCGCTGCCGTCATAGGCGACCAGCACCTGCCGGACCGGATGAAACGCACGGGCGGCCACGAAAACCGGAACCGTGGCGCTGCGGATGATGCGCTCCAGGTTCGATCCCAGATGTTCGAACGCGCCCGCGCTGCCCTCGCCGCGCTTGCCGATCACCAGCGCGCGGGCGTCGGGTTGCAGGGTGGCCAGCGTTTCCAGCAGATCGCCGTGGCGCAGCTTGAGGCCGACAGTGGCCACGCCCTCCGCCTCGATCAGCGCCTTGGCGTCGTCGAGGATAGCGTGGCCCTGTGCTACCGCCAGTTTTGCCCGCTGCGCATCAAGCGCGACCAGCTCTTCCATCAACGCCGTTCGCGCACCGAGTTTGAGGGCGCCGGACAGATCGCCGCTGCCCTTGGAATGCGTGTCAGGCAGGATGTGCAAAAGGTCCACCCCGCTGTGCAGACGCCCGGCGATCCATGCGGCCGCGTGGCAGACGCTGGTGGCGTAGGTCGACCCGTCAACTAGGGCCAGGATTTTCGTGGTCATCACGATCCTCTCTCAATGCGCCAGCATCTTGTCCATCGCGCCGGGCTTGTCATGCACGGCAAGCTTGTCGACGATGGTTTCCGAGGCGGCGTTCATGCCGATGATGTCGACCTCGGCCCCGTCGCGGCGGAATTTCAGCACCGCGAGATCCAGCGCCTGCACCGACGAGATGTCCCAGATATGCGCCGCCGACACGTCGATCACCACGCGGTCCAGCGCCTCTCTGAAATCGAAGGCGGCCATGAAATCCTCGACCGAGCCGTAGAAGAGCTGCCCCTCGACCCGGTAGGTCCGCACCCGTCCGTCGTCGCTGAGCGTGCTGGTCACGCGGAACAGCTGGGCGATCTTGCCGGCAAAAAAGATGCCCGACAAAAGCACCCCCAGCAGCACCCCGATTGCCAGGTTGTGGGTGTAGACGACAGCCGCCACCGTGGCGAGCATCACGATGGATGACGACCGCGGATGGGTGCGCAGGTTCCTGACCGACGACCACGAGAAGGTGCCGACCGACACCATGATCATGATCGCCACCAGCGCCGGCATCGGGATCTGGCTGACCCAAGTGCCCAAGGCCACGCAAAAGATCAGCAGCATCACCCCGGCGAAACCACAGGACAAGCGCCCCCGCCCGCCGGATTTCACGTTGATCATGCTTTGCCCGATCATGGCGCAGCCGGCCATTCCACCGATGAACCCGGTCGCGGTATTGGCCAGCCCCTGCCCGATACATTCCTGGTTCCGGCTCGATCTGGTATCGGTCAGGTCATCGACCAGCGTCTGCGTCATCAGGCTTTCCAGAAGTCCGACCACGGCCACGGCAAGCGCGTAGGGAAAGATGATCTGCAACGTCGTAAGGTTCAGCGGGATGTCGGGAATGAGGAACACCGGCAGCGTGTCGGGCAAGGCGCCCATGTCGCCCACCGTCCGCACATCCCAGCCGAAGGCCATGGTCAGCCCGGTCAGCACGACGATGGCGACAAGCGGCGAGGGGACCGCCTTTGTGACATGGGGAAAGAGGTAGATGATCGCCAACCCGGCGGCGACCAGAACGAAGGTCAGGGCGGTGACGCGGCTTGGGTCCAATTCGGGCAGTTGCGCCATGAAGATCAAGATCGCCAGCGCGTTGACGAACCCAGTCATCACCGATTTCGACACATAGCGCATGACGAAACCGAGCCGCAGCAACCCCATGCCAATCTGCAAGAGCCCGGCCAGCACGGTAGCCGCCAAGAGGTATTGCAGCCCGTGGTCCTTGACCAAAGTCACCATCAGCACCGCCGTCGCGGCGGTGGCGGCCGAGATCATGCCGGGTCGCCCGCCGGCAATCGCCGTGATGACGGCAATCGAGAACGAGGCATAAAGGCCAACCTTCGGATCAACCCCGGCTATGATCGAAAACGCGATCGCCTCGGGGATCAAAGCAAGCGCCACGACAAGCCCGGACAACAGGTCCGCCTTGATATTGCCGAACCATTGGTCGCGGTAAGCAGTCATCGATATCATCGAAATTCCATTCGGACCGATCCGTCGCAGCGCGTCGAAAGGGTCGGGGGTCATGTCGGTCTGACGGTGGTCCGGCGGATCGGCGGCCGGAAGAGCCAGCCGGGAATCGCACCCGGCTCCATGTTCGATCAGGCCGGAATAGCGAGATGAGGGGCGATTGCAACCCCAAGCCGCCCCAAAGCGGGGTGCGCCCGCCGTGGCCAGTGCTATTCGAACAGGTCGATTTCCTCGTTGATCTCGTCGATGACGCTCAGCCTCTGGCGTGCCTGTTCGCCCGCCTGACCGATGTAGGCCACCGCCAGCAGGCGGATCAGGCTGGTCAGCGTCGTATGGGTCGGCAAGCCGCCGTAGGTGGCGACATGGGTGCCGATCACCAGCCGGGAAAAGCGTTGGGCGCGCGACAGATAGCGGTGGTCGGTCAGGGTGATGACGTTCATGCGCGACGTGCGGGCGTAGGCGGTCAGCGCCGACTGGAATTTCGGGCGCGGGTCCAGCGTCAGCAGCAACAAGACGTCGCGCGGCCCGGTCATCGCCAGATCCTCCGCCCAGGCTCCGGGGCTGGCGGCGAGCAAATGAACGTCGGGACGCAGACGGGCAAAACTGACGCGGGCAAGGCGGGCCAGCCCTTCTTCGGCGCCGAACCCCATGCACCAGACCCGCGGCGCATCGAAGATCAGCCGCGCCGCCTCGGTCAGAAGATCGGGGCGCATTTCCTCGAAGGTCCGGGTCAGGTTGACCAGCTCCAGTTCCAGATGGTCGGCGATGGATCGCCCCAGCGCGCCCGGCTCGGCGGTGATCTGCGAATAGGCATAGGGCTGGGTTCGGTTGCGTTCCTCGCGCGCCTGGGTGCGGGCTTCGTCGAAATCGGTATAGCCGATGTTGCGGAAGAACCGGGCCGTGGTGGCCTTCGACACCCCCGCCAGCGCCGACAGTTCGGTGGCGCTGTGCGTTTCGATCAGCGTCTGATTCTCGAGCAGCAGGACGGCCAGATTCTGCTCTGACTTCGTCAGCCGAGAAATTCGCTCCTGTATCCTGAGGGTTAGTCGCGTCGCCATGTGCCTGCTTGTTGCGCATCAGCGCGCTTGCATTAATGAAACGTCCGTTTCAATCTAGTGAAACACTGAAACGGTACAGGTCGATCATGTCCAAATCCAAGATCATCCGCCAGCAGATTTGGTCAAAGCTGCACCATGTGGCCAAACCCGATACGCGCTTTCATCTGAACTTTGCCGAAGTGATCCCGGATTTCGAAGGCTCGGAGGCCGCGACCGAGCATCTGGTGCAAATGCCGGCGTATCAGAACACCAGCTTTGCTTTCATCACCCCGGACAACTGCCTCGTCGACCTGCGCCGCCGGATGATCGCCGCAGGCAAGCCCTTCGTGATGTCGACCTATGGCATCTATCGCGGCTTTCTTCTGATCGAGCCGGGCATGGTGCCGCCGGGGGCCGAGCTTTACGCAGCTTGGCTGGACGGGATGGAACACTTCGCCCGCCCGATCACGCTGGAGGAAGTCGCACGTCGCGGACGGTTTGACTTCATGGTCACCGGCGCATCGGCCGTTTCGGTCGACGGGGTGCGCTTTGGCAAGGGGCACGGCTTCTTTGATCTGGAATGGGGCATGTTCACCGATCTCGGTCTGGTGGACGAGACGACCCCGGTGGTCGCCGTCGTACATGATTGCCAGTTGGTGCAGGAAAAGCTGACCCCCTCCGAGACCGACATTCTGGTCGACTGGATCGCCACACCCTCGGGCCTGCACAAGGTCGAGCGCCGCGCCAAGCGGCCATCGGGCGTGAAGTGGAACCTGCTGGAACCGCAGCAGATCGCCAATACCCCGCCGTTGCAGGAATTGCAGCGCATTCAAGGAATTGCCTGACCCCTCCCCCTCCCTTCAACCAACAGGACCGCCGCCATGAGAGTCTCCCTGTCCCGCCGATCCTTCCTGTCCGCCGCTGCCGCCGCCTCGGCGCTGCCGTTCATGCCGCGTATGGCGCGGGCCGCCACGCCCTTCACCATGCAGGCGGCCTGGATCAATGACGCCGAGTTTGCCGGCTATTTCCTGGCGATGGACCAAGGCTACTACACGGCCGAGGGCCTTGATCTGACCTATCTGCCGGGCGGGCCGGACGTGATTCCGGAAAGCACCATCGTGGCAGGCCGCGCCGACCTTGCGCTGACCACGCCCGACACCACCATCAAGGCGATCACCGAACAGGGTGCGAAGTTCAAGATCATCGGCGCGCAGTATCAGAAGAACCCGATCGGCATCGTCAGCCTGAAGAAGAACCCGATCAACAGCCCCGCCGAGATGGTGGGCAAGACTATTGCGGTGCCGCCCGTCAACACGATCAGCGTCGAGGCCGTGCTGGCCGCCAATGGGATCGACCGTGCCAGCGTCAACATTGTGCCCTACGCCTATGACCCGACCCCGCTGATCAAGGGCGAGATCGACGCCAGTCTCGATTTCACGACGAACGTGCCCTACACGATTGCTCAGGCTGGAGAGGAGGCGACCTCGTTCCTGCTCTATGATTTCGGCTATACGATCTACAACGACACGGTTGTCGTGACCGAGGATGTGCTGGCTGCCAAGCGCAAGGAACTGGTGGCCTGGCTTCGCGCCAGCCGCAAGGGCTGGGACGAGAACAACGTCGACCCCGCTGCATGGCCGCCAAAATGGGCCGACACGCATTTCGCCGGCACCGGCCGCACCATCGAAAACGAGATCTTCTTCAACACCGCGCAGAAACCCCTAATGGAAGCCGCCGGCGGCGTCTTTTCGATGACCGAGGAAGGGATTGCGGCGAACATCGAAGCCCTGTCCAAGGTCGGCATCATGGCCACGCGCGAGATGTTTGACACCACACTTCTGGACGAAATCTGATGACGGCACCCGCAGGGATAGAACTCACCGGCCTGTCCAAGACCTTTCATGGTCGCGGCAAGCAGGTCGAGGCCCTGCGGGATGTCACCCTGAGCTGCCCACCCGGCAGCTTCACCGCGCTGATCGGCCCGTCGGGCTGCGGTAAATCCACCGTGCTGCGGGCCTCGCTCGGGCTGGAGCCGCTGGATGCGGGCGAGGTCCGCATCGGCGGCCAGACCCCGGCGCTGGCGACAGCCGCAGGGATCACCGGTGTCGCCTTTCAGGATGCCGGGCTGCTGCCGTGGCGCACGGTGGCGCGCAACATCGCGCTGCCGCTGGAGGTGCTGGGCCGCGATGTCGGGCCGGCAACGGGGCGCATCCGCGATCTGATCGCGCTGGTCGGTTTGACAGGCTATGAAAACGCACTGCCGGGCGAGTTGTCGGGCGGCATGCGCCAGCGCGTCGCCATTGCGCGCGCCTTGGTCAGCGAACCGCGCGTGCTGTTTCTGGACGAACCCTTCGGCGCGCTGGACCAGATCCTGCGGCGGCAGATGAACATCGAGTTGCAACGCATCTGGGCCGAGACCGGGGTGACCACCCTGCTTGTCACCCACGGCATCGATGAGGCGGTATTCCTGGCCGACCGCGTTGTCGTCATGCGGGCGGCACCGGGGCGCATCGTCGGCGTGGTCGAGATCGACCTTCCCCGCCCGCGCGAACCGGCACTGTTTTCGGCCCCGCATTTCCACGCGCTCTGCGACCGGATCGCCGGGGTGCTGCATGGCGGCTGACCTGCGCAGGGCGCTGCCCCCGGTCCTGATCCTGGCGCTGTGGGAGGTCGTGGGGCGGTTCGACCTTGTGGCTTCGGGCGCGCTGCCGGCGATTTCGGAAATCCTCGGGCGGCTCTGGGTGGATCGGGCCGATTACCCCGCGCATGTGCTGGCCACGCTGACCGCCTCGGGGGCAGGGTTCGTGATCGGCAATCTGCTGGCGGTGCTGGCCGGGCTCCTTTTCGTGCTGTCACCTATGGCAGAACGCCTGTCGCGCGGCGTCAACATCGCCATCTTCGCCCTGCCCCCGATCGCCATCGCCCCGATCCTGACCCTGACGCTGGAAGGGATGACGCCACGCATCGTACTGGCCGCCTTGGGGGTCTATTTCGTCACCATGCAGGCAACCGTTACGGGCCTGACGCAATACGACAGCCGCGCGGCCGATGTGGTGCGGGCCTATGGCGGCGGTCGCGGCGCGGTTCTGCGCCTGGTCCGCCTGCGTGGCGCGGTTCCGGCGATCCTCTCGGGTTTCCGCGTCGCCGCACCGAATGCCGTCCTCGGTGCGATCCTTGCCGAATTCGGCGGCGGTGGCCGGTTCGGCCTTGGTGCCTACCTCCTCGGCTCGCTGGGGCGCGGCGAGCCTGACCGGCTTTGGGGTATCGGGCTGGTGGCGACCGTGATCGCCGGGCTGTCCTATGCCATCTTCGCGCTGATCTCGCGCCGGATGCTGGGGGCGTCGCTGGCGCTGAGCCTGAACCCCGCCGCCCCGCCAAAGGTCGAAATCGGGGCATCCTCGCCCCTGCTTGCCCTCGGCGCGGTGGCGATGCCCTTCGCGGTCTGGTGGGCCTTCCTCTGGGCGCTGCAGGTGCCCGAGATGCTGGGCAAGACGCCCTGGGGTGTGGTCGATTACCTGTTCCTTGCCGACAGCGCCCCGACAGCACAGACCCGCCTCTTGGCCGCGCTGGCCGAAACCCTGCCGATCACCGTCCTTGGCATGGCAGCGGGGCTTGCCTTCGCCTTTGCGCTGGCCGTCGCGGGGCGGTTGATGCCTGCCTTTACCCGCGCTTTCATCCCGGTGGCGCTGGTCACCCAGACCATGCCATTGGTCGCCCTGACCCCGCTTCTCGTGCTGCTTCTTGGGCGCGGCACCGGCGTCACCCTCTGGATCACCATTTCCGTCACCTTCTTTCCCGCCTATGTGATGATTGCCCAAGGCATCGCGCAGGTTCCGCGCGCCGCACTTGAACTGCCGCGCGCCTATGGCGCGTCCGGCTGGCGGGAACTGCGCCTCGTCACGCTGCCCGCCTCGGTGCCGTGGCTCTTTGCCGCGATCCGGCTGACCGCGCCGCGCGCGCTTCTCGGGGTGATGATCGCGGAATGGCTGGCCACCGGGCGCGGACTTGGCAACCTTCTGAACCAGTCGCGCGGCTATCTGGATTTCGGCATGATCTGGACGGTTGCCGTGGTCAGCGTGATCATTTCCGTCGCCTTCTACATGATCGCGGGCTGGATCGAGGCGAAAGTCCTCAGGCGGATGGGCATGGAGCGGCGGGACTAGCGTTCAGATTCCGGCACCTGATTGATCGAGGTCAATCAAACGTCGCCATTCTTCGCTATTCTTCGACAAAAATCACGACAGCCCAGACGCCATGCCGCACGACCAGTATCAGACAGTCAAGGACGTGGCCGACCGCCTGAAGGTCGCCGAGGCGACCGTTCGCCATTGGATCAGGTCGGGCCAGTTGCGCGCCATCGACATCGGCAAGGGCTGGCGCATCGCGGATGCCGACCTTGCCGTCTTCCTTCTGACGCACCAGACCGCCCCCCGGCCGCCTTCGGCCGGTAGCGCGACGGAACCGGACGCGGGGTGCCGATCCTGACCGCCTTTGCAGAAGTCGCCCTCCTCCTCGTCATGGCCGCAGGGATTGGTCTTGTCGGCACGCTGGCGCGTCAGCCGCTGATCGTCAGTTTCATCGCCGTCGGACTGATCGCCGGGCCATCGGCGCTGGATGTCGTTCATTCCGACGCGCAGATCGACCTCTTGTCCGAACTTGGCATTGCGCTTTTGTTGTTCCTTGTCGGAATCAAGCTGGACGTGAAGCTGATCCGGTCGCTGGGCGTGGTGTCGGTGATGACGGGCCTTGGACAGGTCATCTTCACCGCCTTCTTCGGCTATCTGATCGGGCTTGGCCTCGGGCTTGGCCATGTCACCAGCCTTTATGTCGCGGTGGCCCTGACGTTTTCCTCGACCATCATCATCGTCAAGCTTCTGTCCGACAAACGCGAGATCGACGCGCTGCACGGCCAGATCGCGCTGGGTTTCCTGATCGTGCAGGACCTTGTCGTGGTGGTGGCGATGATCGTGCTGTCGGCCATCGGCATCGGTGCCGCGGATGCCGGGCATGGGGGCGGCTCGGTCGTGACGGTGCTTGCGTCGGGCGTGGGGCTTGTCGGCGCGGTGGTGCTGTTCGCGCGCTTCATCGCCAACCCCCTGACCGGACGCCTTGCCCGCGCGCCCGAACTTCTGGTGATCTTCGCCATCGCCCTTGCGGCAATGTTCGCCGCGATTGGCGATATCGTGGGGCTGGGCAAGGAGGTCGGCGGCCTCTTGGCAGGCATCGCCCTCGCCTCGACCCCTTACCGCGAGACAATTGCCGCCCGTCTGGCCCCGTTGCGCGACTTCCTGCTGTTGTTCTTCTTCATCGCGCTTGGCGCCACGCTGGACCTGTCGCTTCTTGGCACGCATGTCACCGGCGCCATCCTGTTCTCGCTCTTCGTGCTGATCGGCAATCCGCTCATCGTGCTGGCGATCATGGGGGCGATGGGCTACCGCAAGCGGACCAGTTTTCTGGCCGGCTTGACCGTGGCGCAGATCAGCGAGTTTTCCCTGATCTTCGTCGCGATGGGCGTGTCGATAGGGCACGTGACAGAGGACGCGCTTGGCCTCGTCACCATGGTTGGCCTCGTGACGATCGCGGCCTCGACCTACATGATCACCTATTCGCACCGGCTTTATGCGCTGTTCGAGCCGCTGCTTGGCGTCTTTGAACGCAAGGGCACTCCGCGCGAACCATCCGACACGGGCGCGCACCATACCAGCAGCTACGACGTGATCATCTTCGGTCTTGGCCGGTTTGGCACCGCGATCGGGCTTCGCCTGAAGAAACGGGGGGTTCGGGTGCTGGGCGTAGATTTCAACCCGCAAGCCGTGCGGCGCTGGCGCACTCTCGGGCTGGACGCCGATTTCGGCGACGCCAGCGACCCGGAGTTTGTCGCCGAACTGCCGTTCCGGGGGGCCGAGTGGATGGTCTCGACCGTGCCGATCCACCCCACCGGCCTTAGCCACGAAGACACCCGCCGTACTTTGATCCAGTTGGCGCGGGCGGCTGGGTTTTCGGGGCGTATGGCCGCGGCCTCGCACAGCGCCGGGGATACCGAGGTCATGGTCAGCGCTGGTGTCGATCTTGTCCTGGAACCCTTTCAGGACGCAGCCGACCGCGCGGTGGAACTTCTTGGCGGTGCTGCCAACGAAGAGCGCACCGCCTTTCCTGAGATCGCCGCTGAAGGTCGAGAGGCGGGCTGAAGAATCAGGGTCGCCAGCCGCAGAACGGCATCACGCCCCGCCTTATCACGCCCCGCCGGCGAACCTGTCCCGCAACACATTCTTTTGCACCTTGCCCATGGTATTTCGTGGCAATTCGTCCACGAAGATCACCCGGCTTGGCCGCTTGAACCGCGCCAACCTGCCTTCCAGCGCCTGAGCGATCCCGGCTTCGGTCAGATCGTGCCGTCCATCGGGCACCACGACCGCGGTGACAGCCTCGCCCAGATCGTGGTGCGGCAGGCCGATCACCGCAGATTCCAGCACTCCGGCCAGTTCGTCGATCTCGGCCTCGACCTCTTTGGGATAGACGTTGTAGCCGCCGGTGATGATCAGATCCTTTGCCCGGCCAACGATGTGGACATAGCCCTTGTCGTCGATCCGCCCCAGATCGCCGGTGATGAAAAAACCGTTCGCGCGCAATTCCGCGGCGGTCTTTTCCGGCATACGCCAATAGCCTTTGAACACATTTGCACCGCGCACCTCGATCATGCCGACCTCGCCCTGTCGCAACCGCTCGCCACTCTCGGGGTCTGTTACAATCACCTCGGTTCCCGGCAGGGGAAAGCCCACGGTGCCGGCCAACCGCTCGCCCTCATAGGGGTTCGACGTATTCATGTTGGTTTCGGTCATTCCGTAGCGTTCGAGGATGGCGTGGCCGGTGCGGGCCTGCCATTCGCGGTGCGTTTCAGCCAGCAGCGGGGCGGAGCCCGAGATGAAGAGGCGCATCCCCAACGTTGCCGATGACGTAAGCGCGGCGGACTGCAAAAGCCGCACGTAGAAGGTCGGCACGCCCATCAGAACGGTCGCCCGCATCATCCGGTCAAGGATCTTGTCCACGTCGAACTTCGGCAAAAGGATCATCGCCGCGCCCGAAAACAGCGTGACATTGGTCGCCACGAACAGCCCATGGGTGTGAAAGATAGGCAGGGCATGGATCAGGACATCGGCCTTGGTGAAGTGCCATGCCTCCCGAAGGGTCAAGGCGTTCGACACCAGATTGCCGTGCGTCAGCATCGCCCCTTTCGAGCGGCCGGTGGTGCCGGAGGTGTAAAGAAGGGCTGCCAGATCATCCGCGTCGCGCGGCACCGTGGCGAAATCAAACTGAGATGCATTCGCGGCATCTGCCAAGCTGCCTTGGCCATTGGCATCCAGCGTCACAAGCCGCGGGCCGGTCTGACCGACAACCTTGGCCAAAGTGTTCGCATGCAGGGGATCGCAGACAAAAAGCTTTGGTTCCGCATCACCGATGAAATAGGCGACTTCCGCGGCGGTGTAGCCGGTGTTCAACGGCAGGAACACCGCGCCCGCACGGGCCGTGGCGAGGTAGAGGATGATCGCCTCGGGCGATTTCTCGACCTGCATCGCGACACGGTCGCCCGGCTTCACACCCAGTTCGGTCAGCGCATTTGCCATCTGCCCGGTGCGGGCGATGAGATCGGCATAGGTGATGACATCCCCCTCGGGTGTCTCGATCGCCGTGGCAGACAGATCCGTAATCGAGCGGGCAAGAATATCGAACAGATTGGCGGACATGACGCACTCCTCGGGCGGTTCAGGCTAAGCGCAGCAGGCAGGTCGCGCAACGGTGATCTGGCCGTCTATTCGGCCGGATGGTCGCGCAGTGACGCCCCGCGCAGCTCGGCCTCCAGAAGCTCTTTTTCCGCAGCCCTCGGCCGCGCGAACCCGGCCAAAAGCAGGTAGGCCACCGGCGTGACGTAAAGCGTGGCAACCGTGGCGAGACCAAGACCACCGACGATGATCCAGCCAAGCACCTCGCGCGCCTCGGCGCCGGCGCCTTGCGCCAGCACCAGCGGCAAACCGCCCAGAACGGTTGCGACCATCGTCATCATCACCGGGCGCAGCCGAACCGTTGCCGCCTCCTCGATAGCTGCGCGCACCGTTGCGCCGCGCTCGCGCAACTGATCGGCGAACTCGACGATCAGGATACCGTTCTTGGCCATGATCCCCACCAGAAGCACCAACCCGATCTGGGAATACACGTTCAGGCTGCCCCCTGTCAGCAAGAGGGCAAAGATCGCACAGGCCAGTCCCAGCGGCACCGTTGCCATGACGATCACGGCGGACACGAAACTTTCGAACTGCGCCGCCAGCACCAGAAAGACCACTGCCAGCGCGATGGCGAAGGTCAGCAAAAGGCCGGACGAGGTTTCGCCCAACGTCGCCGCTTCGGCCAGCGGGACCAGCCGCATGTCCTCTTTCAGCGCCGCGTCCGCCTTCGCCTGCAATTCGACCAACGCATCGCCAAGCGCAAACTCCGGCGTAAGCCCCGCGCTGATCGGCACCGACCTGCGCTGCGCCTCTCGGCCAAGTTCTGGTGCCACCGCCCGTTCCGTCAACGTGGCAAACGACGACACCGGCACCATGCTGCCATTCTTCGAGGCCACGAACGTGCGCTCAAGATCGCCTGGGTCATTGACCGGATCCGAGGTGGAGACGAGGCGAATGTCAAAACTGTCGTCATCCAGAAAAAGCGTGCCGACAGTGCGACCGTCAAGCACCGCCTGAAATGCCTCGCCAAGACCGTCGATCGGCACCCCGAGATCCTCGGCCCGGCCTCGGTCGATTTCGACGAACAGTTGCGGCTGCGTGGTATCGTAACCAAGCCGCACCTGACCAAAGCGCCGGTCTTCCTCCATCTGGTCGACAAGACCGCGCGCCACCTCGGCCAGCCGTCCGTAATCATCACCGACCAGCGCCACCGACAGCCCCTGCCCTGCCCCCCGAATACCAAGCGAGTTCGGCTGGATCGCGAAGGTCCGCACGCCGATGACCCCTCGCAGCTTGCCGTTCAGTTCTTCGGCTATCGCTTGCTGGCTGCGCGTCCGCTCTGCCCAGTCGGCCAGCGTCACCACGATGAACCCCCGGTTGTCCGACCCGCCCATGCCCGCAATGGCAAAGACGCTGGTCACTTCGCCCGACGCACGGAGCGGTTCGACCAAGGCCTCGATCTCGCGCATCTTGCCATCGGTATAATCCAGCGACACGCCCTGTGGCGCCTGCACCGACAAAAGCACCACCCCACGGTCTTCGGCCGGTGTCAGTTCCTGGCGCAGCGAGGCGGAACTGGCAACCGCCAGTGCAGCGACCAGCCCAGCCACAGCCACGGCCACCAGCGGCGCTGCAAGACACAGCCTCAGGCTCGCAGCATAGCCACGCGCCAGCCTGTCGCCCAAGGCAGTGATCATGCCACGCCGCTCGACATGCGGCCGCAGCAGACGCGCGGCCAGCACCGGGCAAAGCGTAAGCGCTGTGACCGATGACAGAAGGACAGCAATTGCCAGAGTGAAGCCGAACTCGCGGAACAACCCGCCGGTCTGTCCCGGCAGGAAGGACAGCGGAATGAATACTGCCGCCAGCGTCGTGGTGGTGGCCAGCACCGCAAAGAAGACTTGCCGGGTTCCCAGAACCGCAGCAGCCCGCGCACCCATCCCTTCGGACCTGCGGCGAACGATGTTTTCCAGAACCACGATCGCATCGTCCACGACAAGGCCCGTCGCCAGAACCAGCGCCAGCAACGTCATGATGTTGATCGAAAACCCGACCAGCCAGATCGCGGCCAGCGTGCCCACCAGCGCCACCGGCATCGCGATCACGGGGATCAACGTCGCCCGCGCGTCGCGCAGAAAGATGTAGATCACGGCCGTCACGATCAGCACCGAAAGGCCCAGCGCCAGTTCAACCTCGTGGATCGCGCCCTCGATGAAATCTGCGCTGTCTGATGTGACATACATCTCCACGTCGTCTGGCAGCAGAGGTTGCAGGTCGGCGACCACCTGCCGGACCGCCTCTGAAATTGCCAGCGTGTTGCCGTTGGCCTGCCGGATGATCCCCAGACCGATGCCGGTCTGCCCGTTGGCCCGCAGGATCGATGCGCCCGGTTCCGGCCCCAGTGTCACCTGCGCCACATCACCCAGCCGCACATCGCCCGCGATGCTCAGCGCCTCGATTTCCTTGGCGCTGCTGATCGCCGCGGTCGTCCGCACCTGAAGGCTCTGCCGGTCCGAACTGAGCGACCCGGCCGGGCTGTCGAAGGCGGCATCGCCCAGGACGGCCCGAAGATCGGCCAGCGTCAGCCCCCGCGCGGCCAGCTGCACCAGATTGACGTCCACCCTGAACGCCAGTTCCCGGTCGCCGAATATCTGCAAGTCGGCCACGCCGGGGGCCGACAGCAGGCGGCTTTCGGCAAGCTCGCGGATCAGGCTGGTCAGCTCATCTGCCGTGCGCCGCGACGAAGTGACCGCAATCCGCAGGATCGCATCGGAATCGGCATCCGACTTCACCACCCGCGGTGCCTCGCTTGCGTCCGGCAGGGCATTCGTCACCCGTGCCACCGCATCGCGCAGATCGGTCGCCGCAACATCCAGATTGACGTCGTCGCGAAACTCCACCGTCACCCGGCTTGACCCGAACCGCGACGAGGAAGAGATCGACTTCACCCCTGCAACCCGGCTGACCGCCCCCTCGACCACTGCCGTCACTTCACGGTCGATGGTTTCCGGCGCGGCCCCCGGATAGGACGTCGACACCGAAACCACCGGACGGTCGACATCCGGCAATTCGCGAACATCCGCACCGACCAGCGCCGCCAGCCCTGCGATCACGATCAGTGCGTTCAGCACGAAGGCAAGGATCGGTCGCCGGATGAACAGTGCGGTGCCGCCACCAGCCGCTGCAGGATCGGTGACAGGATCAACGGGGCTTTGTTGCATCGGTCAGCTCCTTGGCGCGGTGACGCTGACATCGCTGCCCGGACGCAGCGCCTGCACGCCTTCCGTGACCACAAGGTCGGCGGGCTCGAACGCGGCGTCAATGAGCACCGTCTCGGCGTTGCGCTGCAGTATCCGGATCGGTAAGCGGGCAGCCTTGGCCTCGCGGACCATCCAGACGAAAGCCCCTTCCGCACCCCACTGGATCGCCAGCGGATCGACCGCCGGATACTCCGCTCCGGTAAAGACCATATCGATCTGGAACGCCATTCCGGCTCGCAGCCGGTCATCCCGATTGCTGATCGTCGCTTCGACCCGCAACGTTCGGCTGGCTTCGTCGACGCGGTTGTCAACGGCGACGATGCGCCCCTCGATCACTTCATCGGCGGTAGAGACCGCCGTCGCCTGCACCGGATCACCCACCGAGACCAATGCAGCTAGCCGCTCTGGCACCCTGAATTCAACGATCAGACTTGACCGGTCCTCGATCCGGGTAACCGGAGTCGATGGCGACAGCAGGTCACCAACCTGCGGTGCCACCAACCCGACATGACCTGCAACCGGCGCCAACAACCGATGTTTCTCCAGGACGCGCTCTGCCGATTGCAGTTCCAGCTGCGCGGTTCTGAGCGCCAGCTCCGCCTCCTGCCTTTGCAGCGCCGTCGCCGTGCCGGACTGCGAGAGCTGTTGCAGCCGGTCCACCGTCCGCTGTGTATCCTCCAGCACCAGCCGCGCCCGATCAACGTCCAGACGCGCCGCTTCGGCGTCGAGTTCTGCAATCACATCGCCTGCCGCAACCAGACTGCCCGGTGCCACCCTGATCGCTGCCAGACGACCGGTTACCTCAAACGAAAGCTCCACCGACTGCACGCCGCGCGCGGACCCGATCGCCGAAACCACGTCACGCAACGCCATCATCTGCAACGGTCCCGCGATGACCGGCACGCCGCGCCCGCCCGCCGATCCGCCCCGCTCGCCGCCCGCGCCGGCCTCGGCATCGGCCTCGGGCGGGACGATCCGCGCCGCCGCCAGCGGTTGCAGCAACCCGATCTGATCAAGCCAGGGTCGGCTTCCGGGAACGAAGCGGGCCGAAAGCGGGATCGCCACCACCAATATCAGCGCAACGATGCCAAGCTGCGGAAGTGCTCTCATACAATCGACCTGTCTTGAGTTAAATGCGTGCTACCCTTATCGGGCCCTCGGGAAAGCAAACTGCCGCATGCCGCTCGCATGGCAAGGCAACAAATTGGTGATTTAGGGACGTCTTCTGCACGAAGATGCAGAACACGATAAAAAGCAAGCGATTGCCAGCGTCGGTTTCGGGGCCAATCAACGGGCAGCGAACTCCTCCACCAAAGTTGCCAGGAACCGCTCTGCAGACGGGCCGAGCGTGCGGGATTTCCGGCGGCACAGGCACATGCGTGTCGTCACGTTATCCAGTCCCAGGATCTCGATCGGCAGCAGGTCGCCGTCGCGGTCCTCGTCCCACATCGCCACCTCTGGCATGACCGCAGCGCCGATGCCGGAGCGGGCATAGGCCTTCAGCGCGGGGATGGAATTGGCGGTCATCTGCGGCTGGCCGTCGCGATGCTGGCCCGGCACGACCGTATCGAAGGCCACGCGGCTGGTGTAGCTTGAAGGCATCGCCGCAAAGGGCATGGAGACCAGTTCGGCGGCGCTGATCCCTGCCCTTCCGGCGAACGGATGGCCGGGGCTGACCACGGCTACAATGCGGTTCGGGCGTTCGGCGACAATCTCGATATCGGGGTGGTTGGGCGCGGTGACCACCAGCGCGAAATCAGCAAGATCATGCACCAGCGCCCGTTCCGCCTGCCGCCCTGCAGCGATGTGCAGAAAGGTCTTCATGTGCGGATAGGTACGGGCCATGCGGATCAGGCACGGCATCAAAAAGCGTTCGACCAGCGATTGCGACACATGGATGCGGACCGAACCGTGGCCAACCGACTCCACCTCGTCGATATCGGCCGAAAGGCGTTCCATTCGCTGGATGATCTGGCGGGCAGCCTCGGCCACAAGGTTGCCCGTGGGTGTCAGCCGCATCCCGCGCGAGTGGCGCTCAAAGAGGGTCACACCAAGCTCATGTTCCAGAAGCGCAATCTTCCGGCTGAGGCTGGAGGCGGTCAGGTTGACGATGTCGGCTGCGGCAAGAGTGGAGCCGTTCTCCGCAATCAGCACGACATAGCGCAGCACTTCCAACGGCATGCGCGGCAGGACGCCAACAATCTTTGACCTTCCCATCGCTTGCCCCCTTCATGCCCCGCCGTCTGGTGTGCAGGATACGCACAGCAGCTGTCAACATTCGCCGATTGTCGCGGGCCGATTGTGGGACGATGTTTGCAACCTGCCGTCGCGAAACGAGGCAGCATCATTCAGCATTGAGGCAGGCGCAGCATGTCATCCGCAACGGTCACCACAAGGGCTTTCGCGCCGTTCCCTGCGGCGGGGTGCTAGCATGGCGCGGGTGACGCTGGCCACCTGGGACCATGACCGGGCGCTGCCGGTCTTGAACGGCGATGTGCCGGTCAACGGTTTCGAGATCGAGGCGCACATCCTGCCGACCACGCAGCTTTTCCCCATCGCGGTGAACGAGGCGCGGTTCGATGTGACCGAGCTGTCGCTCTCCAGCTACATGCTTCAGGTCTCACGCGGGACAAGCGCCTACACTGCCATCCCGGTCTTTCTGGCGCGCGCCTTCCGGCACAACGGGTTTTTCGCGCGTGCAGACAGCGGCATCCGGTCGCTGGGCGATCTGAAGGGCCGCGTCGTCGGGGTGCCGGAATACCAGATGACCGCCGCGCTGTGGATGCGCGGCATCCTGAAGGACGACCACGGCATCACCGCGTCGGACCTTATCTGGCGCACCGGCGCGCTGGACCAGGGCGTGCGGCACGAGCGGCTGGAGCTGGACGCGCCGCCGTCACTGTCAATCACCCCGATCACGGCGGGCGAGACCTTGCAGGACCTGCTGCTGGCCGGAAAGATCGATGCGCTTCTGGCCCCGAACCCGCCCCGCGCCTTTCTGGAAGGCGACCCGCGGATCGTGCGCATCCTGCCCGACTTCGCCGCCGCGGAGGAGGATTACCACCGGCGCACCGGCTTTTTCCCGATCATGCATCTGCTGGCTGTCCGCAAGTCGCTGGTAGAGCAGCATCCCGGCCTGCCGCGTGCGCTGTTCGACGCCTTCAGCACCGGGCGCGACATGGCGCTGAAGCGGCTGGAGGAAGTGTGGCTGGGTTCGGCCAACCGGCTGAGCCTGCCTTGGCTGAACGCCGCGATGGAACGGACCCGCGGAGCCATGGGGCGCCACTACTGGCCTTATGGCTATCGCGGGGCCGTGCCGGAACTGCAAACCGCTTGCAGGTATTCCATCGAACAGCATCTGGCTCGCCGTGCGGTCACGCCGGAGGAGCTTTTCTGTCCAGACCTTCTGGACACCTGACCGGTTGGCGCCAAGTCGCCAATCGGACCTGATGTAACCGCAGTCTTTGGGAGGAGAGAGCGAATGAACTTGAAACTAGTACTGGGAGTGGTGGCCTTCGGGCTGACCACTACCTTCGCCGCAGCACAGGATATGCGGGCGCCGGAAGGCCCGATCGAATTCACCGTGGGCTCGGGGGCCGGCGGGTCGCCGGACGTGATCATGCGCACCATCGCCCAGATCATGAACGAGGAGGGGATCGTCGAGAACCCGATCGTCATCCAGAACCGCAGCGGTGCGGGCCATTCCAACGCCTATAACCACGTCCTCGGCCTGCAGGGCGACGAGAACACGCTCTTGACGCTGGCCTCGCCGGTGTTCACCACGCCGATCGTGCAGGGAACGCCCTCGGTCATCGACCAGATCACCCCGATTGCCGGGTTCATCCAGTCCGAACTGATGCTGCTGACGACGCCTGCCAGCCCATGGACCGGTTTGCAGGACATGGTCGCGGCTGCAAAGGAAGCACCCGGCACCGTGCGCGTCGCAGGTGGCGCTTCGGGTGGCAACGACCACGTGGCCACCGGGCTTTTCGAAACTGCGGCCGGGATCACGCTGACCTACATCCCGCATGAAAGCGGCGGCGCGGCACGGGCGACATTCCTTGGCGGCAATGTGGAACTGCACTTCGCCACGCTGTCCGAAGGGATGGAGCAGATTGCTGCGGGCACTGCCAAACCTCTGGCTATCCTGTCGGCCGAACGGCGCACGGAACCGGGTGTTGCCGACATTCCGACCGCGACCGAACAGGGCGTCGATGTGGTCTACACCCAATTTTGGGGCGTTGGCGGACCACCCGGCCTTGATCCGGCCGTCGCGGCCTGGTGGGCCGACAAGTTCCGGCAGGCAACCGAGACGCAGACCTGGAAGGACGGCCTTGCCGCAAACCTGCAGCTTGGCAACTTCTACGCGCTGGACGAGGCAGGCACCTACTTCGCCGCCGAGCAGGAAACCTTCCGCGAGGTGCTGAAGAAGGTCGGCCTTGCCAGCAACTAAAGCAGCAAACGGAGACAGATCATGACGCGGCTCCTTCTGGCGGCCCCGGCGATCTTCATGATCTGCCTTGCCGCAGGTGTCCTTCTGGGGACCTCTGGCCTGAAACTGTGGGACGGGTTCACCCCCGGCCCACGCTTTTTCCCGGCCTGGCTGGCCGGGGCTTCGGTGGTGCTGTCGGGCCTGCTGCTTCTGACGCAGAAACTGGGCACCGACGGCGCCAAGCTTGACCTTCCCGAACCCGGCGGGGTCGGCCGGGTGCTGGCCATTCTGGCGGGGCTGATCGTCATGGCCCTGATCCTGCAGACGACGGGCATGGTTCCCGCGCTGGCGCTTTTCATGCTGTTCCTGCTTGTTGCCGTGCTGCGCGCGCCGCTCGTGCCTTCGATCCTGACCACGGCCATCGTGACGGTCGGGATCGAGCTGATCTTCGTGCGCTGGCTGGGTGTACCCCTGCCGACGCCTTCATTCCTTTAGGCCGGGGTAGCTGAATGTTCGAGGCACTTCTGCAGGGCTTTGCCGTAGCCTTCCTGCCGCATAACCTGCTGTTCATCTTTGCAGGCGTCCTTGTCGGCCAGATCGTCGGCGCGCTGCCAGGGGTCGGCCCCGCCGCCGGGATGGCGCTTTTGCTGCCGCTGACCTTCGGGCTGGAACCGGTGACGGCGATCATGATGCTGGCCGGGATCATGTATGGCGGGCAGTACGGCGGCACATTGACGTCAGTCCTGATCAACGTGCCGGGTGAGGCGTCGGGCGTCATGACCGCGATGGACGGTCACGCGATGGCACGACAGGGCCGGGCCGGGGCGGCGCTGTCGATTGCGGCGGTCGGGTCTTTCATCGCCGGGGTCGGTGCGGTGCTGGCCGTTGCCGTCCTCACGCCGCCGCTTGCCAGCATCGGGCTGCGCTTCAACGCGCCGGAATACTTCCTGCTCTGCGCGCTTGGGGTGATTGCCGTCGGCAGTCTGGGCGAAGTGCCGATCCGGTCGCTTCTGGCGGGCGTCCTTGGCCTGACCATCGCGTTGATCGGAGTGGACCCCTTGACCGGAACCCCGCGGCTGAACTTTGGAATGCCGTCGCTCTTTCAGGGGATCGACTTCATCCCCGTCGCCATCGGCGTTTTCGGGATCGCCGAAGTCCTCGCCTCGCTTGAACGGAGCGAGAGGGTCGAGCCGATCCGGACACGATTGAAAGACATGTGGCTGACTGCCGAAGATTGGGCGACCTGCCGCTTTTCCATCCTGCGGGGTGGGGTCATCGGCCTGTTTGTCGGCATCATGCCGGGTGCAGGCGCGTCGGTCGCCTCGCTGCTGTCCTATCTGACCGAGCGGAAGCTGTCGAAGAACCCGGAGCGGTTCGGCAATGGCGCCATCGACGGACTGGCGGCGGCGGAATCGGCGAACAACTCGGCCGCGCATGGCGCGCTGATCCCGATGCTGTCGCTGGGCATACCTGGCTCTGCCAGTTCGGCCGTGCTGATGGCCGCGTTGATCCTGCACGGCATCAAGCCCGGCCCGATGCTGATGACGCAGGAGAGCGCGCTGGTCTGGGGGCTGATCGCATCGATGGTGATCGGCAACATGATCCTTCTGGTCATGAACCTGCCGCTTGCGCCCGTCTTCGCGGCCCTCTTGCGCATCCCCTATACCTACCTTGCGCCGGGTATTCTGGTGATCTCGCTGGTCGGTGCCTATGCGGCGACACTCAGCATGGCGACGGTTTGGATGTGCATCGCCTTTGGCATCCTTGGCTGGGCGATGATGAAGCTGGACATTCCGCGCGCGCCCCTTGTGCTGGCGCTGGTACTGGCCCCGTTGATGGAAACCTCGCTGCGTCAGGCGCTGTTGCTGTCGCTCGGAAGCCCGATGATCTTTGTCGAGCGTCCGATTTCGGCAGTCTTGCTGGTGGCGGTTCTCTTCGCGCTGATCGCCCCGATCTGGCGGACGTTCAGCCGCCGCAGGCTGGCACGCTGAAAGCCCGGCGCCCTGAACGGGCGCCGGGTTTTGCTGCTGTTATCCGATGATCCGGTTGAACGTGGCCGAGGGCCGCATGACCGCCTCGGTCTTTTGCGCGTCGGTGTGGTAGTAGCCGCCAAGGTCGGCAGGCTTCCCCTCACCAGATGACAGTTCTTTCACGATCGTCGTCTCGTTATCGGCCAAAGCGCGGGCCACCGGGGCGAAGTGTGCCGCAAGCTCGGCATCCTTCGTCTGCGACGCCAGAGCCTGAGCCCAGTACATCGCGAAGTAGAAGTGGCTGTGGCGGTTGTCGGTCTGACCGACCTTGCCCTGCGGCGAGCGGTTGTGGTCCAGCACCCCTTGCGTTGCGACGTCGACCGCATCGCCAAGGACGCGGGCCTTGGCGTTGCCCTTTGCGTCGGCAAGGAACTTCAGGCTTTCCCCCAGCGCGCAGAACTCGCCCAGCGAATCCCAGCGCAGGTGGTTTTCCTCCATGATCTGCTGGACGTGCTTTGGGGCCGACCCGCCAGCCCCGGTCTCGAACATGCCACCGCCCTGCATCAGCTTGACGATGGACAGCATCTTGGCGCTGGTGCCAAGTTCGAGGATCGGGAAGAGGTCGGTCAGATAGTCGCGCAGGACGTTGCCGCTGATGGCGATGGAGTTTTCGCCCTTGCGGATGGTTTCGAACGACAGCCGCGTCGCCTCACGCGGGGCGAGGATCTGGAACTTGTCGGCCACCCCCGCTGCCGCCAGCATCGGGCGGACATAGGCAATCAGCTGCGCGTCATGGGCGCGGGTCTCGTCCAGCCAGAAGATCGCCTGATACCCCTCGGCCTTCTGGCGCGAGATCGCAAGCTTGACCCAATCCTCGATGGCCGCCTTGCGGGTGGAGGCGGCGCGCCAGATGTCGCCGGCCTGCACATGGTGCTGGTGCAGCACATCGCCATTGGCCAGCACCATCCGCACCGTGCCATCGGCGGGGATCAGGAAGGTAGTGGGATGCGAGCCGTATTCCTCGGCCTTCTGGGCCATCAGGCCGACGTTCTGCACCGTGCCCGCAGTGGACGGGTCAAGCGCGCCGGTTTCCTTGAAGTAGCGGATCGCCTCGTCATAGACGGCGGCATAGCTGCTGTCGGGAATGACGCAATTGGTGTCGGCGGCCTTGCCATCCGGGCCGTAGCCCTTGCCGCCCGCCCGGATCAGCGCCGGGATCGATGCGTCGATGATCACGTCCGAAGGGACGTGCAGGTTGGTCAACCCTTTGTCCGAGTTCACCATGTACATCGGCGGGCGGTCGGCCATGACAGCGTCGATATCCTTGGAAATCGCCGCGCCGTCCGGCATCTCGGCGACCTTCTCCATCAGGGTGCCAAGGCCCGAGTTCGGGTCCACCCCCGCCGCCGCAAGCGCTGCGCCATGCTTGTCGAACACCGGCTTCAGGAACTGCCGCACCGCATGGCCGAAGATGATCGGGTCCGAGACCTTCATCATCGTGGCCTTCAGGTGGATCGAAAAGAGGACGCCCATCTTCTTGGACGCTTCGATCTGTTCCGCAAGGAAAGCCTCCAGCGCCGCCGCAGACATGAAGGTGGCGTCGACCACGGTGCCTTCGGGGTACGAAAGCTTGTCCTTCAGCACGGTGACCGTGCCATCCTTGGCAACATGTTCGATCCGCACCGTGCCAGCCTGTGCGGCGGTCAGCGTGACCGAGGTTTCGTTCGACCGGAAATCGCCCGCGCTCATCGTCGTGACGCAGGTCTTGCTGTCGGGCGACCACTTGCCCATCGAATGCGGGTTGGCCTTGGCGTAGTTCTTGACGGCAATCGCCGCGCGCCGGTCCGAGTTGCCTTCACGCAGCACCGGGTTCACGGCCGAACCCTTGATCGCATCGAACCGCGCGCGGATGGCTTTTTCCGCGTCCGTCTGCGGGTCTTCGGGATAATCGGGAATGTCGTAGCCCTGATCCTGCAACTCCTTCACCGCCCCCACGAGTTGCGGCACCGAAGCCGAGATGTTCGGCAGCTTGATGACATTTGCCGCCGGGGTCTTGACCAGTTCGCCAAGGTCCGCGAGGTCGTCTGGCTGGCGCTGCTCCGCCGTCAGGCGTTCGGGGAACGCCGCGATGATCCGCCCGGCCAGCGAGATGTCCCGCGTGCCGACGCTGATACCGCCTGCCGAGGCGAAATGCCGGATGATCGGCAAAAGCGATGCCGAGGCGATCTGCGGTGCCTCATCCACCTTGGTGAAGATGATGTCGGGAGCCTGCCGATTGGTCATGGCGAAAACCTACCTTGTTGCGGTTGCGACTGTCTTGGTTGCCCTTAACAGAGCGAAAGGCGCGCGTCAGTATCCCATGGTATGCCGAAACGAAATTTCGTCATCCAAGCAGGCGATTTTCCACCGTGCGGATATGCGCGCGCATCGCGATCTGGGCGGCGTCGGCGTCGCGGATGGCGATTGCGTCGACGATCCGGGCATGTTCGGCAAAGCTTGAATGGTCCGAGGGCGGGCGCACGCTGGTCCGCACCATGCGGCCCCATGACACCATGCGCCGCAGCAGGTTCAACTGGTCAAACAGCGCAAGCAGGGTGGTGGAGCCGCTGCTTTCAGCGATCTGGCGGTGAAACTCGTTGTCCAGCGCCTCGTACTCACGCCAGGTCGCGGCCTGAACGGCGCGGTCGAGGTTGACCCGAAGCCGCGCAATCGCCGAAGCCGAGGCATGCAGTGCGGCCTCGCGCGCAAATGCAGGCTCCAGCGCCGCGCGGGCGCGCAGCACATCGGCCGGGCTGACCTGCTCTGCCATTGCCGCAAAACCGTCAGCCGGGGCGCTGGCCGCACCGACATCTGTCAGGAAAGTGCCCTTGCCGACATGCCGCCACAGACGGTTTTCGCCCTCAAGCACCTGCAAGGCACGTCGAAGCTCAGCCCGGTTCAGGCCCAGATCGGAACAAAGCACCCGCTCGGGCGGCAACCTGTCACCGGGTTTGAAGGCACGGTCGGCGATGTAGGCCCGCAACTGCGTCAAGGCCGCACTGCCCGAAACCCCATGCTCGCCGCTGGCGGAAGGAAGGGTCGTTCGCGCAGGGGCATTCATGTCGTTCGGCATACTGATTCAATACCGCGATTGGTTTGGTCCGTCCAGAATGATTTGGATTGATTTGGTTCTGGAACTCTGGGATGGAGGGGTGCCCTAGACCGAGGAG
>LNFM01001719.1_pt1 | contig 48526 bp, 37 predicted proteins | sample 596031 | NCBI WGS metagenome assembly LNFM01 (sample SAMN04254537, study PRJNA301005) | activated carbon metagenome | isolation source: dual media filters at the Ann Arbor, Michigan drinking water treatment plant | place: USA: Ann Arbor
GCGTGGGGCGTGCACAACCTGAATTTCGTCATCGTCGATCCGCCGTTCGCGACCCGCCTGTGGGACGCACTCGCCTACTTCACGCTGGGCCTGTTCCTGGTCGCGACCACCTGGTTCATCCATCGCTATCTCGGCGTCACGCGGCCACGTATCGAACGCAGCGCGGCCGCTTTCGTCGGGATCGTCGGCGCCGGCCTGTTCGTGCTGCCCGAACCGCTGCTGCACAAGGTCGGCATCTACCTGTGGAATCCGGCCGTGCTGGTGCTCGGTACTTACCTGAACCTCTACATTGCAGTGGCCGCGTGGCGCCAGCGCGGCGCGGCGCTGCACGTGCTGGCGTCCAGCGGTCATGTGATGGTGCTGTACGGCGCGCACGATGCGTTGATTGCAAGCGGCCTCGCGTCCTGGCGCTATGGCTACACGCTGCATTACGCGGCGGCCTATTCACTGGTCGTCTTCAGCGTGCTGTTGGCGCGGCGCTTCGTCGCGACGCTGGAAGACGCCGAGGCCCTGAACCGGGAACTCGACCGGCGCGTGACGGCAAAGTCCGCCGAGCTCGCGCAACAGCACGACGAAATCCGGCGACTCGAACGTCAGCATGCGGTGGCCGCCGAACGGGAACGCATTGCGCGTGACATCCACGACAGCGTCGGCGGCCAGCTCGTCGGGCTGCTGGCGCGCACTGCCGGCGTGCCGCTGGTGCCGGGCCCGATCCAATCCACGGTGCGCCAGGTGCTGGCCGATCTGCGGCTGATCGTCGATGCCCTGGATATCGGCGAAGGAGATCTCGCCACGGCCTTTGCGACCTTTCGCCACCGTGCCGAAGGGCGCCTGCGCGGCAGTGGCATCACACTCCACTGGCAGCCGGCCGATCTGCCGACACTGCCACACTTCGGCCCGCACGAAATTCTCGATGTGCTGCGCATGCTGGAAGAAGCGCTCGGCAATGCACTGCGCCACGCACAGGCGACGCAGATCGCGCTCGGTGCCGTGTGCACGGACGACGGCATCGAGCTCTACGTCGCCGACAACGGCCAGGGCTTCGCGCCCGATCATCGCCAAGGCCACGGCCTCGCCAATCTCGCGGCGCGCGCCGCGCGCATTGGCGCCCGCGTGAGCATCGACGCGCGCGCACCGGGCAGTTGCGTGCGAATCGTCATTCCAACCGACGACTAGGCCCGCAATATCCCCAGTTCATGGGATACGAAGCGGCCGCGGACAGGCGCACGGTGGAGGCCAGCAATGTTTATCAGCGCCTGGTGATCGACGAACGCAGTCAGGCGTTGAATGAACTCGATCAAAGCCGATTTTTTTCGTGGAGAGAGTGTCGTGACCCTAATGACTGGTTCAGCGATATTCACGCGCGCATTCTGCTTCAGTGCGTTGTTGTCATGCGTAGCGCCTGAGGCTTCGGCAGCGCTAAGCGCCACTATCGATGGTTATGTCGGGGCGACATTCGCCTATTTTCCCGATGGTGAGCCCATTCAATCGGGTGGGGACACGGTGTTCTTCAACCAGGCGCTGACGAACAATGTCACCCACAGCTTCGCTTACGCAACGCCCTTCGGTGATGCCGCCGATGTGGTTGCCCGTGTCGGCGACGGCTGGATGCGTATCGGCGCCGTGGCCAGCAGTGCCAGATTTGGAGCACCTGCGCGCGAGGCCTGGAGTGGTCATGCACGTTTCGGGCTACGCGCTGAGGTACTCGACACCATCGTCATCAACAACCCCGCTTTGACCGGAACGGTCGGTTTCGCGGATCTCGGCTTTCTGGTTGAAGGGGTTCTTTCGGCCGGCCGTGATGCCCCCGCCGGCAGCAATTTCGCGGCTGCCGGCGGGGCGAATATCGCCGTCAGTCTTTTTGCGATCAACACGGTGACACAGAACTTTCCGCTCCGTGCTGAGAACAGAGGGCGTGCTCAGGACATCCCGGCGGTGGGTCTCGACAATGAAATCATGGGTGGCGAGCTGAGCTTTGTTTATGGCATGCCCTTCAACTACTTCGTCGTGCTCGAAACGGAGGCGCTCGCTTCTTCAGGTTCGACTGGCGGGCCGAACAATGCAGGATTGCCATCCGCAACGTCCTTCGTGAGCGATTTCCGCAATACGATCACCTGGGCCGGTGTCAGCAATCTGCGCGACGCTGCCGGCAACCCGGTCACCGAATTCACGGCCTTTTCAGGCACGGGCGCCGATTTTCGTCACGCGATAGTCCCTGCATCACCCATCCCCGTCCCCGGCGGATTCGTGCTCTTCGCGTCTGCGCTGCTGGTCATGACCAAACCGTCACGGTGGCGGTTTCGTGGCGACCGGGCTGGTTGGCGAGCCGTAAGACAAGGCCGGAATGACGGGCGCGTCTGGCGCGCAGCCACAGGGTGAACACGCCTACGGCGAGCCTCCCCGACATGCCAGGCAACGGCACCGCGCTTACCCCTGGCACGGTGATCTTTCCCTGCGCGCTCGCCGTCAGGTCGAAGGGGTCTCCGACGAACACATGGCCGCCGGCGATGCCGTCTGCAGTCTCGTGTCCGACACTGGCCAGGTGCGCGAGCATCCAGTACTCCAGGACCACGGTTTCACCGGGCTGCAGCGGAACCAAGGACGAGACCTCGACTTCGAAGGGCGCGACACGCAGTCCGCCCGTGCCATCGTCATTTCTCACCAGGCGCGGGTCCAGGAGAGTCTCGACGATACCCCCCGTTCTCCGCAGGTCCAGATGACGGGCAATGAGGCTGACCGAGACGCCGCTGGCTGCAACGTAGCGGGCGAACAACTTCGCCGGGTCGTCCAAGTCCTCGACCAGCACGAGTTTCATCCGCGGGATCCGGCGATGCATCCCGAAGAAGCCAGACCCTTCCCCGGCGTCACGCAACGGCGTCTCCCAGGATGCGAGCGCGAACAGCGCGCCGCGATCCCCGTCCCGCAACGACTGCAGCGTGCCGCTGACCCCGACGGCGCACACGCCCGCAGCAGTCATGCTCGACGACACGAACGCACCGTCACGCGACGGTGTGGCCGCCAAGGGCTGCCCGAGACGGGGCATGGTCAGCGTGCGCTTCAAGCGATTCGTCCCGCGGCCGCTACCGGAGCATGCCGTTCGGAAACAAACTCAGTCCCCTCCAGCAGCGTCTGCTGCACCTGTCGCGGACGTTCGGCACCGGTATCGTGGTGGCCGCGATCACCGGCGTGTCGGTCGCGCTGTCGCTGGGTGTCACGGCGCTGAGCTTTGGGGCTCCACCGGTCGACGCGACGTTCAAGGCCTACGCGCTCGCCATCGCCACGCTGATCCCGCTGCTGGTGGCGCCTGTCGTCAGCATCGTGGTCGTGCGCTTGCTGCACGGGCTGGCCGCGGCTTTCGAGGAACTGCATACGCTGGCGTCCACCGATGCGCTGACCGGCATCGCGAACCGTCGCCAGTACTTCGAGCTCGCGACCGGCTTGCTGGTAACAGCCGCCGACGGCGAGCAGACGCTGATCGGCATGGTCGATCTCGATCGCTTCAAGCAGATCAACGATGCGCATGGCCACGGCGCCGGCGATCTCGCGCTGGTGCGCGTTGCGCACCGGTTGCAGCACGCGGCAGGGACCTATGGTGTCGTGGGGCGGGTCGGCGGCGACGAATTCGCGCTGTGCCTGAACGTCCCGCAGGCGCAGGTGCCGGTGGTGTCAGATGCGCTGCGGGCCGCGTGCACGAACATCGCGGTCACGCCGGCGCTCGTCGTCAATGCGAGCCTGGGGCTCTGCCCGGTGGCGGGCGGGATCGCGATCGACGAGGCGATGAGCCTCGCCGATCGCGCACTCTATGACGCAAAGGCCGCGAACCGCCGCCGCACCGAGGCACCGCAGGCCGTCAGCCATACGCGGCAACGCCGCGCCGTCAGCATCGACTGAGCCGCTCGCGAACGCTCAAGCCCGCTTTCTCACCATGGTCCCGAGCAGGCCCAGCCCCCCGAGCAGCAGCGGCAGCGCCGCCGGCACGGGCACCGGCGAAGTCTCGAAGGAGATCCGGTAAATCGCGCTGTCCGCGGCCAACTGGCTGTCGAACAGGTAGCCTGCACCGGTCGTGAGACCGTTGAAGGCGGCCAATTCGGCGAAGTTGAACGCGACCACGGAATTCTGATCGGCGCGCAGACCGTTGTTGCCGACGAACGCCGCCGCCGCCGCATCGAACACCTCCGACCCCGCGTCCCACACATCGCGCGCATGCTGCGTGATGCTCGAAATCTGCAGATTGCCGTCCATGTCGAACAGGCGATACTCGGTTGGCGAGTCATTGCCGATGAAGAAGTCGTTGCTCGGCACCACCATCGCCGCGAACGTGAAGAACGGGTTCACATCGGTGTCGATGGTGAAGCTGGCGGTGCCGCTCGCGCCGGGCAGCAGCGGGCCGGCCGGATTCGGCAGCACGCTGCCGAGCACGGCCGTCGGATCGGCTGCAGCGAAAGCCGGAAACCAATCAGCGCCACTGCCGCCTTCGGCGACAGAGATGATCGCCGCACTCGCGGTGTCGCCAAGATTGAACGCATCGAATGAACCGTTGTGCAGGCCCACGCGCAGCGGCGCGAAAGCGACGCTGTTGGTCGGCGCGAGGTTTTCGACTTTGATTGTCAGATTGACGAGGGCGGCCTGGGACGCCAGGGGCAGCAGGGCCGCCACCGTGGCGACCGCGGGAATGATGTAACGCATGGGATTTCTCTCTCCGGCTGTGGGAATGGATGCCGGCGTTGCCGCGCTTGCCCGCGCGGCTGACGCCACCACTCCCGATACGGGCGCCCTGCTGCAAACGACGCAGGGCACGGCCACTTCAGCTGAGATTCAATGGCTGAGCGTAACGATCGATGACTCGCCTCGAGTGTGGGCGAAAGAATTTCGGCTCATCGTACAGGTTGCTGTGCAACTGACCTGTCCGGCGCCCTCGTGTCGCCCGGCGGCAGCGCGCGCATGGCCTCTCGTAGCCCGGATGAAGCGCAGCGCAATCCGGGACCGCGGCGGCGCCGCCGCTTATCCCCGGCACTCGCGACCTGGCGTCGGGCTGCCGCGGTTCAACGCCGAGCAAACACCCGATCCCGGATTCCGCGATGCTGCATCCGGGCTACGTCAGGCGACACCGGGCTTCCATGAGGCCGGATGAGGCAGGGGCTTCCTGGCGGCTGACGCATGAGGCCCAATGCGTGCGCCATCGTCGCGCCACCGGACCGTGCTCGGGCACGTCGCCGAGCGGCACCGGTTGGCCACAGAGAAATTCATCTCAGGCTTCCTCCGTCAGCCCAACCTGCAACCGGCGCGGATGGCGATCAGGGATTCAGGACCGTCGCAACAGCCTGGCCCCGACCACGGCACCGACGAGGCCCAGCACGCCCATCGGCGCGAGATGAAACGCGAGGATGTGCTGCGGCTCGTGGATGCAGATGAACTGCATCGCGAGTGCAGGTAGCGCGCCGCTCGCGAGCCCGAGCAGCGCCCCCGTGCGACGTCCACGCAGCGGCCACAGGCGGCGGCGGATCGCGTAACAGCCGATCACGAGTCCGGGCAGTCCGACCGCGAGCACTTCGAGCCAGCAATGCAGGCGCTTGCCGACCATCGAGGCCTCGAAAGTCGGATGCCACAGTTCGACGACATGCAGGGCGAGCCACGCGACGAAGGGCAGCAGCGGCAGCCAGATCGCGCGCCGCGACGGCGGCGCGGGGATGCCGCTGCGAAACGCGGCGAGACCGAGGCACAGGATCGCGAGCGTGCCCAGCACGGATTCGAGCAGGAACTGCGCGGACGTCAGCAGCAGCGGGCCGCGGAAGACCGTCGCCGGCGCGTGCAGCAGCAGGCCGGTGATGGCGAGCGCGCCGGCCGCCGCCAGCCAGGCCAGCGTCATGCGGCCCGTGCGGCCCGGGCGCTGCACCGGCTGCGCATCGGCCGCGAGGGCCGAAATCAATGTGCGGCGCGTGTCTGTCATGCGGGCAGTCCTTCGGCTTCCAGCAGGGTGCGAATCGCGGCGAGCGCGCGCAACAGGCGGGCTTTCGCCGCACTCTCCGTGATCCCGAGATAATCAGCGGCCTCGGCCGTGGTGTAGCCGCCGTACTTCGACAGCGCGATCATCTCGCGATGATCGGGCGAGAGCTGTTCGAGAATCCGCACGCCGTCGATCTGGCGCAGCAGGCGGTCGGGCTGCTCATCGCCTTGGGCTTCCGCGCCGAACGCATCGAGCATCGACAGCCAGGTGCGGCGCTGGCGCAGCAGGTCGATGGTGCGATGGCGCACGATCGTGAACAGCCACGGCCGGAACAGGCGCCGCGGATCATAGGTCTGGCGCGCCGCGTGCACGGCGATCAGGCATTCCTGCACACAGTCTTCGAGGGCGTCGATCGGCCCGAAGCGGACGCGGATGTAGGTTTCGATCGCGACGCCCAGCTCCGCCAGCAGCGTCTCGTACACCGCCCGATCGCCGGCCTGCGCGCGCGCCATCCAGTCCGCCCAGCGGACTTCGTCATCGAGAAAGCGCTTGTTCATGGCGAGCAGCTGGCCCCGGCGCGCGTGGATGGCGCGTTGTCATTGCCTGCGATACGGCCCAGCCCGTCGAATCGATGCTCCCGTGCCGGCGTTCGGTATAGTGAACCCGTCGCGCGGCTGGCGCGGCGCCTTGCCGGGAGCGCGACACGATGGGATTGCTGATCAACGGCGTCTGGGACGCAGACGCCACCATGATACCGCTCGAGGCCGGGCGCTATGTGCGCGAGCCGAGCAAGTTCCGCGCGACCATCACGGCCGACGGCAGTTCGGGCTTCCCCGCCGCGCGCGGCCGCTATCATTTGTACGTGGCCTACCACTGCCCGTGGGCGTGGCGCACGATGCTGTACCGCCGGCTCAAGGGCCTCGAGGACGTGATCTCGATGACCGTCGCGATCCCGAACGACCGCCGCCATGGCTGGCAGTTCGGCGACTATCCCGGCGGCTGCGCGCCGGACAGCGAAGGCTTTACCCACCTGCACCGCGTGTATGCCGCCGCGCAGCCTGACTACAGCGGCAATGTGTCCGTCCCGGTGCTGTGGGACCGGCAGGCGCGGACCATCGTCAACAACGAGTCCTCCGAGATCATCCGCATGCTGAACAGCGCCTTCGAGGCGTTCACCGATCGGCACGAGGACTACTACCCGGCAGCGCTGCGTCCGACCATCGACGCGCTCAACCAGCGCGTCTACGACGGCATCAACAACGGGGTGTACCGCGTCGGCTTCGCGCGTGACCAGGCGGCGTACGAGGAGGCGGTCGATCTGCTGTTCGGCACCCTCGACTGGCTCGATGAGCACCTCGGCCACGCACGCTACCTGGCCGGCGCGCAGATCACCGAAGCCGACTGGCGGCTGTTGCCGAGCCTGCTGCGTTTCGATCTGGTGTACTACGCGCTGTTCCGTTGCAACCAGCGCCCGATCGCGAGCTACCCGAACCTCACGCACTATCTGCGCGAGCTCTACCAGCACCCGGGCGTCGCCGGCCTCGTGAATCTGCCGCATTTCGTGCGCGGCTATTACTCGATTCCGCACAGCAATCCCGGTGGCATCATTCCCCGCGTCCCGATGTTCTACGAGAACTGGCTCAGCGCCCCGCACAATCGGGCAGGACTTTGAGGCGGGCAGACGCTGCCTCGCGTCGTAGCCTGGATGAAGCGCAAGCGGAATCCAGGATCACGGCGGCACTTTTGAACATCCCCGGCTCCTGTGGCTTACAAGACGATGAGCACGGTGCTGCGGTTCGACACGGTGCCGTTTTCGATCCCGGATTTCGCTACGCTGCAGCCGGGTTACGACGGTCCGCAGCGCACCGCCACGCCGCGACACGTGTGCTGGCTCAGTCGTTCCGCAGCAGGCCCGCCACCAGGCGCGCCGGCACCGTGGCGTCATCCGCATCGGTGACGGCGAGGAACTGCACGCCGGCCGGCGTGCGGTCCGCGGCGATGCCTTCGATCTTGTAGCCCGGCGTCACGTCGTCGAGGTGCAGCACGCGGCCGCCGCTGTCGAGCACGCCGACGACCGCGCCCACGCACAGGCCGTCGAGGTAGCTGTCGTCGGTGCGTTCGGCGACCGCGCTGAAGACCAGCGTGCCGTCGGCCAGGGCGGCGCCATCGGTGAAGCCGAGCGTGACGCCTTCGCGCCTGCCGAGATCGACCGCCAGGATCGCACGCGGTGCCAGCGCGTCCATTTCGTCACTGCGCGCCAGCGACGCCAGCACCGGTGCCAGCGCATAGTGCACGCACGCGTTGTCCGCCACGCCGTCATTGCCCCGCTGCAGCAGCACGAAGCGGTCCCCGAGCACGAGCGCGCCTTCGATGTTGAGGTCGTCGACGCGCATCGCGAGCGCGTCATGGAGTGGCGTCAGGTCGATCGTGCGCCATGGGCCGACCGGCCGCCTTCCCGCATCGAGGCGCATCAGCACCCCCGCGTGCCGGCGCTTCTTCGACCCCGATCCCAGCGCCAGCAGCGCGCCGAACGGGCAGCCGTCGAACACCGGCAGCCGCACCAGGGCTTCGAAGTCGGGCTTGTGTTTCTTGCGCGCCGGCGGCGCGGCCGGCAGGGTGCCGTCGACAATCCGCAGCAGTTCGCCCGGCCTGTCGTCACCGCGCGTGAAGACGCCGAGATGCAGCTCGTCGTCAGCGACGACATACAGCCGATCGTCGATCCGCGCGAGCCCGCTCGCCGCACTCAGATGGGTGGGCCGCCCGTGCTCGGCCGGCTCGCGCAGGTTCAGCAGGCGACGCAGCTCGAGATCGATCATGACGCATCGCGTCCGGCGGAAGAGTGCGACGGATTATGTCGCAAAGCGCGCTGCGTTACTGCTATAAACAACGCATGCGACGGTGCCATCCGCGTCCCGGCGCAATGACACGACGCGCGCCCACGGAGGGGATCATGGCCAGACTCGCACTGTGCATCGGGATCAACAACTATCCCGGCACCGGCATGGATTTGAAGGGCTGCGTCAACGATGCCCGGGACTGGGCCGCGGCACTCACGGCGCGCGGCTACACCGTGCGCTCGCTGATCGACGCCCGGGCGACGAAAGCCGCGATGGTCGCGGGCTTGCGCCGGATCATCAAGGCGGCGAAGCGGGGCGATCACCTCGTCATCACGTTCTCCGGCCATGGCACCTACCAGCCCGACACCAACGACGATGAAGCCGATGGCCTCGACGAGGCCTTGTGTCCCTACGATCTGAAAACAAAGGGGGCCCTGACAGACGACGAAATCCGCGCGCTGTTCCTGAAGCTCGACCCCGGCGCGCGACTGCTGCTGCTCAGCGACAGCTGCCACTCGGGCACCGTCACGCGCGCGGCCCCGGCCGATGCCGACGCCGACGGCCCGCGTCCGCGCTTCATGCCGATGGGCAACTGGCTGCCGCAGGCCGCGCTGCCGCGCCGCCGTGGCGGCGGAGTGGCGGCGACCGTTGTCGCGCCGACCACCGGTTCCGCGTTCCGCGGCGTGGTCGCGAGCCGGCCCGGCGATCTGCTGATGTCGGGCTGCCGGGAAGGCCCCAACAACTACAGCTACGACGCGAGCTTCCGCTCGCGCCCGAACGGGGCGTTCACGTATTACGCGTTGAAGACCCTGCACACCCTGCCGCCTGCCGCGACCTACGCCGACTGGCATCGCCGGATCGGTGAACACCTGCCGTCGGCGAGCTTCCCGCAGAGTCCGCAGCTCGTCGGCGTCGCGGCGATGAAGAAGCACAAGGTGCTGGCATGAGCACGGGCCGGTCCCCGCGTGCGCGCCGCGCATCACGGCAGCCCGCACGTCCGATAACGATCGGGGCCAGATCCGTCTTTGCCCCTGACCCCCAGCCAGGAAACTGTGATGAGTGAGCGCGAACATCGAATCCGCGGCGTGGTGCAGGCCACGCCGGACCACGCGTGGCTCGCGCGCGTGCAGGCGGCGCATCCGGATCTGCGGCGACGCACGCTGGCGCCGGGCGCGGCGCGCGACGGCGCGGCCGAGGCCATCCCCGTGCGCGACGACGACATCGTGCGCGTCGAACTCGAAAACGGCTTCGTGCTGTGGACGCGTGCCGACGATCTGCTACGCGAGCACGGCGACGCGGGCACCGCGCGCGACGGCGGGGTGGCCTGGGATCTCGACCGCCTGCGGGCGCCGGCCGGCGCGACCGTCCGCGACGAGCGCGGCGTGGTCAGCGCGGCGATCAAGACGCTCGAATTCTTCGGCTACGACATCACCGCACGCAGCGCAAAGAAGCTGTGCGAAACCCTCGAGGCACGCACTTTCGCCACCAGCGGCGTGCCCGGCGAAGGCCTCTACCGCTGTTCGCTCGACGATCTCGCCGCGCCGCTCGAAGCCGTGGCGACCGTGCCCGCCGGCACCGCGCCCGTGCTCGTCTTCATCCACGGCACCTTCTCCAGCCTGCGCGGGGGCTTCGGCGAGCTGTGGGCGCCGGGCAATGTCGAAGGCGCCGCGCTGCGCGCCACGCTGAAGGCGCTCTACGGCACGCGCGTCTACGCCTACGAACATCGCACGCTGACCGCGAGCCCGATCGCCAATGCCGCCGGCCTTGCCGCCAGCCTGCCGTCGGGCACGCCCGTCCATCTCGTGACGCATTCGCGCGGCGGACTCGTCGGCGAACTCCTGTGTCTCGGTGCCGCCGACGCCGCCGCGACGCTGCTCGACGCGCAGACGCTGCGCACGCTGTTCGCCGCCGATCGCACGATCGCGCCGCAGCTCGGCCTCGCGCCGCTCGCGGCCGAAGACGAAGCCGCCCGTCTCGCCGCCTATGCGCAGGACCTGACCCACCTCGAAGCGCTGATCGCGCGACGGCTCGACATTCAGCGCTACGTGCGCGTCGCCGCACCGGCGCGCGGCACCACGCTCGCGTCGGGCCGGCTGGATCGCTGGCTGTCGGTGCTGAACGATCTGAGCAGCCGTCTGCTGCCGGTGCCGCTGTTCGGCGATGCGATGGATTTCCTGTTCGCCGTCGTCAAGGAACGCACGGATCCGCGGACATTGCCTGGCCTCGAAGCGATGATGCCGGGCTCGGCCGTCACCCGTCTGCTGAATCACCCGGCGCTCGTCACCGACGCCGATCTGACGGCGATAGTCGGTGACATCGAAGGCGATTCGCTGTGGCGACGCTTCAAGCTGCTGATGGCGGACGGGTTCTACGGCGCCGAGCACGACCTCGTGGTCAACACGGCGTCGATGACGGGCGGGCTCGCGCGCAAGGCGGGCGTCGGCCGCTATGGCCGCGACCAGGGTCCGGACGTCGATCACTTCCACTACTTCAGCAACGCGCGCACGGTGCGCTGGCTCGCCGCAGGACTCACGCGACGCGAGGGCGACCAGGCCGGCTTCACCTCGCTGACGCTCGCGCCGAAAGAAGAGCCGAAGTGGCGCAGCCTCGTCGCGCGCAGCCGCGCCGGCACCGATCGGCGCCCGCTCGCGGTGATGATCCCCGGCATGATGGGCAGCCATCTGCAGATCGACGGCGAGCACGTATGGCTCAACTACTTCTCGCTGCTGCGCGGCGGGCTCGCGAAACTCGGCTGGGGTGTCGACGGCGTCGAGCCGCTGGACGCGATTGACGATTTCTACGGCCCGCTGCTCGAGTTCCTGACCCGCACGCATCGCGTCGAAGTGTTCAGCTACGACTGGCGCTACTCGGTGCTGGAGAACGGGCGGCGTCTCGCCGCGAAGCTGGCGCAGTGGCTGCCGCGCGCCGAGGCCGAGCAGCAGCCCGTGCATCTCGTCGCGCATTCGATGGGCGGGCTCGTCGCCCGCGCGATGATGGCGCAGCCCGCCGGCGCGGCGCTGTGGCAGCGGATCACGCAATTGCCGGACAGCCGCTTCCTGATGCTCGGCACGCCGAACCGCGGCTCGCTCGAGGCGATGCGCTGGCTCGTCGGCTTCAATCCGACGCAGGGCAAGCTCGCCCTGCTCGATTTCCGTCACGACATGAACGGGATCATCGACATCGTGCGGCAGTACCCGGGCGTACTCGAACTGCTGCCGTTCGCCGACACGGATCCGGATTACGCCGACGTCGGGCTGTGGAAGAAGCTCAGGCAGGCCCTGGATGCGCGCTGGCCGCTCGCCGACGCCGCCACGCTGCGCGCGGCGCGCGAGAGCTGGAAGCTGTTGAAGGCGCAACCGGCCGATCCCGCGCTGATGCGCTACGTCGCCGGGTGCCAGCCGGCCACGGTGACGGCCTACAAGGTCGTCACCGTCGACCCGCCGCTGCTGCCACCGACGCAGCGCTTCGAGTTCTTCGGCACCGCCGAGGGCGACGGCACGGTCACCTGGGCGTCCGGGCAACTGCCGGACGTGCCGACCTGGTATGTCGAGAATACGGCGCACGACAACCTGTGCACGCAGCAGCGCGCGTTCGTCGGCTATCTCGACCTGCTGATGACGGGCAGCACCAACAAGCTGCCCGCCACGCCGCCGGCCCGCAAGCGCGACGCGCGAGACGTCGACGCGTTGTTCCCGATGCCACTCACCGCCGTCATCGATTACGTGCCGGGCACGCGCGACGCCGATCATCTCGGCTTCGGCGGCGCCGGCATCGATGCCGATACCGGCACCGCGCCGCAGTTGCCGACGATCGAAGTCAGCGTGCGGCACGGTGATTTGAGTTACGCACGTCATCCGGTCGTCGTCGGCCACTATCTCGGCGACACGATCGTCAGCGCCGAGCGCGTGCTCGATCGCCAGCTGAACGGCTCGCTTGCCACGCGCCTGGAGCTCGGCATCTATCCCGGCCGCCTCGGCACCAGCGCGACGTTCTTCAACGCCAGCGCCGGCGCGCGGCCGAAAGGCGCGGTGGTGATCGGGCTCGGTCAGGTGGGCGAACTGTCGCCGAGCCTGATCGAGGCGGGCGCGACCTCGGCGCTGCTCGAGTTCGCGCTGCAGGTGGCGCAATGGCCGGACGATCGCTTCGGTGCCGCCGGCGCGGTGCGCTCGGCGGCGGTGTCGTGCCTGTTCGTCGGCTCCGGCGCGGCGGGGCTGTCGATCCGCGACTCGATCGAATCGATGCTGCGCGGGGCGATGGCCGCGAACGAGCGGCTGGTCGCGAGCGAGATCAACCACCAGGTGGTGATCGATCGCATCGAGTTCATCGAGCTCTACCAGGACATCGCGATCACCGCCTGCGACGCGTTGCGCGACGCGCTCGCCGACGGGCCGCTCGCGGCGGCGGTGCGTTGGGACGGCGGCCTGCGGGCCGGCCGTGCACCGCGCCGGCGTATCCGCTTCGACGATGCGCCCGAGTGGTGGCAGCGGCTCGAGATCATCGAAGAACACTCGGCGGCCAACGCGCTGCGTTTCATCTTCGCTTCCGATCGCGCGCGCGCCGAGGAAACGATGTCGACCGGACAGCTCGCCCTCGCCGAGCGCTTCATCGAGCAGGCCTCGGCCACGCCGGGCACGAACCTCGAAGCCGCGCGCACACTGTTCGAAATGCTGCTGCCCTTGCGCCTGCGGCAGATGGCGCAGAAGCAGCAGAATATCGTGCTGCAGGTCGACGCCTACTCCGCGCGGTTTCCGTGGGAGCTGCTCGACAATCGCTGGGGCCAGAATGGTCGGCCACCGGCGGTGCAGGCCGGCATGCTGCGCCAGCTGAAGGCCCGGCAGTTCCGCGAACAGCCAGCGCACGGCGACGCGCCGAGCGCGCTGGTCGTCGGCAATCCGGACCTCGGCGACAGCCCGCTGTACGCCGATCTGCCGGGCGCGCGCCAGGAAGCGCAGAAGGTCGCCACTCAGCTCGGTGCGCTCGGCTTCGAGGTGCTCGATTCAATCGACGAGCAGAAGGACAGCATTCTCCACAAGCTGCATCGACGCGCCTGGCGCATCCTGCATCTCGCCGGCCACGGCGTGCACCTCGCGCCGGCGGTGACACCGGGCGGGCCGCCGGTCTCGGGCATGGTGATCGGGCCCTCCGACTTCCTGACGCCGGGCGACGTGCAGCAGCTGCGCTGGGTGCCGGAACTCGTGTTCGTGAACTGCTGCCATCTCGGCCGCACGTTGTCGCCGCCGGCGCTCGATCGGCCGGGCCTCGCCGCGAATCTCGGCGTCGAGTTCATCCAGATGGGCGCGCGCGCGGTGATCGTCGCCGGTTGGGCGGTCGACGACGCCGCGGCCCACACCTTCGCCGAAATCTTCTACGCCCGCATGCTGGCCGGCTACTTCTTCGGCGAGGCCGTGCGTCTCGCGCGCGAGGAAACCTGGCGCCGCCACCCGTCGGTGAACACCTGGGGCGCGTATCAGTGCTATGGCGATCCGAATTTCGTGCTCGTGCGTGGCCGCCCGATGGAGCGTGCGACGCCACCGCCGTTCTCGACGCCAGCCGAGCTCGTGGTCGCGCTCGAGAATTGTGCGAGCTCGCTGAAGGCGGGCGGCGACGATCGTGATCCGGTGTCGATGATCGACGCCCTGCTCTCGCGCGTGTCGCCGCTGAACGAAGGCTGGCGCCAGCGCGGTGATGTCGCGGCGGCGCTCGGCTTCTGCTACGGCGAAGCGCGGTGCTGGGAAGACGGCGTCAAGGCGCTCGATCTCGCGATCCGCGCCGAACAGGGCGACGCGTCTATCGCCGTCATCGAACAGCGCGCGAACTATCGCGTGCGGCTCGCGACCGAACGCTTCAAGACATTGCTGACGTCGCGGCACAAGGATCCGGCCGCGCGCGCGCGCCCGCTGCTGCAGGAGATTCGTGACAGCATCGCCGAGCTCGAACACCTGCGCCTGCTCGGCGACACCCTGGAGCGCCTGCATCTGCTCGGCGCCGCGCACAAGCGCCTGGCGCTGATCAACGCGCTGCTCGGCAACGGCCGTGACTGCATCGACGCGCTGACGCAGATGGCGCACTACCACCGCACCGCGCTCGACCGCGCCACGGCCATCGGCGACCGCTCGCCGAGCTATCCGTACACGAACTGGGCGACCGCCACGCTGCTGCTCGGCATTCGCCAGCGCAAGCCGGTGACCGAACGCACGATCGGTTTCGCGACCAGAGGCGCCGAGCTGCTCGCCGCCGCGCGTCTGGAACAGGACGAAGATCCGGATTTCTGGGAAGCGCTGACTCCCGGTGATTTCTGTTGCCTGAAGCTGCTCGCGCATGCGCCCAGGCTCGCCGCCGACGGCAAGGCGCTCGCGGCGCTGACGCAGGACACATTACGCGCGTATCGCGACGCCATCGCGCGTGGCGCGAGTCCGCGCCAGGTGTCGTCGATCCGCGAACACCTGGACTTCATCCTCGGCGTGCTGCGCGGCCCCGGCAAGCCGACTGCGCGACTCGCCCCTATCGTGACGAGCCTGACCACCGTGCTGGAAGGGCTCGCCGACGCGGCATCCTGAATCGCGCCGGCAGCGGCCGGGGCAGCACGCAAGGAGAAATGAAGATGGCCACGAAGAAGAAGCTCGTTCCGCGCCGCCAGCCGGCCAAGGCGAAGAAAGTCATTGCGAAAAAGCCCGTCGCCAGCAAAGTCATGCCGGCAGCGAAGAAGGCGGCGAAGCCGGCCAGCATCAAGAAGCCGACGCCGGCCCGACGCAAACCGGCCGCGCCGGCCAAAGTGACCCGTGCCAGCGCGCGCGCTTTCGTGATCGCCGCGCGCCTGCCGGCTGCGCCCAGGCGTCCGCAACGCCGCGACCTCGCCACGATTCCTGAGTTCGCCGAGATGACACCGCAGGCGGCGGTCGTCGGCTCCGGCGTGCTGTCGTTCACCGCCGGCGTGCCCGCGCAGCGCCGCGAGGATCTCTGCAATGCGACCCTGCTCGCGCAGCTCGCCGCGAACCGCAAGGTGCCGGACCGCACGAACATCATGCCGTGGTTCGATGCCTACTTCGGCGCGTTGATGCAGCTCGGCTGGTCCGTCCAGCAGTCCGGGTTTCGCGAGTACGCCGGCCAGCTCGACGGTCTCGAGACCCATCAGGCCGTGCGCAACGTCGCAGCCGCGCTGCTGGGGCCGTCACCGGCCGCGCTCGCCGTGGTGCTGTCGACGCTCGACGCGATGCAGAGCATGGATCGCGACAGTCCGTGGATCACGATTTTCGACCGCGAGCATCGCGACTCGAAATCCACCCACTTCCAGATCGGTCTCGCCGATCAGCTCCCGAACGGCGGCCTCATGATGCACCTGATGGCCTTCAGCCTCGAAGCCAACTCGAAGCTGACGCAGGTGCTGTTCTTCAAACTCAGAAAGAAGAAAGTCAGATTGCAGCAGAATTCGGGCCAGGCGATCGTCGATGTCGGCGTCCTCGCCAGCGTGCGCGCGGCGCTGAAGAAGCGTCTCGCCGATCACGTCACGGACTTCATTGCGACGGTCGAAATCTGAGCGCAGGGCCGCAGCGTGTCACGCGCGAGCGGGTTACCGGCGCTCGCGCCGTCGACGGCTGAGTCGCACTCCATATAGCTCTATCCATTCAGGACACCCATCTAATTTTCAGCTTCATCCAGCTTCATCCAGGACACCCATCTAGTTTTCTGAACTTGATCTTTCAGCACGGGCCAGCCTTTCAGCAGGCCCCGCTGGGTGTCGTCTCGGCATCTCTGTGGAATAACGAGCGAATGGGAACCGCCGACAGCACGCAGTGAGTCGCTACGGCCCCCGATAATTCTGTCGGTACCACGCCGGCCCGTCGCAGCATCAGGCGTGCGGCGAATCGTTGATCTTGGACTGCTGAGTGTGCGGGGAGGTTATTCGTTCGCCCGCGCGTAGAGACGCCGCGCCGCCGCATGTCCGCGCACCCATCGGCAGCCTTTGCCCGCTGCGACGGTGCGTAGTCGATGCGGCGCGCCGACGAACAGGCGAAAGCGGGCATGCAGTTCGGACACGGTCTTCAACCATTCGCCGGTGTGCAGGCCGAACACGGACAAGAGCTTCGGTGTGCTGGCAGGGATCACGCCAGGCTTGCCCGGATGCACGGCGCGTCCGCTGGTATCGAGCAGGTCCAGATAGTCCTGCAGGTTGAATGGGAGGCCGGTGTCTTCGTCGCTGCGGATGGCTTGGGTGAAGGGCAGCAGAGCGGGTTTGGTTGCGTCGGTGGTGCACGGGTCTTGCTTGATCATGCTGAGCAACCGTTGATGACCGGAGGTAAAGGTCGATTCTTCGATGGAGGAAGCAAGCCCGGCCCGCACGGGATTCAGATCCACATAGGCCATGACGGTCAACAGCGCCTCTTCATCCAGCAAGGCCTGTGACTTGAACCGCCCTTCCCAAAATCGACCTGTGCAGCGATCTTCGGCATTGGCAAAGCGCGCAATATGTTCATTGAGGCAACGCATGAACCAGCTGAGGTCTGCGAGACGTCGCCGCCAGACCGGAACAAGGTCGCTGAGCATCGTCTGCTCGTCAGCCTGGAGCGGGAGCCCATTCAGAAATGCGGAGATACATACTGGGCCTGCATAGAGGCGACGCCAACGCTCGACAACCTCAACGTCCGTCCACCCATCTGCGCGTGTCAGATCGATCCGTAACACCAGATGGTAGTGATTCGACATCAACGCATAAGCACAGAGGTCGATAGCGAAAGTGTCCGTGAGCAGCGCCAGCCGGTCGAGAATGCGCTCCTTCCGATGATCGAAATTCTTGCCGGAGACAGGATCTTTGCCGCAAAGAAAAGCCTGCCGAACGCAGCGTCCGATGCAGTGGTAGTACGGCGTATCCGCGACGGACACGAGTGTGGAGCGTGGGCGGGTCATCCTTTTCCCTTTCTGAGAAGACCGTTTGGTCCGGCAGTGCCGTCACGCTAAGGCAGCCTTACTGCCGCCTACAACAGGGGCGAAGCAGCAATCGGTGGGTGTCCCCGGATATCCGGATAAGCGTGCGGATAAGGAGGTGGGTGTCCCCGGATAAGCGCGGATAAGCGTTCGATGGGACTGTGGTGGTGGCGGCGGGCGCAGCGGCGGTTGCGTTGCCCGCTGGCAGCGCGCGAACTATAGTCTTGGCGACGCGACCCGGCGTCTGTCTTCAGTCCTCTACCTCAGCGATGATCCGCCGTTTCTCCTCGCATTTGCCGGTGTCCGGTGCCCAGCCCGCGCACACCGACTTCGTCATCGAAGTCGGCGTCGATGCCACCGGCCGGCTCTACGTCGCACCTGGCAGCGCGCAGTTTCCGCACGTTCACCTGGAGGCGATGGAAATCGGCTGGGATGCGGCACGCTCGTGTCTGTATGCGCCACCGCCGCCGCGCGCGATGCTCGCCACTCGCGCGTGGTGGTTCGGCCGGATCCTGGCTGCTGCCCAGGAACAGGGCTGCGTGCTGGCGCTCACCGGCAGTACCCGATGGTGCAACCTGACCGACGTGGAAGTGGCCACGCTCACCGCCACGGCGATGCACGTGTGATCGCGCAGCATCGACATCAGTTCGCGCACTGGCCTTTCCCGTGCGACGAGACCACCGGCTGTGTGACCACGCGCCAGATCATGGAGCAGGATTTCCCGATCCTCGCCGTCATTCACGACAGGGAGGGCACCTGGCAGGTGTTGTGCGAGACCACTGAAAATCCGGCGGACGGCATGCTCGTGTGTCTCGGCTGTCTGTATCAGCGTTTCCCGGAGATAGGCCGCTGGGCAGGCCTCGAGCGCGGTCACGAAGCCGTGCGGGCGACCGCCACCGCAGCGTGGTCCGTGCACGAGACCGAGTACGGAGAAGGGTGACGGCGGTCGCGGTTGCGCGCTGTCGAGGATGCGAGGCTGGTGCCGATACACCGATCGTTCGAATATTCATCCAACCCACGGGAGCCGCCACATGGGCATGACCCTCTGGATCCACACCCTCGAGAACCGCGAATACGCCAAGGACAGCGACGATCACAGCCTGATGAACCTGCACATCGAGGCGCTCGACGCGCTGTGCGATGAACTCGGTGTGCGCAAGCTGACGGAGTTCATGGACTACACCGGGCTCGAGTACAGCTATGGCGAATTCGACGAGGACGAAGAAGAGGACGCTGCCGATCCCGAAATCGACCCTGAAACCGACCTCGCCTATGGCATCGACGACATGACCTGGTTCGATGCCGCCGAAGGACTCGCTGCATTGCAGGCGCTGCGCGATGCAGTGGCCGGCGGCAGGCTCGGCGAAGTCACCGCGGACGAGACGGAACGCCTGATCGAGGAACTCGATGACTGCATCGCCGTCGTCGACGGTCCTGCTTCGCGCGGCGGACGGTTCCATCTGACGATCGTCGAGTAGGGGACTGGCGGTCGCTCGCGCTACGGTCCGACCGGTGGCGACGATCGACTTCGCTTGATCGGCCGCACCTGCTGCACGGCTGAATCCTGTTAACGTGGCCACCTCAAAGTCATGACGCCCCGGCGACCCTCCCTGGTCGCCGCCGCAGGACTCATGCTCGCGACTGCCGGCCGCGCCCGACCGGCCCTGCGTCGCGCCCTGCTGCGCGCGGCAGAGGAGCACCCCATGCGCCACCGTGAACACCATCGAACCCAACGCACCGGCTGGCTGCGCGCCGCCGTGCTCGGCGCGAACGACGGCATCGTGTCGACCGCCAGCCTCGTGCTCGGCGTCGCGGCCGCCGGCGCGCAGACCCAGGCGATCGTGACGGCCGGCGTCGCCGGTCTCGTCGCCGGGGCGATGTCGATGGCGGCCGGCGAATATGTGTCGGTCAGTTCGCAGGCCGACACCGAACGCGCCGATCTCGCGCGCGAAAAGGCCGAACTGGCGGCGAATCCCGAGCAGGAACTCGCGGAGTTGACCGCGATCTACGTCAGGCGCGGCCTCGATCAGGCGCTGGCCGCGCAGGTCGCCACGCAGTTCATGCAGCACGATGCCCTCGCCGCGCACGGCCGCGACGAACTCGGCATTTCCGATACGCTGGCGGCGCGGCCCGTGCAGGCGGCGCTGGCCTCGGCGGCCACCTTCGCGGTCGGCGCGCTGCTGCCGCTGGTGATGGCGCTCGTGCTGCCAGCCCCGACTCTGATCCCCGGTATCGCCGGCAGTTCACTGCTGTTCCTCGCCCTGCTCGGTTATGTCGCCGCGCGCACGGGCGGCGCGCCGGTCATCGCCTCGGTGCTGCGCGTGTCGTGCTGGGGTGCCCTGGCGATGGGGCTGACGGCGGGTGTCGGCGCGCTGTTCGGTGTCGCGGCCTGACAGCGCGGTCCACTTCCTGCGGCGCTCGCCCGCCAGCCACGCATTCGAACCCGGGAATTGCGACACCCGGGACGTCGACCCGCGCCGGTCTCACGCCTGACCCTGGCGCGGCTGCCTCACCGCAACGCGTCACCCGGGATCGGCAGGACCGCGCGGCGCCGCGAGCGCGGCCAGGTCGATGAGCGTGATGTCGCGGGCATAAGGCCGGATATCGTCGAGCATCTGCGCGGTGCCGCCGTCGCTGTCGGCCGCAGCGCCATCCCACAGGCCGACGAAATGCAGCTTCTCCGCGCCGTAGCTGCGCGCGGTGTCGACGAGCCAGCGATTGCAGCGCCAGTAAGGCGTGTGCGGGTCGTCCGGCAGTGGTGCGCCGAGGACCACGGGCAGTGCGCGCGGCGGCCGCGTGAGCCGCGCGCGCTGTGAGTCGTAGCGCCGACGCCAGACGGGGCCGCCGCGTGCGACCGAACGCTCGACGAAGTCGGCTTCATCGAACGGCTGCAGCCAGCGCAGGTCGACGCCGCGGTCGAGACATGCCGCCGAGAACAGCAGATCGCCGCCGCAGGCACCCTGCGTCAATGCGAGGGTGCCGGCGCCCGCGCCGAGCGCATCGAGCGCCGCCGCGATGGCGGCGCGCGCCCGTTCAACCAGCGCGGGATCGTCGGGAAAGCGGGCCGGCTGGCGTCCGGGTTCGTCGATGAGATGACCGCTGAACACGATCACCTGGTCGGGGACGGGCGTCGTCGACCGGCGGTCGGCTGGCGTCATGGCGGTGGGCGTCAGTTCGAACGCTGCGGCGCATCTTTCGCACAGCGAAAGCCGATGTCGGCGGCGCGCAGGTCGGGTAGTGCGTAGAAGCGGCGTGCCAGCACGAGATTCGCTGCGCCGTCGAAGCGGCCGCCGCCGCGAATGATGCGCTGATAGCCGCTGTCCGGTCCGCGCGGATTGCGTGGATTGAAGCGATACGGACCATCCGCCCACCAGTCCGACACCCACTCCGCGGCGTTGCCCGCCATGTCGTCGACGCCATGCGGGCTGCGTCCGGGCCCGTGCGTGCCGACGGGCGAGAGTCCGTCGTAGAAGTCCGGCGACGAATTCGAGAAGTTCGTCAGCGTCAGCGTTGGCGAACTGTCGCCCCACGGATAGACGCGCTCGTCGGTGCCGCGCGCGGCCTTCTCCCATTCCGCCGACGTCGGCAGGCGGCGGCCGACCCAGCGGCAATAACCTTCGGCGTCGTGCCAGTCGACGCCGACCACCGGATGCTCGCCGTGTTGCGCGAGATCGACCTGTTCCCAGGCCAGCGGTGGCGCCGTGTCACCGGTCGCCTTCAGGAATTTCGCATAGCGCGCGGTCGTGACTTCGTATCGATCGATATAGAAGGCATCGAGGTAGGCTTCGCGGCGCGGACTGACCTCGTCATCACCCATCACGAACTTGCCGGCTGGCACCAGGATCAACGGCACGCCGTCTTCGCCGACGGGTTCCGCGTCGTGGCGCGCCATCAGCCCGAACCGGATGGCGCCGGCGACGAGCGCGACCGCCAGTACCCCAGCGCCGATGCGCCACCACCGCGTGCGCCGCTGCGCCTGGTGCAGGCGGTGCACGGCGTCGGCCGCAGCCGCTGCGACGTCCCCGGCCGGGGTCAGCACCGTGACCGCGCGCACGAGCGTCGGCAGCTGAGAGAAAGGCAGGTCGCTCAGCATCACCGGCAGCACGCGGCCGGACACGCGCTTCCACGCCCGCTCGACGATCGCGAGTTCGCTGAGCGTATAGCTGCCGGGATCGATCGAGTGCGGGCTGACCAGGAACACGAACAGGTCGGCGCGTTCGATCGCACGCCGGATGCGGATGTGGAATTCCTCACCCGGCGGCAGATCTTCGCGGTCGAAGAACACGTCGTGGCCCTGCTCCAGCAGTGCGCGGTTCAACGTGGCCGCGACGGGCCGGTCCTCGTTCGCATAGCTGAGGAAAATGTTCATCACGCGCCACGCCGCGTGCCGTGGCCGGGCGCACACTCAGCGCGCGGCATCGGGCAGCAGCTCGCCGAAGAGCTGAACTTCGTGGACGAAGGCGGCGGTGTTGTCGGTGTGACTGCGCAGGGACTGGAACTTGAAGTACTTCGCCTCGGTCGGCGCAAAGCTGAACGACTGGTAGGGGTTCTGCATCAGGCGCAGATTGCGGGTCTTGAAGCGGCCCAGCGACTGGAACGGGCCGTCGGGTCCGTCATTGCCGGCGAACAGTTCGAAGTCACGCAGGTTCGCGTTGTCCTGCGCACGTACCAGCACCGTGAAGGTATCGAAGCGCGCCGTGCGTCCGTCGCCGAAGCCGAACACGGCATAGCCCTGATCGGTCCACCCATAGCTGTCCTCGTTGCCGTCGACGATCCTGCTCCAGCTCTCGGCGGAGGCAATGAGCATCTGGCCGCCGTTCGCATCGGCCAGCAGGTTCACGCGGGTCGCGCGCGGCGCCGGCCGTGCGGCGGCAGGCACGGCGTCATCGGCCTGCGCCGGTTGCTCCGCCAGACGCGGCGTTGGCGCGCGACGGCCGTTGCCGGCGGTCCCCGGATCCTCGTGCAGCCACTGCCAGCCGCCGAGCACCAACAGCGCGGCGCTGAGTGCGCCGAGCCCGAACGCTTTCAAAGTCGCGCCGCGCCCGCCGCCGGTCGGCACGTGGGCGCGCAGGGGTGCTGCCTCAACGTTCAGCGCCGGTTGCAACAGCCGCGTCACGGATGCGAGCAACTGCTGGAAGGCGGGATCGTCGTCGTCACCGTGCCAATCGACGAGGTTTGCGGCCTGGATGCGTCTGAATTCGATCGGCGGCGCGACGTCTTCGAGCAGTGCCGGCACCAGCATGCCGCGCGCCGCCCCTTCGGCCGCTTCGGTCTTCACCCAGTTCGAGCGCACGGACTCGCCGGACCACAGCACGATCATGCAGCGCGCAGCGGCAATGGCTTCCTGGATGACTTCGTCGAACACCCGGCCCGGCGGGATCGTGCGGTCCCACCACACGCTTGCCGATGCACGGGTCAGCGCGTCGGCCAGCGCCATGGCGCGCTCGCGATCGACACTCGCGTAACTGATGAAGATGTCCATCTCGCGTCCGATCGTCCGTGGGGCAGCGCGGACCTGAGTATAGACGAATCGATCGGGCCGAACGCCGCCCGCGGGTTTCTCAGGCGGTCCCTCAGGCCATCAGCGCGGCGGCGAGACCCGAGTGGCCGAGACAGGCCCCGGCCGCCATCTCGATCGCGACGAACACCGCTTCGGCGATGGCGGGCTTAGAGCTGCCATTGGCCAGGGCCTGCGTGACGTAACGCTCGATCGACATCGGGCACCGTACGTTGTGCGCGCAGGCCACGGCGATCAGGGTCTTCACCGGCGCCGACAGCACACCGGCGGCGAACGCCGCGTCCTGCAGTGCGTCGTAGCCCCGCATCGCGGCCGGCGACGTCGCGGCGAGATCTGCGAGCGGCGCCTGCCAGCCAGGGGTGTAGAACTCGGCCGGCCGTTCGCCGTCGAGCAGCCGCAGCGCCAGCGAGGCGTGTGCCAGCGGCGCGTGCGCGGCCACGGCAATCGCCACCCACAGCGCTTCGGTCAGTTCGTCACGCGTGGCGCCCGCCTCGGTGCCGAGTTTGTGGTGATAGTCGATGCAGTACGGGCAGCGCAGCGCATGCGCGCACCCGAAGGCGATGATCTCCTTCTCACGTACCGTCAGCGCACCCGGTGCAAAGGCGCCGCCGGCGAGCGCCTGGAAACCTTTCAGCGCCTGTGGCGCCCACTCGGCATAACGCGCGGTCTGCGCGAGATGGTCGGCGGTGCAGAGATGATCGACTTTGCTCATGACAGGACCTGTCGCGGAGGGAAGGCGGCATGATCGCGGATACGCCGGCGATCGCACAACCCGGTCTGCCGCTCCCAGCCGGGGTCCCGCCCGGCGGCGTCGAGCCCGGTCCGCACCGATGGCCGCCCGCTGTGCCTGCGACGAAGGCGGTGACTGCAGTGGCCTCACCCGGCGCTCGGGCACCCGGGATCCGTGATCAGGATCGTCCGTGTGTCGGATCAGGCAGGGTTCGGAAGCGCGGCCCCACGACGGGCTGCTACTTCTGTTGTTGCCACTCCGTGTTCAGATGACCGATGCGTTCCCGCGCGAGCTGCGCGCGGAACAGCGCATGCTGACGCGGCGTGTCTTCGCCGAAGCAGACCGTGATGTCGTCGTGGTAACAGGGAAAGGCCGCCGCCAGCGCGGCGTCGCGGAAGGCCTGCCACGCGAGGTGCGCGGCGGTGAGTGCAGTCTGTGCGTTGGGATCGATCGCCGTGCGTTGCCGTGCTGCGGCCAGCGCCGCATCGAGTTCGCGCTCGGCGCGTTCGGCCGCCAGCGTCGCACAGAAGTTGCGCTCGAACTGGGTGCCGTCTTCCTTGCATTCAATGGCCATGGCGGTCACCGGTGTCAGCGCGATCAACCAGATCGCGCACAGAGCAGCCACGCACGACGGGCGTGAGGGTGGCAGGAGGAGCGGAGGTCGTGTCATCGGCGCATTCCGCGGCGTCCCTCCGTGGACACCGGGGAACAGGATCATGAAACGCCTGGGCCTCAGACGGCGAACCGCTGATTCAGCCGGGCGCCGACCACGCGACGGCGGTAGCGCGCCAGCGGGATCAGGGCCGCGGCAAACAGCGGCAGCGCGGCCGGCACCGGCACCGGCGCCACCAGGGTAGGCGCTATCCGATGCATCGTCGCCTGCTCGTAGTCGTAGGCGAAGGACAGCAGAGAGCCTTCCGACCACTGCTTGCCGACGAAGATCACGCTGAACGGCGAGCCGTCATCGTAATAGCCACCCGAGACCGTGACGCCGGGCAGGCCGACGATGTTGATCTCCGAGACCGTCGTCGCACCTATGCCAGCGCCACCGAGATCGGGCACCGGGCGCACGGCCTGCGGGAAGAACAGACCGTCGAGGTCATGCGCGTCCAGCACGCTGTTGAACAGCGAGATCAGTTCCGCGCGCGCTTCGAAGAAGGCCTCGATGTTCGGCGGCACGTCCGGGTTCGCGAATTCGAGCGGGAAGTTCGTCGGCGTCGTCGCGAAGGACTCACCCGGATCGAACGGCGAAATGCCGAGCATGCCGAGTGCCGCAATCGAACTGATGCCGTTCTCAGCCGCTGTCTTGTTCGCGATCATGCTCGGACCCATGCGTTCGAGCCACTTCTCGAAGTAGAACGGGTTCGACGCCGCCGCGTTCGGAATGGCCGCGCGCAGGGCGCTGAAGTCAGTACCGGCGAACGGGTCTTCGACGAACGTGGCACCTTCCGCTTCCATCTCGGCCATCGCCTGGTTGTACATCGCCAGGGTTTCCGGCGCGATGCTGTTGGCGTTGGTCGGATCCATGATGCGGGCGCGCCAGCCGTCCCCAATCATGCCGAAGCGTTTGCCTTCGAGTGCGGTCGTCGACAGCATGCTGACGTAGCCGTCCTTCGGGATATTGCCCACCGACGCCATCGTCTTCTCGTCCGCCAGCGAATAACCGGCCATCACGTCGAGCATCACGGCGGCATCGTAGACGGTGCGCGCGTGCGGGCCGACGACATCGCGGGTGGCGCCGGACAACGGCGCGACGCCGCTGTTCGGAATCAGCCCGTTGGTGGTCTTCACGCTCGCGAGGCTGTGCGCCGAGGCGGGGTTCTGAATCGAACCGCCGGTTTCTTCGGCCGTGCCCACCACCGCAAAGCTGCCCGCCACCGCCATCGCGGTGCCCGAGCTGCTGCCGCCCGGCTGCAGCGTGATGTCATAGGCGTTGAAGGTGTCGCCGTCCCAGCTCGTGCTCGCGTTGTTGCCGCTGCGGCTGAACTCCGGGATGTTCGTCTTGCCAATGATGATCGCGCCCGCTTCACGCAGCCGCGCGACAACCGGCGCATCCGTTTCCGGGATCAGGTCGATGCCGCCCGTGCCGCTGTAAAAGCGGTCGTAACCGGCCGTCGAGGGCAGCCCTTTCACGTCCATCGCTTCCTTGATCACGATCGGCACGCCGTGCAGCGGCGAACGCGCGCCGGTCAGCTTGTACTCGGCGTCGAGTGCTTCTGCTTCGGCGAGCGCGGTCGGATTGAAGAAGGTGAAAGCGTTGTACGTGCCTTCGAACTTGTTGATGCGCTCCATGTGTGCGTTGTAGAGATCGACCGCAGTGAACGCGCCGGAGGCGAGCCCTGCCTCGATTTCCTGAATCGTGATGTCGACGATGTCGAGCGCCTGCGCGACGGGCGTACACGCGATGGCGATGCCGAGCGCCAGTGCGCGCAGCGTACTGCCTGGCGCGCGACGCGCGTATGTCGTTGGCGATTGCCGGACTGCCGTTCTTTCATTCTTGTTCATCAAACCCTCCGATTGATGCGAGCCCCTTCGCGAGATGCGCCAAAATGACGCCGCGTCACTGCTCGCATTCCCTGCCGCACTACTTTTTGAACACTCGCCGGTAATCAGCGATCGGCGAGGACAGGTGCATGAATCGATCCACTCGTGCAACACGAATCAATTCATGCGTTTGTAAAAAACGCCCGGCGCAGGACAGCTGAAGGCTCGATCAAGAAATGTGCAATGCACTGCCGATTGCGACATGTCGGCGCGCGTCTGGATGCAATGATGCGTGCATCGCGCTCGGGTGCATGCGACGTGCCTCGCACCTCATCGGCGACATCGCGGCGAAATTGCACCAGTCGAAGTCACGTGCACCACGCTGACGGTGCACGTCGCTTCGCCATGGAGATGGCGCCTCGTGTTCAGCGGCGCGCTGACCGCTCAGGCCGCGACACGCCGTCAACGACGGGACGTCAGCCCGGTGGCGCGCGCCGCTGTGCGATGTGTGCGGGCGACGCAGACGCAAGACCGCGGGTGCCCCGCCGCGCGGAACTGCCTGTGCGGGAATCAGGCCCGGTGACGCGGGCGGTCTCGTCCACCTCAGGCCGCCAGCCAGGGGCGAGCGCGCCGGTTGCGGCCGGCACGGCCGGAAAGCGAGTTGCACGAAAATAAACTCCCGCGCTGCCCTGTCGCACGCGAGCGGTGCGTCCGGCAGCGGGCCGCCGCGCCGCGTCCGCCGGGGAAATCGCGCCAAGGCACGGTTTTTATAGGCTTTGGCGCTTTTGTCCGCGGCATGGCACAGCTTTCGCTATACAGAAACCGAGTTGAATACACTGTCGCCGCGTGCACCCCGGGCGACCAGGCCGGTCGACGAGTGTCCACCCGCCTGCCCGACCAACCCGCGAGAGGAGAAGGCACGATGGCCCTGTTGAACAGCGAAGACTGGTACGACATCGCGCGCGACACCAACTGGACGCCGCGTTACGTCTCCGAGCAGGCCCTGTTCCCGAAAGAGCTGAGTGACGTGCTCGAGATGCCGCTCGAACTGCTCGAGACCTTCGATGAACCGTACAAGGTCACGTACCGCGACTACGTGAAGACGCAGCGTGAGAAGGACGTCGGCGCCTATTCGGTGAAGGCGGCGCTGGCCCGCTCGCAGATGTACGAGAATGCGTCACCGGGCTGGAAGGCGCTGTTGCAGATGCATTTCGGCGCCGTGAGCTTTCTCGAATACCACTCGGTGTCAGCCTTCGCGCGCATGACGCGCTTCGGTCGTGCGCCGGGCATGCGCAACATGGCGACCTTCGGCAGTCTCGATGAAATGCGCCACGCGCAGGTGCATCTGTATTTCGCCTATGAATATCTCGCGAAGAGTCGCACCTTCGACTGGGCGCAGAAGGCGCCGCGTACCGACAACTGGGTGATCATCAGCGAACGTCACACCTTCGACGACCTCGAGCACACGCGCGACGCGATCAGCGCTGCGATCATGACGAATTTCGCGTTCGAGACCGCGTTCACCAACCTGCAGTTCATCGCGCTGTCGGCGGATGCCGCGAACTGCGGCGACTTCAGCTTCTCCACGATGCTGCAGTCAATCCAGTCCGACGAGGCGCGCCACGCGCAGATCGGCGAACCCTTGCTGAAGATGATGATCGACAGCGGTCGCAAGGCCGAGGCCCAGAAGCTCATCGACATCTCGTTCTGGCGTTGCTGGAAGCAGTTCTCGGCACTGTCAGGCACCTGCATGGATTACTACACCCCGCTCGACAAGCGCGAAGGCTCGTTCAAGGAATTCATGAACGAGTGGATCCTCGACCAGTTCGTCGCCAAGCTCGAAGACATGGGCATGGAGAAGCCCTGGTACTGGGATCTGCTGCTCGAAGACATCGAAGTCTTCCATCACGCCCAGCAGCTCGGCATCTACCTGTACCGCCCGACCGAATGGTGGCACCCGATTGCCGGCACCAATCCCGCTGAGCGCGCCTGGCTCGAGGAGAAATACCCGGGCTGGAACGACACCTTCGGCCAGGTCTGGGACGTGATCATCGAGAACATCCGCGCCGGCCGCCTCGACAGCACGATCCCGAAGACCCTGCCCATGCTGTGCAACATGCACGGCCTCGAGCTGACCGGCGTGCCCGGCAGGAAGTGGAACCTCAAGGATCACACGCTCGACTACCAGGGGCGTCGCTATCACTTCCAGTCGGTCGTCGACAAATGGATCTTCGAGCAGGAGCCGGAGCGCTATGCCGGTCACCTGAGCCTGATCGATCGCGTCGCGCAGGGCATCGTCGCGCCCGACGGCGTGATGGAACACATGAACATGGCGCCGGAGGAGTATGGCATCGAGGGCACGAACTACGCGTGGGTCGAAGCCTATGACGACGCGCTGACGACCCGCCGCGCAACGGGCACCTGACCCGGAAGAGGAACCCGGCATGAGCAACTTTCCAGTGGTATGTGGATTCGAGGGCGACTACGGCTTCAAGGTGCTGATGGTCGACCGCAGTTCGACGATGGACGACGTGTGTGCCGTGGCCGCCGACCTGCTCGCCGGCGTCGTCGTGCGCCCGGTGGCGCCGACGGAGCGGCTGCGCGTGCGCCTGCCGGACGCGACCGAGCCGCTGCCGCCGACCCTGACCGTCGCCGAAGCCGGCTTCATCGAACTCGAGACGATCGAAATCTATCGCGAACCGCGCGTGCTCGCGGCGGTACGGAACGACGCATGAGCGCGCGCCTGAAAGTCTGCACCCTCGACGACGTGTGGGAAGGCGAAATGCGCGTGCTCACCGCTGGCGACGTCGAAGTGCTGGTGGTGAACACCGCCGCCGGCGTGCGCGCCTATCACCCGCGCTGCCCGCACCAGGCGGTGGCCCTGATCGACGGCAGCTTCGACGATGGCGTGATCACCTGCAGCGCGCACCGCTGGCGCTTCGATGCGGCGACCGGCGCCGGCGTCAATCCCAAGCGCTGCGCCCTGATCGCCTATCCCGTCGAAGTCGATGGTGACGACGTCTATGTCGACCTGTCGGCCGTTGCGCCCGGCGCGGTGGCCAGTCTGACCTGAAGGAACCCGAGATGAATGCAGCCACGAAGAAATACGCCGGCCCGGTGTTGCGCCAGGGCGAGATAGCAGACGCCGTGATCGACGCCATCCGCGAGGACAATCCGGGCAAGGAGATCCTGATCGTCGAGCACACCTCCTATCTGCGCGTGCGCGTCGAACAGGAATGCGTGATTCATCGCGCGACTATCGAACGAATGCTGGGCCGCCCGTTCCAGATGCGGGAGCTCGAAGTGAACATGCCGGGCTTTGCCGGTTTCATCCGCACGAGCACTGACTCGGTCCGCTTCGTGCTGAACAGCGCGCCCGCCGCGGCCTGAGCGCGCCCACCCACGCCATGCGGAGTCACCGATGAACACAGCGACCAACGGCCTGAAGACCTGGACGACGCTCGCCGGCGGCCGGCGCCGGCCGACCGAATACGAAGTCGTCAGCTACAACCTGCACACGCGCACGCGACATCCGGGCTATGCCTACGAACTCTCGCCCGAGCTCTTCATGAACCGCTTCTACCGCGAACACGTCGGCGGCAGCGTGCTGCAGCATCCGGACTGGGACGCCTTCCGCGATCCGGACGAACTGATCTACCGCCAGTACAACGTGCTGCAGGACGGACACGAGGAATATGTCGACGGTCTGCTCGAGGAACACGCGCGCAACGAGCACGATCTGGCACTCGACCCGGCATGGCTGAAGGGCTTGCCGCGGCTGTATACCGCCGCCCGCTATCCACTGCATGCGTTGCAGATGGCGGCGGCCTATGTCGTACAGATGGCACCCGCCAGCACGATCACGAACTGCGCGGCCTTCCAGGGCGCCGATCAGTATCGATGGATCAGCCGGCTGGCCTATCGCACGCGCGAACTGCAGGTGGCCTGCCCCGATCTCGGCTTCGGCGCCGAGCGCGCGCTGTGGGAGGACGACCCGGCATGGCAGGGCTTTCGCGAACTGCTTGAGAAGCTGCTCGCGACCTACGACTGGGGCGAACACGTGATCGCCCTGAACGTCGTCGCCAAGCCGGCCTTCGATCTGTGCCGCTGCCGCCAGCTCGCACGCGCCGCGCGCGATGCCGGTGACACGCTGACGGCGATGCTGCTCGAAGCCGAGTGGCGCGACAGCGAGCGTTCGCAGCGCTGGACCCAGGCCCTCGTCGCGCTCACCTTGCAGCACGCGCCGAACGACGCGGCGATCGCGACGATCCTCGCGCGCTGGCAGCCGCTGGCGGACACGGCGATCGACGCCTGGTGCGCGGCACTGCCGGGCGTGCCAGAGGCGGCCGCCGCGGTGAAGCGTGGTCTGCGTGAACTGCAGCAGGCCTGCGGGGTGCAGCCGGCATGATCGTCAAACGTCTCGAACCGCAGGATCACTGGTACTGGTCGATGCCGGTGGCCATGTCACAGGGCTGGCAGCTCGGTCGCGTCATTCTCGTCGGCGGTCAGATGTCAGCGGACGGCGAGGGCAACATCATCGGTGTCGGCGACATCGAAACGCAGACGCGCAACGTCTTCGGCAACATCTCGAAGGTGCTGGCCGAGGCTGGCGCCGATTGGCGACACGTCGTGAAGCTGAACACCTACTACGTGTTCGACGGCACGCCGGCGGCGGTCAAGGAATTCTGGGAGAAGATGACGCGCGTGCGCATGGAGTTCCTGCGTGCGCCGGGGCCGGCAGCGACCGCGGTGCGTGTGGCGGGCCTGATCTACGCGGATGCCCTGATCGAGGCCGAGGCCATCGCCGTGCTGCCCGAATGAGCGTGCCGATGCCGGCGCAGACGCCGGCGTTGCCCGATGTCGTCGGCCTCACCCAGGCCCTGGTGCGCTACGACACGGTGAACGCACAGAGCCCGGAGCGCGCCTGCGCGCTGCACCTCGCGGGCCTGCTCGAAGGTGGCGGCCTGCACGTGCAGGCTTTCGAACATGCGCCGGGCCGCACCAACCTGGTCGCGACGCTCACCGGCCGCGCTGATCGCGCGCCGCTGTGTTTCACTGGCCACCTCGACACCGTGCCGCTCGGCGCGCAGCCATGGTCGAAGGCGCCGTTCGGCGGCGAGATCGAGGACGGCCGCCTGTACGGTCGCGGCAGCGCTGACATGAAAGGCGGGATCGCCGCGATGGTCTGCGCGGCGCTCGAACTGGCCCCGCATGCGGGCCGCGGGCCCGGCCTTACGTTGGTGCTGACCGCCTCCGAAGAATCAGGTTGCCAGGGTGCGCAGCACCTGGCGAGCTGCGGCGATGCGCTGGGCCAGGCGGGCGCGATAGTCGTCGGCGAGCCGACCGGCAACTACCCGCTGCTCGGTCATCGCGGGGCACTGTGGCTGCGGGCGCGGACCACGGGCGTGGCGGCCCATGGCGCGATGCCCCACCTCGGCGTCAATGCCGTCTACAAGGCGGCGAATGCCGTGCAGAAGCTCGCGGCGTTCCGCTTCAAGGTTCACCGTAGTGAAGCGCTGGGCCTGCCGACGCTAAACGTCGGCACCCTGCACGGTGGTGTGAACGTCAACATGGTGCCGGACGAGGCGATTCTCGAGATAGATATCCGCACGCTGCCCGAGCAGGGCCACCAGCGCGTGTTGCACGAACTGCGGCACTGTCTCGGTGATGACGTCGAGCTCGAGCCGCTGCTGGACCTGCCCGGCATCTACACCGATGCCGCACAGCCGTGGGTGGTCAGCGTGTTCGACCTGCTCGCGAGCCATCTCGGCGAGCGCCCGCAGCCGCGCAGCGCGCCGTATTTCACCGACGCGTCAGTGCTGACGCCGGCCTTCGGCGGCGTGCCCACCGTGATCCTCGGGCCCGGTGAAGCCGGCATGGCGCATCAGACCGACGAATGGTGTGCGATCGACAGCCTGTGCGCCGCGCGCGACATCTATGTCGACCTCGCGCGGCGCTGGGGCGTCGCGTGAGCGCTGTCGTGCGTTCCGCCACCCCTGAATTTTCCGGCGCGCATCAGCGCGTCACCATCGAAGGAGCTCCGTCATGATCAAGAATCCCGTCCCCTGGCCCAACGGCGCGCGCTGCGCGGTGACCTTCACCTGGGACATGGATGCGGACAGCATCCTGCATCTCGCGCATCCGAACGATGCGGACACCCGGATCTCGACCGCTTCGATGCTGCGCTACGGCCCGCTGATCGCCGTCGAGCGCATTCTCGGCGTGCTCGACGAGCTCGGCGTGAAGCACAGCTTCTTCGTGCCCGGCTGGTGCGCCGAGCAGTATCCGGAAGCGGTGAAGATGATGATCGCCGAAGGCCACGAAGTCGCGCATCACGGGTACCTGCACGAGTATCCGAACGAGATGACGCGCGACAAGGAGCGCTACTGGACGAAGCGCGGTGTGGACGCCCTCGCGAGCATCACGGGCAAGCGGCCCGTCGGCTACCGCGCGCCGTGGTACAAGTTCTCGAAGTATTCGCTCGAGATCCTGATTGAAGAGGGCTTCACCTGGGACTGCTCGCTGATGGGCGCTGATGTACCGCACCTGATCAAATGCGACAAGGGTGATCTGATCGAACTGCCGGGCAACATCCAGCTCGATGACTGGCCGCAGTTCGTGCACAACGCCGATCTCGACTACATGATGCCGATCCAGTCGCCGCAGCGCGCGAAAGAGGTCTACATGGCCGAGTTCGAGGCCATGTGGGAGTACAACGGATTCTGGGTCAACTGCTTCCATCCGTTCTGCAGCGGACAGGTCGCGCGCCTGATGATGGTGCGCGACATGATCAGGGAGATGAAGGCGAAGGGCGACGTGTGGTTCGCGACCGGTGAGCAGGTCGCGGCGCACACGCGCCAGGTGATCGCCGACGGCCTGCATACGCCGCGTGTCGACGTGCTGCCCTACTACGAAGGCCGGCGGCCGGAGTTTCCGGCCGACTACATGCCGGCCTGAGCGCGGGAGAGCAGCGATGTGTGCCCTGTGTGCCGTGCTCGGCAGCAGCCGTTACTGGACCGACGCCGCCGGCCGGCCCGAGTTCGAAGCGGACGGCACGAAAGTGTCGCAGCGTCACGAGCATGCGCGCCGTGCGCAGCTCGCGAACGGCGTGCTCGAGACCTTCGGCCTGACCCTGAAGGACTGGGGCGCGTCGTCGTACGTGCTCGAGAATGCGGCCGGCAAATCCGAGAGCGTGTATCACCTGAACGGAATCTGGGCGGCCGCCGAGCGACTGTCCGGTGCCGTCTGCGACCCGCTCGACGACGGCCTCCTCGCGCGGCTCGAGGCCGCGCCGCGATGAGCGCGGGCGAGCGCCTGCCGCTGTACGTGCTCACGGGCTTTCTCGGCAGCGGCAAGACCTCGCTGTTGCGCACGCTGTTGCGTCACCCGGACTTCGTCGACACAGCGGTGATCGTCAACGAGTTCGGGCAGGCGGGGCTCGACCATCATCTGCTGGAGAGCGCGGACGAGGAAACCGTCGTGCTGCAGGGTGGCTGCGTGTGCTGCACGGTGCGTGAGGATCTCGCGGTGACCATCGGGCGGCTGATCGAACGTCGCGCGGCCGGCACCTTGCCGGCGTTCCGGCGTCTGATCATCGAAACCAGTGGCCTGGCCGATCCGGTGCCGATCGTGCACACGTTGAAGTCCGATCCGCGCGTGACCACGGCGCTCACGTTCCACGGCACGCTCGTCACCGTCGATGCCCAGCATGCGGGCCCGACGCTTGCCCGTCATCCCGAAGCGCAACGGCAGCTCGCGCTCGCCGATCGCGTGGTGATCACGAAAGTCGACCTCGCGACCCCCGCCGAGATTGCGGCGACGGACGCCCTCGTGGCCCGACTCAATCCGGGCGTCGCGGCGATCCATTCGGGCGCTGCGGGGCTCGCACCGGCAGCACTCCTCGCGGACGTCGAACACGATCCGGGAGCGACGTTGCCGCAGGCGCTGCGCTGGCTGCGCGAACCGCTGCGGCACGGCGCGGCGCCGGACGCAGGCGGCTTGCAGTCGTTTTCATGGCTGCGTTTCGAGGCGCTCGACTGGACGGTGTTCGGGATCTGGCTGACGATGCTGTTGCACGCGCACGGCACGCGCATCCTGCGCGTGAAGGGTCTGCTGCACGTCGCCGGCGCGGCCGGGCCGGTCGCTGTCCACGGCGTGCAGCACGTCGTGCATCCGCCGTTGCATCTCGCCCGCTGGCGCGAAGATGCGCGACTGTCGCGCCTCGTGTTCATCGTCGACGGTCTCCCGGAAGCCCGCATCCGGCGCTCGCTCGACGCGTTCATGCATCTCGCCGATCCCGGCCGCACGCGCCCCGTGCGTTCGAAGGCGGTCGGTGCCGGCGCCATGATTGGCGGCCGGCCGATCAAACGCCCCGGCGCGCCTGCCTGGCTCAAGGGTTGAGGCGTCGACGGCCGACGCCGGATCAGAATGTCGGCGGCGTGTTGATCCAGAGCACGCGTGTCACCGTGCTGCCGGGATTGCGGTAGCTGTGTTCGCGGTTCGAATTGAACACGAAGGCGTCACCGGACTCGAGCTGGAAGGTCTGGCCATCGACGGTCAGCGCCAGGCTGCCTTCGAGCACATAGCCCACTTCCTCACCGACATGGCGCATGCCGCCGGCGCTGCCGGCACCGGGCTCGATGATGTGCACATTTCCCTGCAGCAGATGGCCGTCGCCATAGGGCACGATGCGCTCGAGCTTGACGCTTGCGCCGTCGGCGGTGCCGTCGTTGACAGCGATGACGGGCCGCGCGCCGCTGCGAAACACGATGCCGAGCGAATCGTCCGGCTGTTCGAACAGCGCGCCGATATTGATCTCGAGCACGCCGACAAGGCGATGCAGCAGGGTCAGTGACGGCGTGACGTGATCGTTTTCGATCTTCGAGATCAGGCTGACGGAGCAGCCCGACTGTTTCGCGACATCGCGGATCAGGTAGCCTTTGACCAGGCGCGCATGCTTCAGGCGCGTTCCGATCCTGATCGGCACTTCTCCACCGTCTCTGGACGGTTTCGAAGCGCGTGTGCCCGGCATCTCTGACGGCCTCTGTAATGAGCGGGACTTGTTGCGTCGTGGCGCAACCACGGACTGCGACTTCATCCGTCCGACGGTATCACATGGCCACAGCGCGCGGAATCCTGAACGCCGCGTCGCCGACGCATTCGCGCGGGCCTGCGGCGCGCGTCGACGCAGGCGCGAACGATCTGAAAACCTGGGTTCATCGCGGAGGTTGCCGTGAAAGTGCATGCGCCTGGCAAGAAGCAGCCTGGGAGTAGCGCGCAGCGCGGATCCCGGGAGCGGCCGGTCAGCTCGCGCAGATCCCGTGTTCCACTGCGTTGCACCCGGGCTACCTGAGCTCTCATCAGCGCCGGGCGAGGCAGCGGACTCATCACCGGTGGGCTGACGCAGGAAGCCCAGCGTCGGCGTTTCCGGCAGCACCCCATCGCTCCCGGCCGGCGGCGACCTCGAGCACGGGCCGGCAGCGCCGTCAGGGCGTGCGCGTCGGGTTTCCTGCGTCAGCGGATTCCGTGAGTGGCGCGGATTGGCGATCGGCCATTTAGACTGCCGCCTTCATCCTCCACCGCCGACGCGAGGTGCTGTGCGTGACCGGCCCACTGCTGCAAGGTCTGCCTCCGATCGCCAACCCGGCGGCGCGCGTGCTGATCCTCGGCAGCATGCCGGGCGCGGCGTCACTTGCCGCCGGTCAGTACTATGCGCATCCGCGCAATCTCTTCTGGCCGTTGCTGGCCGAGCTGCTCGACTTCGATCCGGCGCTGCCGTACGCCGCGCGCGTGCGGGCCCTCAAGGCCGCAGGCGTCGCGCTGTGGGACGTGATTGGCGCCTGTCGCCGGCCCGGCAGCCTCGATGCCCGCATCGACGCGCGCAGCATCGTGGTCAACGACTTCGCCGGCTTCTTCGCGCGCCATCGCCGGCTGACCACCGTGTGCTTCAACGGCGCGACCGCCGCCGCGAGTTTCCGGCGCCACGTGGCGCCATCGGTCGCGGCCCACACGCTCGACTACCTGAGCCTGCCCTCGACGAGTCCGGCGAACGCGTCGATTCCCGAAGCGCGCAAGCGGGCGGCCTGGGCCGTCGTAGCGGAGGTGCTCGGCAGCGGGCGGCCAGCGCGAGACGCTTAATGCATTCGACTTATGCCGGGTGAGCAGGCGCCACGGCCGTCGTGACATTGTTTTGCGCTGAATCGAACTGGCACGAGCCATTCAAGCGAAATCAGCTGAATTCAGGCCCAAATTGGCCAAATAACGCCCTCGCGCTGCCGATTCCGCAGTTGCTAGACTGCCGACCGCGACGCATCAAACAGATCGAAACATCGACGAACAGCGGGCGCAGGGGTCGCGCCGACGGAGACCAGGGCTGGTCGCACGCACATTCACCAGCCCGCCACACTCCCCGGCGTATCGATAAAGGATAGGGGGCGATGACGGCCACGGCCGGCGTCGCCAGCAGGGGATCGCGGGCTTGGCCCATACCAACTTGTCTTCAGAGGCACGCGCCAACGCGCCTGTCCGTCGCGCACGCGCGCTCGTCGCGGCATTGTCCGGCCTGTTCCTGACCGTCGTCGCCGTCGACGCCGGGGCCGCGATCGCCGTCTCCAAGAGTATCGACAACACGCAGCAGGCCTACCCGAGCACCATCGTGCCCGGCGACATCACGGCCTTCCGCATCACGCTGACGAACGACAACCCCGGCGCCGCCGTCACCAACGTCGCGTTCACCGACAACATGGCCGCAGCGGCGATCACGGTCGCCGGTGGCGGTCTCATCGCGAACACCTGCGGCGGCACCGTCACGGCGGTCGTCGGCGCGAATACCTTCGATCTGGTCGGCGGCACGATCCCGGCCGCGCCCGGCGGCGGCGCGCTCGGCAGCTGCGACATCGTGGTCGAAGTGACCTCCACCGCCGGCGGCACCGCACCGACGAACACCATTCCGATCGGCGCCGTCACCGGTGACGACGGCGCAGCGCAGACCAACGGCTCGGCTGCCGCGCAGAGCTTCACGGTGCTGACGCTGCAGCCTCCCGCGCTGGCCAAGGTCTTCACGCCCGACAGCGTCGTGCAGGACGACGAGCCGTCGACGCTGCTGCTGACGATCACGAATCCGAACTCGACGGCGAACCTGCCGTTGACGACCGTCACCGACAACCTGCCGGCCGGCATGGAAGTGGCGCCGGTGCCGAACGCGAGCGTGAACTGCACGGGCACCGGCAGTTCGAACGGCACGTTCGCACCGAACGCGGGCGACACCACGCTGACGCTGACCGGCGGCGCCATCGGCCGCTCCGGCACCTGTCTGATCGAAGTGGACGTCATCGGCACCACCGCCGGCGCCACCGGCAGCCAGGCGCTGCTGAACACTCTGAACGCGGCCGACGTCGGCAACACGCGCGGCCTCGTGCCGACCGCGAACGCGAGCGACACGCTGACGGTCAACTCACCGCTGCGCGTTGCGAAGTCCTTTTCGCCGAACCCGGTGCGCGCCGGCCAGCAGACGAATCTGACGATCACGCTCAGCAACGATCGGCCGGCGACTGCGATCACCCTGACCAATTTCACCGACGATCCGATCGGATCTCCGGCCGGCCTCGCCGTCACCGGCGCAGTGACCAACACCTGCGGCGGTGTGTCCGCCGCCACCGCCGGCAACACCGGCATCGAACTCACCGGTGGCGCCATTCCCGCGAACGGCAGCTGCACGATCACCGTGCCCTACACCGCGACCCTGCCCGTCGCCGGTGCGCCGCAGACCTTCAGCAACAGCATCGCCGCCGGCGCCGTCGGCAACACGGACGGCTTCATCAGCCCCGCCGCGTCGGACACGGTGACGGTCAACGACCAGCTGACGGTCAGCAAGGCCGTCAGCCCGACGACCGTCGCGCCCGGCAATCTCGTGACCTACACCGTCACCGTGCGCAACTTCACCGGCGGCACGCTCGCCGGCGTGAGTTTCACCGACAACCTGCCCGGCGGCGTCGCCGCCGTCGCCACGCCGGTGCCGACGATCAGCGCCGGCTGCGGATCGTTCACGAGCGATTTCTCGACCGCGACTGCACCGCTGTTCAGCTTCGACATGCCGGCCGGCACGGCCGGCAGCCCCGGCCTGTGCACGATCACGTTTTCCGCGCAGACGCCGCTCGCGGCGACCGCCGGCACGAACTTCGACAACGTGCTGCCGGCGAACACCGTGAAGACTGCCGGCACCTGCGGCGCCGGCGCGATCTGCAACAGCGGCCCGTCCGACACCGCGCGGACGACCATCGTCAACACCGCGCCGCTCGCCAAGGCCTTCAGCCCGGGCACGCTGTCCGAAGGCGGCGTGTCGCAGCTGACGATCACGCTCAGCAACAACTCGGCGAACACGCTGACGGGCGTGGACCTCACCGACACCCTGCCCAGCCTCGCCGGTCCGCCGCTGACCCAGGTGGTGATCGCCAGTCCCGCGAACGCCTCGACGACCTGTGCCGGCGGCCCGACCATCACCGCGACGCCGGGCGCATCGTCCGTGCGCATCCAGAACGCGACCATCCCCGCGCGCACCGGCGGCGGTCTCGGCGCGCCGGGCAGCTGCGTGCTGCGCGTGAACGTCAGCGGACCGGCCGGTTCGTACACGAACATCATTCCCGCGAACTCGCTGGTGGCGACCGAGACGCTGCCGGACGCGAGCACGCGCGCCGTCACCTTCCCGAATGACACGAGCGCGCCGTTGACGCTGACGCCCGCGCTGACGGCGAGCAAGGCGTTCGCACCGGCCACCGTGCAGGCCGGCGGCGTGTCGCGCCTCGCGGTGCGCCTCGGCAACATCGGCACCGGCACGCTGAGCAATGTGTCGTTCACCGATCCGCTGCCGGCGGACATGACGATCGCCAGTCCGCCGAATGCCGCGACGACCTGCGCGGGCGCGCCGGTGCTCGGTGCGACGGCCGGCGCGGCGAGCTTCACGCTGACCGGCGCCGAGATTCCGCCGGGCGGGCAGTGCGAGGCGCTCGTCGACGTGACGGCCTCGAGCGGCGCGAATTCGGTGAACACGATTCCGCCCGGCAACGTCACCGCCGCCGGCGGCGTGCAGAACACCACGCCCGTCACCGCGACGCTGGCGAAGTCGGCCGGTGGTGTCGTCGTCAACAAGAGCATCAACCCGAACTCGATCACCGCGCCCGGCCAGGCCGCCACGGCCACGCTGACCCTGCTGAACACCGGCGGTCTCGCGCTGACGAATCTCGCGGTCACGGACTTCTTCACCACCAACGGGCTGTCGTCCGGCACGCTGAACGGCATGCGCGTCGCGGCGACGCCGGCGGCAACGACGACCTGCCCCGGCGGCGTCGTGACGGCGACCACGAACGGCACGCAGTTCTCGCTCGCCGGTGCCCAGCTCGCGGCGAGCGGCAACGCGGGCGACTCCTGCACGGTCAGCGTCGACGTCACGACGACCGTCGTCGGCACGATTCAGAACACCATTCCGGCGAACGCGGTGACGACCGCCGAGGGCGTCACCAACACGCTGTCGACGGTCAGCAGTCTCGCGACGCTCGCGCGCCTCGGCACGCAGAAGAGCTTCACGCCGCCGACGATAGCGCCCGGCCAGCGCTCGCGCCTGCGCCTGCGCTTCATCAATCCGCTCGCGGTGCCGCTGACGGCGATCGACGTCACCGACACACTGCCGGCCGGCCTCGTCGTGCCGCCGGGCGCGAACCCGACGACGACCTGCGTCGGCGGCAGCGTCACGGCGCCGACGACGACTTCCGTGCGCGTCAGCGGCGGCACCCTGCCCGCGGCGCCGACCGGCGGCACCACGAGCTGCGACGCGGAGATCGATGTCTTCGCCGCCGCCGCCGGCACCTTCGAGAACGTGATCCCGGCCGGCGCGGTCACCGCGCTCGCCGGTGGCGTGCCGATCGCGAACGAACCGCCCGATGTCACCGCGACGCTCGAAGTGCGCGCGGCCGCTGGCATTGCGAAGACCCTCGTGCCGGCGGTCGTCGCGCCGGGCTCGCCGTCGACGCTGACCATCACGATCAGCAACCCGAACACCGTGAATCTCACGGCGGCGAGCCTGACGGACACCCTGCCGGCGGGCCTCGCGGTCGCGCTGGTGCCGAACGCGTCGACGACCTGCGGCGGCGCGACCGTCGCCGTCACCGCCCCGGCGTCCGCGACCAGCGTGTCGCTGGCCGGCGCGACGATCCCGGCCGGTGGTGCCTGCCAGTTCCGCGTCGACACCGTCAGCAACACGCCCGGCAACTACGTCAACACCATTCCGGCCTCTGCATTGAGCTCGGCAGAAGGGGTGACCAACGACGAGCCGGCCACGGACGACGTGACGGTGTCGTCACCGCCGACGATCGCGAAAGCGTTCAATCCGCCGTCGATCAATGCCGGTGGCACCTCGACCTTGACGATCGAACTCGGCAATGAGAACGCCACGGCCCTCACGCTGACCGCCGATCTGATCGACACGCTGCCGACCGCGCCGGGCAATCTGGTCGTCGCCACGCCGAATGGTCTCGCGGGCACCTGTACGCTCGGGTCTGTCACGGCCACTGCCGGGTCCGGTTTCGTGCGCTACGCGAACGGCGCGACGATTCCGGCGGGTGGCTGCACGATCAGCGTCAACGTGACGGGTGCCACGAACGGCACGCACAGCAATTTCATCGCCGCGAACGCGCTGCAGACCAACGGCGGCAGCAACCCGGCGCCGGCGACGGCGGACCTCGTCGTGAGCCCGCTCGGCTTCATCGCCGGGCGCGTGTTCAAGGACAACAACCTCACGCCGGACGGCACCTTCCAGAGCGGGACCGACGATCCGATCGCGAACCAGACCATCACACTGACCGGCACCGACTTCGGTCCCGACGGTGTGGCGGGCGGCGGCGACGACGTCGCCGTGTCGCGCTCTGTCGTCACCGACGCGCTCGGCAACTACGCGTTCACGGGGCTGAACGCCGGCAGCTACACCGTCACCGAGCCGACGCAGCCGCCGGGCACGCAGAACGGCATCACGACCGCCGGCCCGATCGTGGGTGCGGCCGGCGGCACCGCCGGCACGGCGTCGGCCATCGGCACCGCGCCGAGCGCGATCAGCAACATCGTGCTGAACCGCGACGGCGGTGGCCTCGTCAGCAACTCGCCCGACAACGATTTCGCCGAAGTCGCGACTTCAAGTATCGCCGGCACGGTGTTCCTCGATCAGAACAACAACGGCGTGCGCAACGGCGCCGACAGCGTGATTCCGGGCGTGACGATTGAACTGCTCGACGCAGGCGGCACGGTCATCGCGACGACTGTCACGGATGCGAGCGGCAACTACAGCTTCACGACTCTCGCACCTGGCACCTACTCCGTGCGCGAGCCGGCGCAGCCGCCGCAGACCTCGAACGGACAGACCATCGCCGGTGCCGTGCCGAACGGCGGCACGCCGGGCACGCCGACGGCCGTCGCCGTCACGCCGAGCCGCATCAGCAACATCGTGCTGCCGCCGAACACGGCGTCCGTCAACAACAACTTCGCGGAGATCCCGAACGGGCGGGTGATCTCCGGCCGCGTGTTCCTCGACTTCGACGACAGCGGCGCGGTCAACGGCCCCGATCACGGCATCACCGGCCAGACGCTCACGCTGACGGGCACCGACATCAACGGCAATCCCGTGACGGCGACGACGACGACCGGCGCCGATGGCAGCTACGCGTTCACCGGCCTGCCGCCCGGCACCTACACCGTGACGCAGCCGGCGCAGCCGGCGGGCACCAACAACGGCCAGACGATCCCGGGCTCGACCGGCGGCACAGGCACCGCGGTCGGCGTGGTGCCGAGCGCGATCAGCGCGATCGATCTGACCGGGACCAACACGATCTCGGCCGACAACGACTTTGCCGAGACCCTCGGCAACGCCACCGACCTCACGATCGCCAAGAGCAACGCGCCGACGCAGTTCGCCGCGAACAGCTCGCTGGGCAACTACGCGCTGGTCGTCAGCAACATCGGGTCGCTGGCGAGCTCGGGCGTGATCACCGTGACGGACACGCTGCCGGTCGGCATCACCGCGGTGGCAGCGCCGACGGATGCACCATGGACCTGCGGCGTCAGCGGTGACCGCCGCACGGTCACCTGCACGACGAGCGCAGTGGCTGCCGCCAATGGCGGCGCGCTGCCGGCGATCAATCTCAGGGTCGCGATCGCGGCCGGGCTCGAGGGTCAGTCGCTGATCAATGTCGCGACGGTAGCCGGCGGCGGCGAAGCGGCCGGCCTCGACGGCAACAACACCGCGAACAATCCCGTCCAGCTGCAGCCGGGCGCGACGATCTCGGGCAGCGTGTGGCACAACACGATCACGCGCGACACCACGCAGCAGACCGGTGAGCCCGGCCTCGAAGGCTGGATCGTCGAAGCGGTGCGCGGTGGCGTGGTGGTGGCGACGGCGACGACCGACGCGAACGGCCGCTACACGCTGACGGGCCTGCCGCCGACGACGAATGCAGGCGAAGTCTACGAACTCGTGTTCCGCCATCCGGTGAGCCGTGCGCAGTACGGCAACCCCGTGTCGAACGAGCCGGGCGTCGATCTGACCGGGCGCACGATCGCGAACCTGACGCTGAACCCGGGCCAGAACATCATCGAGCAGAATCTGCCGCTCGACCCGAGCGGCGTCGTGTACGACTCGGTCACGCGGCTGCCGGTCAGCGGTGCGACCGTGACCTTCACCGGCCCGGCCGGCTTCAATCCGGCCGTGCATCTGCTCGGCGGCACCGGCAATGTCACGCAGGTCACCGACGCCACCGGCTTCTACCAGTACATCCTGCTGCCGGGCGCGCCGGCCGGCACCTACGGCATCCAGGTCACGCCGCCGGGCGGCTACCTGCCGACGCCGTCGGGCAATCTGCCACCACAGCCCGGGGCGTTGACCGTCGGCCCACTGCCGAATCCGTTCCTCGTGTCGCCGTCGGGCGCGCCGCCACCGGTGGGCTCGCCGGCCGTGTACTTCTTTTCGTTCGTGCTGAGCGGTGGTTCGGCGGATGTGCTGAACAATCACATCCCGCTCGATCCGATCCTCTCGGGCGCGCTCGTGATCTCGAAGACCTCGCCGCTGGTCAACGTGACGCGCGGCGACCTCGTGCCCTACACGATCACGGCGCGCAACACGCTGTCCTCGCCGCTGACGAACATCGACGTGCGCGATCAGCTCCCGCCGGGCTTCAAGTACCGCCTCGGCTCGGGATCCATCAACGGCGCGCCAATCGAACCCCTGGTCGATGGTCGCCTGCTGAACTGGCAGGCCCAGACCTTCGCCGCCGGTGAGACGAAGACCTACAAGCTGATCCTGATCGTCGGTGTCGGTGTCGGCGAAGGCGAGTACGTGAACCAGGCCTTTGGCATCAACACGCTCGCGAACTCGCAGGTGTCGAATCTCGCGACGGCAACGGTGCGCGTGGTGCCCGATCCGACCTTCGACTGCTCGGATCTGATCGGCAAGGTGTTCGACGATCAGAATCTCAACGGCTACCAGGACCAGGGCGAGCCGGGCATTCCGAACGTGCGCCTCGCGACCGTCAACGGTCTGCTGATCACCTCCGACGACGAAGGCCGCTTCCACGTGGCCTGCGCGGCGATCCCGCAGATGGACCGCGGCTCGAACTTCGTGATGAAGGTCGACGAACGCACCTTGCCGACGGGCTATCGGCTGACCACCGAGAACCCGCGCGATGTGCGCGTCACGCGCGGCAAGATGACGAAGATCAACTTCGGCGCGGCGCTGCATCGGGTGGTGCGCATCGAGGTCACGTCCGACGCGTTCAATGACGATGGCACGAGCCTGAAGCCCGAATGGGGCGCGCAGGTCACGGCGCTGCTCGAACAGCTGAAAGAGAAGCCGAGCCTGATCCGGATCGCGCACCGCGCGGAGAACACTGTGCAGGCCGCGGCGCTCGCCGCCGACATCCGGCAGCGGTGGGAGGCGCAGGACTGCTGCTATCCGCTGACGGTCGAGCTCGAAGTGTGGGGGGCGCTGCCATGAGCCACCTGCGCAAGTCCCTCTTCATCGCCCTCGGCGCGTTGGTGAGCACTGCTGCGTTCGCAGCTGACACCGCGGAACGTGATCACATCCGCGGCAAGTATGTCGAGAACAATTCGAGCTACCTGCACGGCCAGGCCCCGAACACCGAGGACAAACCCGCTGCCGGCAGTCCGGCGGTGCCGTTCCGGATCAGCATCGACGGGGTGCCCGTCGACGGCCCGGTGACGGGCGCGAGTTTCGACAGCCTGCCGGACGCGCAGCGGCGCACCGACGTCGCGCTCGAACAGGCGAACATCCAGATCAAGTTCGATCCGCTGCAGGTCAAGCCGATGCTGAACGCGTGGGCGTGGCCGAACGCGGCCGTGCGCGGCCAGCCGGTCGAATTCCTCGGCTACAGCAATTATGCGTACTGGATCGAGCGCGCCGAGATCCGGCTGTTCGAGCGCGACGACACCAGCGCGCAGGCGCCGCTGGCAGTGCTCCCGATCGACATGCGTGACGGCGCGCTGACGTGGACGGTGCCGGCGAACGCGCCGGACTCGGTGCATTACGTGCTGCGCGTCTATGACGCCAGAGGCCGCTTCGACGAAACGACGGTCAAGGCGCTCGATGTCGTCGACCGCGCGAAGCCCACGCCCGACCGTGAAGATCCGGCGCGCGAGCGCCTCGTCGGCTGGGGCGAGAACTCGCTGAAGATCTCCAACATTTCAGTGCGCGGCGGCACGGTGACGGTCAGCGGTGAGCAGGTCGCCCCGGGTGCGCCGGTGACGGCCTTTGACCTGTCGGTGCCGGTCGATCGCAACGGGCGCTTCGCCATGCGCCAGATCCTGCCGCCGGGCCCGCATGAGGTCGCGGTCGCCGTGGGCCAGGCCAACGGCGAAGCGGCGCGCTACTCGCGCAGCCTCTCGATCGCCGACGACAGCTGGTTCTATGTCGCGATGGCCGATTTGACGCTCGGCAACAACAGTACGAACGGGCCGATCGAACTCGTGACGAACGATCTCGACCAGTACGACGGCTCGAGCTTCGTCTACGGGCGCACCGCGTTCTATGTGAAGGGCCGCATCAAGGGCAAGTACCTGCTGACCGCGAGCGCCGACACCCGCGAGCAGCCGATCGAGCACCTGTTCAGCAATTTCAGTTCTAAGGATCCACGCTACCTGCTGCGCCGGATCGACCCGGATCGCTTCTATCCCGTTTACGGCGACGACAGCACGACGGTCGACGATGCGCCGACGCAGGGCAAGTTCTATATCCGCATCGATCGCGGCGACTCGCACGTGATGTGGGGTAATTTCCGCACGCAGTGGGGTGGCAGCGAGCTGCTGCAGTACGCACGCACGCTGTACGGCGCGAACGCCCTTTACAAGAGTGAGAAGACCACGGGCTTCGGCGAGCGCAGCGTCGAGATCAATGCGTTCGGCGCCGAGCCCGGTACCGCGCAGTCGCGCGAAGACTTCCGCGGCACCGGCGGCTCGCTGTACTACCTGCGCCATCGCGACATCACGCAGGGCTCGGAGCGCGTGTGGATAGAGGAACGCGATCGCGATTCCGGCCTCGTGCTGCAGCGGCGCGAACTGCTGCCGGCGCAGGATTACGACATGAACTACATCCAGGGCCGCGTGATGCTGCAGCGGCCGCTGGCGTCGACCGCGGATGCGAACACCCTGGTGCAGACCAGCGCGCTGAACGGCAACGCGCTGTTCCTCGTCGTCAACTACGAGTACGTGCCGGGGCTCACCGCGCTCGACGATCTCGCCTACGGCGTGCATGCGCACGACTGGATCAACGATCACGTCGGCGTCGGCGTTGCCGGCTATCGCCAGGAGAGCGGCGACGAGAAACAGCTGATGGGCGGCGTCGATGTGACGCTGCGCTACAAACCGGGCACTTATGTGCGCGCCGAAGTCGCGAAGTCGAACGGCGCCGGGACCGATGAGCTGAACTCGCTGAACGGCGGTTTCGACTTCGCGACGCAGCGTTCGACCGGCACCAATGCCGGCGCCCAGCGCATCGACGCGCTCGTCGATTTCAGCGAAGTGTGGCAGGACCAGCGCGGCCAGGCCGCGTTCTACTGGCAGAACCGCGATCGCGGCTACTCGGCGCCCGGCATGATCACGCAGAACGAAGCGATCGAGCAGGTCGGCGGGCGCATGTCGGTGCCCGTCGCCGAGCGGCTCGATGTCGACGTCAAGGGCGATCGCTGGGACGCCGACAGCCAGGATCGCACCGCGGTCGAAGCCGATGTCAGCTACGATGTCTCACGGCATTGGGCAGCGAGCGTCGGCGTGCGCAACGACGACCGCAACACGCGTATCGCGAACGCGAGCCAGATCCTGTCCGAGGACGGCGCGCGGCTCGACGGTGTGCTGCGCATCGACTACCTGCCGTATCGCCGGGATTTCTCGCCGTACGACCCGCTGCTCGAAGCGAACCGCGGCGAGTGGAATGCGTATGGCTTTGCGCAGGCCACGCTCCGGCGCACCGGCAACCGCCGCGACAACGACCGCGTCGGCCTCGGCATGGGCTGGCAGCTCAACGACCGCTTCCACCTGCTGTCCGAAGTGTCGGGCGGCGACGGCGGCGTCGGCGGCAAGGTCGGTGGCGACTACCAGATCGACGATCGCAGCAACGCCTACCTGACCTACACGCTGGAGACCGAACGCGAGGACGTGAACTACCGCGGCCGCCAGGGCGTGATGACGACGGGCACGCGCTATCGGCTGACCGACGAGATGGCCGTCTTCGGCGAAACGCGCGCAACCGGCGGCGCCGGCCCGCAGAGCCTGATTCACGCCTACGGCCTCGACCTCGCGCCGAACGATCGCTGGAGCTACGGCGTGAAGGCCGAAGTAGGCACGGTGTCGGATCCGTTCACCGGCGATCTGGAGCGCCATGCGGTCGGCGCGAACGTCGCGTACTTCTTCGAGGACACGAAGTATGCGAGCAGCCTCGAGTATCGCGACGAGCAGGGCAATCTCGTCGGCGATCGCCAGACCTGGCTGATGCGCAACACCTACGGCCGCCAGCTCGATCCGAGCTGGCGCCTGCTCGGCAAGCTGAACTTCTCCGTCAGCGACAGCGACGGCGGCGAGTTCTTCGATGCCGACTTCGCCGAAGCGGTCACGGGCGCGGCGTATCGCCCGATCGACAACGATCGCTGGAACACGCTGTTCAAGTACACCTGGTTCTACGATCTGCCGTCGCCGGGCCAGCTCGCGCCGGGCACCAACCAGGTGGCCGATTTCGCGCAGGCGAGCCATATTCTGTCGGTCGACACGATTTACGACGTGAAACCCTGGCTGTCGCTGGGCGCGAAGTACGGCCTGCGCATCGGCCGGCTCAAGGACACGCGGGTCGATGGCCGCTGGTTCGGCAGCCGCGCGCAGCTCTACATCCTGCGCGCCGACTTCCATCTCGTGAAGGAATGGGACGCGGTGATCGAAGGCCGCACGCTGAGCGCCACCGAAGCCGACGACCGCCGCACCGGCGCGCTGGTGGGCCTCTATCGCCACGTCGGCGAGCGCTTCAAGGTCGGCGTCGGCTACAACTTCACTGATTACTCCGACGACCTGACCGATCTCTCCTACGAGAACCGCGGCTGGTTCTTCAACATCCTGGGCGAGATGTAGCGCCTTCGACGAGCCGCTTCCTTCCCGCTGGCCCGGGTGTCACGCAGTTGCATCCGGGAAGCTCAGTGCCCAGTGTGAAATTCCCGGGTTGCGCGCTGCGTGCTCCACCCCGGGCTACTTCGTACCTCTCCATTCGGGGACACCCACTTATCCAATCGGCACCCAATCGGGGACACCCAATCGGGGACACCCACTTTTTGCTGCATGCTGCGGCACGACGTTGCGCGCCACCGTCATGATTGGCGCTGAAGAATGAGTGGGTGTCCCAGAATTTCACGTGTCCACATGTCGCCGCACGCTTTGGCACAGTGGCTCACGGCATCTGCTCGCGAATGAGTGGGTGTGAACCTGCCCCTTCAGAACGGACGCCATCAAGCAGTGGTTGATGGCGCTGTCTAGGCGGCTTTCAGTTTCCTTGCGTAGTTGTCCGGCGACAA
>LNFM01003006.1_pt1 | contig 48526 bp, 42 predicted proteins | sample 596031 | NCBI WGS metagenome assembly LNFM01 (sample SAMN04254537, study PRJNA301005) | activated carbon metagenome | isolation source: dual media filters at the Ann Arbor, Michigan drinking water treatment plant | place: USA: Ann Arbor
GGGAGGACAGCATGATGTGCAAACCTCGTTTCAGGGGCCAAAAAAATGCGGGGAGACCCCCGGCACGCCGGTGCGCACCACGACGCTGTGAGGCTCGGGGCAGTCCCCGCCCCGATCCTCACAGGATGGATCAGACTCGCGCCATCCCTCACCCACCGGCCCGCCAGGCGTCGACGATCTCCGCGCCGGTCGCCGGCCATACGCCGGCATGGTCGAGGATGCGATCGAGCAGGCCGCCGAGCGCGCGGATGCGATGGGGCTGACCCATCAGCCATGGGGTGATGGTGAGGGTCAGGATGCGGCCGCTTCCGGACCGCGCCGCCTCGGCGTAAAGCGTCGCGAAGGCGCGCAGCACCTGCTCGACGAGCTCGGCCGTATCCATGTGCTGCTGGAACAGCAGCCGCTGATCGGACAGGTCCCAGGCGAGCGGCATCGCCGTCAGCGGGCCCGCCGACGTCGTCACCGGATAGGGCATGTCGTCGTTGATCCAGTCGGCGACCCAGTCGAGGCCGGCCTCGGCGACGAGATCGAGCGTGCGCATCGATTCGGAATGGGCCGGCGAGTGCCAGCCGCGGATCGGCGTCGCGAAGGCACCGCGCAGGGTACCCACCGCCTCCTTCACCAGCGCCCTTTCCTCCGCCTCCGCCAGCCCGCCATGGTGCAGCTTGCCCATGTCGAAGCCGGCTGCGGCGACCTCCCATCGGCTGGCGGCGATCTCCCTGACCAGGGCCGGGTAGCGCGCCGCGACGGCGCTGCTCAGCAGCGCCGTTGCGCGCAGGCTGCGGGCATCGAGCGCCCGCATCAGGCGATAGATTCCGATCCTGTTGCCATAGTCGCGCTGGGTGTAGTCCCAGTAGCTGGGATAGGGCCGGTCGACGCCGCCCGGCGCCACGAACGGCGTGCGCGGCATGTCCATCGGGAAGTGGCCGACATGGACGGCGACCCAGAGTGCCACCCGCGCCTTGCCCGGCCACACGATGGGCTTGGCCTGCGGCAGGTTGCGGTGCGGGAAGCGGTCGTGATCGAGCCCGCGCCGGCGCCACTTGTAGTCGAGGTAGTTCGGGATTCCGGGGCCGCTCATCGCCGGCCTCCCGGCGTACCAGACGCCAGCCAGCCCGAGACCTTCTCGTAGTAGTGCTCGGTATACCAGGCGGCGATCTCGCGACCCGTCGCCAGCCAGACACCGTCGTGCGCCACGATGTGCGCGAGAGCGGCGTCGAGCGCCGCGATGCGCTGCGGCTGGCCGATCAGGTAGGGATGCAGCGGCAGGCACATCACCGTGCCGTTTTCCGCACCCTCGGCGTAGAGCTGGTCGAACTGCGCCTTGACCATCGCGGTGTAGCGCTCGACCGGCGTGTTGCGGTTCTGGAACAGCGGCACGTCGTTGACCTCGAGCGAATAGGGCACGCTGATCAGCCGGCCGTTGCGCACCTTGACCGGCATCGGCTGATCGTCGTGCACCATGTCGAGGGTGTACTTGATGCCCTCCTCCGCCAGCACGTGCTGGGTGGTCTCGTCGTTGGTGATGGCGGGCGTCAGCCAGCCGTCGAGCGACTGGCCGCTCGCCCTGCGGATGGTCTCGCGGCTGTCAGCGATCAGGGCGCGCTGCTGGTCCTCCGTCAGATCGTAGAAGTAGCGCGTGTTGTAGGTGCCGTGGCTGAACAGCTCCCAGCCGAGCGCGCAGCAGCGCTCGATGATCTCGGGAAAGTGGTCGCAGACGGCGACGTTGAGCGAGACGCTGCCGCGCACGCCGTGCTTCGCCATGACATCGGCCATGCGCCAGAAGCCGGTCCGGTTGCCGTAGTCGCGATGGGAGTAGTTGAGGATGTCGGGCACCGGCCGCGGCCACGGCGTCTTGCGCGGGTTGTCGGGAGGCTCGAGCTCGTAATGCTCTATGTTGGGGGCGAGCCACACCGCGATGCGCGCGCCGCCCGGCCAGACGATGCGCGGGCGCCCGGTGTAGGGCGCGTAGTCGTAGTGTCCAGGTTCGGCCAGCATGAGTTCTCCCCTTCGAGGACCTGCGTTCGCGTCGAGCGCTCAGACCGACCATCGTAGTCCAGAATCCGCGGCAGCGTAGGGCGGACCACACCCTCTGCTCAGCCCGTTCCGGCTGGTGGCTCGACAAGCGACCGCGAAAGTGGACGCTATGCCTCTCCCCGGACGCTTCGCTGGCGGATGACTTGTCGGCCGACCGCCCTATCCTTCGCACCTCGATGAAGCGATCTGCGGGAAGGGCGATGAACGACGAGTACGACTACATCATCATCGGCGGCGGCTCGGCGGGCGCCGTCCTGGCGGCCAGGCTGAGCGAGGACCCGAGCCTTCGCGTCCTGCTGCTGGAGGCCGGCTTGGACTTCCGCACCAGCGAGACGCCCCATCACCTGCGCATTCCCAACCCGCTGCGCGCCATCGCCGACGACAACTACCGCTGGCCGAAGCTGCTCGCCCGCCGCACCGAGCGCCAGGAGCCGAAGCTGCTGTGGCGCGGACGCGCGATCGGCGGCAGCTCGACCATCAACGGCCAGATCGCCATCCGTGGCGTGCCCGACGATTTCGCCGATTGGGCCACTCTCGGCTGCGCGGGCTGGGGATGGCAGGACGTCCTGCCCTATTTCCGCCGGCTCGAGACCGATGTCGATTTCGGCGACGCCGCCTGGCACGGCGCCGATGGACCCATCCCGGTCTACCGCGCGCCGGTCGAGGCCTGGGGCCATGTCGACCGCGCCCTGATGAGGTCGGCGCTGGCGCTGGGCTATGGCTGGTGCGCCGATCACAACGCGCCCGAGGGCAGCGGCGTGTCGCCCTACGCCATCAACAGCCGGCAAGGGCTGCGCATCTCGACCAACGACGCCTATCTCGAGCCGGCTCGCGGCCGCTCCAACCTGACGATCGCGGGCCAGGCCCTCGTCGATTCGCTGCAGGTCGAGGGCAACCGCGCGCACGTGAGCGGCGTCCACGTGCTGGTGGGCGGTGCGCGGCGCACCGTGCGCGCGCGCCGCGAGGTCGTGCTGTCGGCCGGCGCCATCCATTCGCCGGCCATCCTGCAGCGCACCGGCATCGGGCCGCGCGCGCTGCTGAACGGCCTGGGGATCGCCGTCGTCGCCGACCGGCCGGTCGGCGAGCATCTCCTCGACCATCCCATTCTCGGCCTCGTGCTCGACCTCAGGGAGAATGCGCGGGTCGGCACCTTGGCGCATCGCCACACCAATTGCTGCCTGCGCTACAGCTCGACCCTCGGCAATGCCGGCGTCAACGACATGATCATGATCGCCGGCAACCTTCGCCCGGAGGAGGAAGGCGGCACGGCGCGGGCGCGCATCGCCGTCTCGGCCTTCCAGGCATTCAGCGAAGGCAGCGTGCGCATCACGACGCGCGATCCGGCGACCGACCCGCGTGTCGACGAGCGCATGCTGTCCGACGACAGCGACCTCGTGCGCATGCGCGACGGCGTGCGGCGATTGTGCGAGATCGGCCGCCATCCCGAGATGCGGGCGATCGCGACCCGCGTCGAGTATGGCGCGACAGGCCGCTCGATCGACGATCCGTTCGACGCCCGGGCGCTCGACGACTGGATGCTCGCCGAGTGCTCCGACGCCCAGCACGCGAGCGGCACCTGCCGCATGGGCGCCGCCGACGATCCCCGGTCGGTCGTCGACCCCGAGTGCCGCGTGATCGGCTGCACCGGCCTCCGCGTCATCGACGCCTCGATCATGCCCACCGTCGTGCGCGCCAACACCCACCTGACCACGGTGATGATCGCCGAGAAGATGGCCGACCGGTTGAAGCAGGCGGTGAAGAGACCTTAGATCGCGAAGCCGACAGGCGAGCGTTCTCTTGTCATCCTGAGCGTAGCGAAGGATCTCAGCGCCGGAAGTCTCAAAGTGCGCTCCTGGCACGTGGCGATGAAATCCTTCACGTCGTTCAGGATGACAGAATGGTTCGAGCCGCACCCGGCCGCCAGCCCTCGGGCAGCTTCTCGTTGCGGCCGGCGGCCGCGACGGCCTCCGCCACGAACGCTTCGAATTCGCGCACCGCCCGATGGTCGGAGAACAACTCGGCGGCTCTCGCCTGCGCGGCGCGGCGCAGGGCGGCGCGGCGGGCCGGATCGCGGCCGAGAGCCAGTGCCAGCGGCGCATAGTCCTCGAGCGCTGCGGCGACCGGCGCATCGGCGAGTCCCATCTGCCGGTAGGCGCCGGCGACGATGCGGCCTCGCATGAACCGCCCGGGCCAGGTGACGATCGGCGTGCCGTGGACCATGGCCTCGTACAGCGTGTTGCCGCTGCCGAAATGAATCGGATCGAGCAGCACGTCGACATGCGCCAACAGCGCCAGGAAGCGGCCATAGGGCTGGCGCGGCACGAAGTGGACACGCTCGAGCGCGCGATGGCCGTGCTCCGCCCAGCGCTTGCGCAGCAGGTCGTTCCAGCTCGGCTGGGCGGCCTCGAGAACGACGACGTGCCCGTCGGGATCGCCGTCGGCGATGCCGGCGAGGATCGAATCGAAGTCGGGATGCAGCTTGAACAGGCTCTGCGGGCAGGCGTAGAGCGTGCCGGTCGCGGGCAGGCCGAAGGCGCCGCGGGCCAGGTCCGCCGCCGGCGCGCCGGGCGGGTCGTAGAAGCACGGCAACCGATCGAGGCGAACCAGCCGCTCGCTGTAAAGCCGGTCGGCCTCGGACGGCTCGATGCCGCTCGCCGAGACGAAGTAGTCGATCGTGTCCAGGCCGGTCGTGTCCGGATGGCCCCAGCTCACCGCCTGGACGGGCGCCAGCCGTGCATAGGCCAGCAGATAGGTGTCCCGGCTCATGCCGATGTCGGGATAGAACAGGACATCGAGAGCCTCGCCGGCCACCAGGCGCTGCTGCTGGTCGAGCGCCGGCGGCAGCCACAGCGCCTTGTCGGCCAGCCGGTCGAATGCTTCGGCGGCAACGTCGCGCGCCGCCCGCGAGGCATGGATGACGACCACCTCGAAACGGCGGCGATCGAGTTGACGAACCATGCCGAGATAGAGCCGGCCGATCGTGTGATCGCCGAGGAACTCCGACAGGAAGCCGATCCGGATGCGTCGGCCCTCGCGCGGCGCCTGCCAGGTGCCGAGGTGGGGCGATGCGAAGCCGAGGCTCGGCGCCTTCGCCCGATACAGCCGTCCGAGCGCCTCGAGGGTCTCCCGGTCGTCGCAATTGTGATAGGCGAGATAGAATACCGACGGGAGGTTGATTCTCTCCACCGAGGCGAGCGTCCCGGGCATCGCCATCAGCGCGTCGATACCGTCGCGGTATCGCCGGCGCAGCGGTGCCAGGGCGGCGGCCGAGGGCAGGATGGCCGGCAGCCACAGCGTCGACAGGCCGGTGTAGCGCAGCGAGCCGGGCGCCAGCGCGAGCGCCTGGGCGAATTCTTCCCGCGCCGCGTCCACGTAGCCCTGTCCGGCGAGCGCGACGCCGCGGTTGGCGTGCAGCTCGGCGTCGCCCGGCGCGAGCGCCAGCGCACGATCGTAGCTCGCGACCGCCTCGGAGTAACGCTGCAGGTTGTTGAGGGCGTTGCCCCGGTTGGTGAGGGCCTCGCGATAGTGCGGCCGCAGCTCGAGGGCGCGATCGAAGCAGGCCAGTGCCTCCTCGAGCCGGCCGAGCACCCCCAGGATGTTGCCGCGATTGTTGTGGATCTCGGGCGCCTCGGGCTGCAGCGCCAGGGCGCGATCGTAGCTCGCCAGCGCCTCGTCGGCCCTGTTCAGCGCGGCGAGCGCGATGCCGCGATTGTTGTGGGTGGACGCCTGCGCGGGCTGCAGCGCGAGGGCGCGGTCGTAGCTCGCCACGGCATCGCCCGCCCTGCCCTGCGCCATCAAGGCGATGCCGCGATTGCCGTAGGCCTCGACAAGGTCGGGCCTGGTCGCGAGCGCCCGGTCGAAGCTCGCCACCGCCTCGTCGTGCCTGCCCAGCGCCGACAGGATGGTGCCGCGATGGTTCGCGGCCTCGGCGTAGTCCGCCCGCAGGGCGAGCGCGCGATCGAAGGCCGCCAGCGCCTCGGCGAGCCGGCCGGCGGCGTGCAGCGCCATGCCCCTGTTGTTGTGCGTCTCGGCGTGATCGGGCCGCGACGCCAGCGATCGATCGTAGCTCGCCACTGCCTCGTCGAATCTTCCGAGGTGCTTGAGGGCCACGCCGAGGTGGCCATGGAAGTTCGGCTCGTCGCTCTTGACGGCGATCGCCTGGCCGATCAGGTCGACGGCGACCTCGTGGCGCCCCACCTGGTGGGCAAGGACGCCGAGCAGGTGCAGCGCGTCGGCCTGGCGCGGCTCGCCCGTGAGGACCTGGCGATAGAGCCGCTCGGCGTCGGAAAGGCGCCCCGCCTGGTGATGGCCCAGCGCCTCGCGCAGAAGCAGCGGAACAGAAACGGAGACCGGGGTCGGAGCGGATGGCGGCGAACCTTGCTGCTTCTGTTGCGCCCGTCTTTGCTTGCGGTTCATCGCTGCCGGCCGCCTCCTGTCGTTGCCCATGCAGGCGCTCTTCATCGCCCTCCCCTCTCAGCCTGATCGTAAGTGGGCACATCTTCAATCTCCCTGGCATCCAGGGCATTCGCATAGATGCCGTCATCCCGACCGGAGCCGAGCGTAGCGAGGCGGAGTGGAGGGACCTTTCTTGTTGCAGCGTCAGCAAGAAAGGTCCCTCGGCTGCGCCGCTCTTCGCGCGGCTTCGCTCGGGATGACGGGATATTTTGCCATCGGCGAATGCCCTGGGAGCCGAGCGTAGCGAGGCGTAGCGGAGGGACCCTTCATCGCCGTCGCTGCGACAAGAAAGGTCCCTCCACTACGCCTCGCTACGCTCGGCTTCGGTCGGGATGACGGAGTCCTGAAGCGAAAGCGCTGGCCGCCATCGGAGGAGTCGCCCTGTCAAACGAAGATCGGTCGAACGCCGGCTCCGCTCAGGGCGCGGCGGCGACGCCCATGTCGAGATAGACGCGGCCGTTCTCGAGCTTTACGGGGAAACTCCGCGTGCAGCCCTTGTCGGCGCCGGTCGCCTGACCGGTTTCGAGGTCGATGATCCAGTTGTGCAGCGGGCACGCCACCTTGCGGCCGTGCACGATGCCTTCGCTGAGCGGCCCGCCCTTGTGCGGGCAGCGGTTGTCGAGGGCGAAGACCTCGTCGTTGGCCGTCCGGAAGACGGCGATGTCGCGGCGCGGCGTGCGGACGATGCGCGCGCCGCGCACCGGGATGGCCTGCAATGGCCCGACATCGAACCACCAGGTGTCGAGCTGCTCTCCCGGAGCTTCCATGGTGGCGGCGCTCATTCCGCGGCCATCCGGCGCCTGACCGGCGTGAGCACGGCAAGCGGCGTGAATTCGTTCGCTTCGCGGCCGGCCGCGCGCTCGGCCCACGGGTCGCGCTGAACCGCCCGCTGCGATCGCTTGAACCGCTCGAACAGGGATCGCCGGTTCTCCGGGTCGTCCACGATCGCCGCCCGGATCTTCTCCATGCCGGTCTTCTCCACCCATTTGTAGACGCGGTCGAGGTAGGCGGCCTGCTCGCGATAGAGCTGCATTGCGGCGGCGATGTGCTCGATCGCTTCCTCCTCGGTCTCGACATGGCCCAGCAGCTCGGTGGCGCGGACATGCAATCCCGCCGCGCCGCCGATATGCAGGTCGTAGCCCGACTCGACGCAGACGACGCCGAAATCCTTGACTGTCGCCTCGGCGCAGTTGCGCGGGCACCCCGACACCGCGAGCTTGACCTTGTGCGGCGTCCATGAGCCGCACAGGAAGCGCTCGAGCTTGACGCCGAGGCCGGTCGAATCCTGCGTGCCGAAGCGGCACCATTCGCTGCCGACGCAGGTCTTCACCGTGCGCAGGCCCTTGGCGTAGGCTTGGCCCGACACCATGCCGGCGGCATTGAGCTCGGCCCACACCGCGGGCAAATCCTCCTTGCGCACGCCCAGCAGGTCGATGCGCTGGCCGCCGGTCACCTTGACCGTCGGTATCTTGAAGCGCTCGGCGACGTCGGCGATGGCGCGCAGCTCTGCGGGCGTCGTCAGCCCGCCCCACATGCGCGGCACGACGGAGAAGGTGCCGTCCTTCTGGATGTTGGCGTGCACGCGCTCGTTGATGAAGCGCGACTGCGCGTCGTCGCGATACTCGCCCGGCCAGGCACACAGCAGGTAGTAGTTGAGCGCTGGCCGGCAGGTCGGGCAGCCGCACGACGTTTTCCAGCCCAGCTCCTGCATCGTCGCCGGCAACGACTTCAGCGCCTTCGACAGGATGAAGCCGCGCACCTCCTCGTGGGTGAGGTCGACGCACTTGCACAGCGGCTTGCGGGCGCTGCCGGCGTAGCCCTCGCCCAAGGTGGCGGCGAGCAGCGCCTCGACCTTGGACGTGCACTGCCCGCACGACGCCGACGCCTTGGTCTGCGCCCGGACGTCGTCGAGCGACGAGAGACCCTTGGCGACGATCGCCCGGGTGATGACGCCCTTGCAGACGCCGTTGCAGCCGCAGATCTCGGCATCGTCCGACAGGGCGGCGACCGCCGCCTTGGGGTCGAGCACGCCGCCGCCTTGATACGCCTGGCCGAAGATCAGCGTGTCGCGCAGGCTTGCGACGTCAGCCGTCGGCAGTATCGCCGTACAGCACCGCGCCGACGATGCGGTTGTCGCGCAGCACGACGCGCTTGTAGACGCCGCGCGCGGGGTCGCGCAGGACGATCTCGTCACGCTCGTCGCCCTCGGAGAAATCGCCGGCCGAGAACAGATCGACGCCGGTGACCTTGAGCTTGGTCGACAGCGCCGAGCCGGTGTAGCCGGCAGCTGTCGCGTCGCCGGCGAGGCTCGCCGCCAGCGTCCTCGCCATCTCGTAGAGCGGTGCCACCAGGCCATAGCAGTTGCCGCGGTGCTCGACGCACTCGCCGACGGCAAAGATTCTCGGATCGCTGGTGCGCAGAAAATCGTCGACCACCACGCCGCGCCTGACCTCGAGGCCGGCGTCCTTGGCGAGCGCAACATGCGGGCGGATACCGACCGCCATCACCACCAGGTCAGCCGGCAGCGTGCGGCCGTCGTCGAGGCGGACCGCCTCGACCTTGCCGTCGCCCAGGATGGCGCTGGTGTTGGCACTGGTCAGGATCTCGATGCCGCGCTTCTCGATCGCCTTCTGCAGGAGGTAGGCGGCATTGGGATCGAGCTGCCGTTCCATCAGCGTCGGCATCAGGTGGATGACCGTCGTCGTCATGCCGCGCAGCGCGAGGCCGGCCGCCGCCTCGAGGCCGAGCAGGCCGCCGCCGATCACGACCATCGCATTGACGTCGTCGAGGTCGCGGAACGTCACGACGCCCGGCAGGTCGTGGCCGGGCACCGGGATCAGGATCGGCCGCGAGCCGACGGCGATGACGAGCGCGTCGTAGGCCTCGAGCGCTCCCGCCTGCGTCCGCACGGTGCGCGCCGTGCGGTCGATGCCGACGACCGTCTCGCCGCGGCGCAGGTCGACGGCGTGCCGCCGGTACCAGGCGTCGTCGTGGACGACGATGTCCTCGAAGCTCTTGTCGCCCGCCAGCACGGGCGAGAGCATGATGCGGTCGTAATTGACGCGCGGCTCGGCGCCGAAAACCGTCACGTCGTAGCGCTCCGGCGCCCGGGCGAACAGCTCTTCCAGCACGCGGCCGGCCGCCATCCCGTTGCCGAGAACGACCAGCTTCCGTCGGGGCGATCCTGCTGCCTGCGTCATCCGATATCCTGTCATCCAACCGAGTGGACCGGATGAAGGGGACGCAAGCCAAGCATCGAGGCGGCACGCGTTGACTCGCAAGGGCTCCCGTCGAGGAAGCCTCGCTCGTCCCCCTGTTCACGACCATCGTTGGCCGCGTCGATCCGGTGGGTGCAGCCTTCGTTGGCTGGGCGCACAGGGTGCAATCGGTGTGCCAAGCTTCCGCCGGGCCAAAGCCCGGCGTTGACTACCTTGCGCGCCAAGGCCGCCCTGGCCGAAAACGATCAGCCTGCCTATCGGAGATGCACAGCCTGTCCGTTTTGCGCGCACGGCACCTGCGGTCGCCGCTGTCTCGGTCCGGCTACCGCATCCACCTCATGCTGAGGAGCCGCGCAAAGCGCGGCGTCTCGAAGCATGGGCTACCAGCACGGTGTCCGACGCCATCCTTCGAGACGCGCCCTTCGGGCGCTCCTCAGGATGAGGATCTCGGTATTTAATGCGGGCAGCTCCGCTCGCGCCGGTCTTCGAAAGGGCCCGCCTCACTCCGCCGCGCGCGACGCGCCTGGGGCGAGGCTACGCGGCGTCGCCTGCGCGCTGCCGCCGAACGCGATGCCCTCGTAGTCCTTGGCGGCGACGTCGTTGATGGTGGCGACGTACTTGGGCGCGCCGCCGTTGTAGACGAAGTAGCGGATGCGGCCCTGCTCGTGGCCGGGGACGTTGGAGTTGTAGCCGGTGAACCACGACTTGGCCTTGCGCATCAGCATCATCGCGTACATGCGCACGACGTGGTCGGTCCAGCGCTTCTCTGCTGCCGCGGTCGCATCGGCCCGGACATGGCCGTGCGCCCACATGTATTCGAGCAGGTCGGTGCACCAGTCGACGCCGGTCTCGATGCCGCGCGGGTAGTTGGTCGACGCCGAGCCGCTTTGCGGGCCGGCCGGCATCAGGAGGTTGGGGAAGCCATGGATCATCATGCCGAGGAAGGTCGACGGCCCGTCCGCCCACTTCTCGCGCAAGGTCACGCCGTCCGTACCCCTGATGTCGATATGATCGAACGCGCCCGTGATGGCATCGAAGCCGGTAGCGTAGACGATGATGTCGAACTCGTAGTCGCGCGCGCTGGTGCGCAGGCCGGTCTCGGTGACGCGCTCGATCGGCGTCTCGCTGATGTCGACCAGCGAGACGTTCTCGCGATTGTAGGCCTCGAAGTAGTTGGTCTCCATCGGCACGCGCTGGACGCCGAAGCCGTGGTCGCGCGGAATCAGCTTCTCGGCGGTCGCCGGGTCCTTGACTCGCCGGCGGATGCGCTCGGCGATGTACTCGGAGAACTCGGCATTGGCCTCCTCGTTGGTGAAGATCTCGCGGAAGTTCCCGAGCCAGATGCCGAAGCCGGGCCCGTCGTACAGCCGGTCCCACAGAGCCAGGCGCTCCTCGCGCGACACCTCGAAGAAGCCGCGCCGGTCGGGCTCGTGCTCGAAGCCGCCCGGCGTGCGCAGGCAGGTCGCGAAGATCTCGTCGTAGCGGGCGCGGATGTCGGCCATCTCGTCGTTCGAGATCTCGCTGTTGTTGAGCGGCGCGCTCCAGTTCGGCCGCCGCTGGAAGACCACCAGCTCGCCCACCTTGTCGGCGATCTCGCCGATCACCTGGATGCCGGTCGCGCCGGTGCCGATGACGGCGACCTTCTTGCCGGCCAGCTCGACCGGCTCGTGCGGCCAGTGAAAGGTGTGGAACGAGCGGCCCCTGAACGAGTCCATGCCCTCGAGTCGCGGCGGGGTCGGTATCGACAGCAGCCCCAGCGCCATGATGACGAAGCGGCAGGTGAGCGTGCGGCCGTCGGCGATCTCGAGGCGCCACAGGTTGGCCGCCTCGTCGAAGTGCGCGGCGTCGACCCGGCAATTGAACTGCATGAAACGGCGCAGGCCGAACTTGTCGGCGACGAAGTTCAGGTAGCGCAGGTTCTCCGGCTGGCCGGAGAACTTCTCCTTCCAGTGCCATTCGTCGAGCAGCTCGCGCGAGAACGAGTAGCCGTAGGTGTAGCTCTCCGAATCGAAGCGGGCGCCGGGATAGCGGTTCCAGTACCAGGTGCCGCCGAGATCGGCGCCTGCCTCGAGGACGGTGGCGTTGATGCCGAGATCGGCCAGTCGCTTGATCTGGTAGATACCGGCCACGCCGGCCCCGATCACGATGACTTCGTAGTCCATCCGACGCTCCCGTTTTCCCGAAGACCGAGGCATTGCCCAAGATAGCCGATACGGTCGGCTTGTCATCCGTTGTCTAATTCACGTTAGAATCGCTGGCGGCCCGCTCTCCGCGAAGCTGCTATCATCGGCGCACCACCTTGCGAAACCAAAGGAGGCCCGCATGGACGCCCTGACGCAGGTCCCCCCGCTCGACGCGGCGGTCGCCGAGATGGAGCGACGCTGGCGCGACAGCGGCATCCCCGGCCTCTATGCCGGCGGCAACGGCCCGGTGAGCCGCGAGCGCGCCCGCAACATCCGCTCGCTGCTCTATCCCAAGCCCGACCTGCCGAAAGGACGCATCGAGCGCTCGACGATCGCCGGCCCGAACGGGCCGATCACCGTCGAGACCGTCTGGCCGGTCGATGGCGAGGCCATCGGGACGCTGGTCTACTGTCACGGCGGCGGCTGGATCATCGGCGATATCGACAGCCACCAGGCGCACGCCATCCGCATCGCCAACCGCACCCGCGTAGCCGTCCTCAATGTCGACTACCGCCTCGCGCCCGAGCATCCCTTCCCGCAGGGCGTCGACGACGCCCTCGCCGCCGTCGCATGGGCAGCCCGCAACCTCGACCGCCTCGGCGGCGCCGGCAAACCGCTGGCGGTGGGCGGCGACAGCGCCGGTGGCAACTTCGCCGCCGTCGCCGCCATCGCCTGCCGCGACCAGGGCATTGCGCTCGCCGCCCAGCTTCTGATCTACCCGGCGACCGACATGACGGGCATCGGCGACCCCGACATCCGCCAGGCCTATTTCGGCCAGCACTTCGAGCGCGACTGCCGCAACCCCAAGGCTTCGCCCCGCTTCGCCAGGCTGGATGGCATCGCCCCGGTGATCCTGGGCGTCGGCCCGCACGACTTCCTCTACAGGGACAATCTCGCGTACGCCGAGGCGCTGCGCGCCGCCAGGGTGCCGCTGACCTGGCGCGAGTTCCCGACCCTCAATCACGGCTTCTTCAGCTACACGGCGATCTCGCCCGCGTGCGCCGCCGCCGCCGACCAGCTTTGCGACGACCTGCGCGAGACGATGAGCTGAAGACGTGCCGAGGACCTCAGAGCGACTGACTGTATAGGACGCTGTCACCCTCTCTTGTCATCCTGAGCAAAGCGAAGGATCTCCTCGCCAGAAATTCCAGATTACTTTCGTACCAGGCGGGCGATGAGGTCCTTCGCTTTGCTCAGGACGACAGAAGGGTCCGCTGCGGCGAACTCATCCACCGCCAGAGAACGACAATCGACAACGTCACAGGCTCTCAGCAACGGACCGCTTGCGCCAAGTCGCCGTGCAGAACAGTCACGACGGATGCGGGGACCTCGTCGCAGAACGGGTGTAATCTGTCTCCTAAGTGCGTCCCGCTGGAGTGCATGTGTCCACGAGGTATCGCACACAGAGGAGGACGCCTATGAGATTTTCCCGTCGCACATTCGTGCATCTGGCCGCGGGCGCGGCTGCAGTGCCGGCCCTGTCCGGTGGCGCGCTTGCGCAAGCCTATCCTTCACGGACCGCTCGCATCGTCGTCGGCTTTCCCGCCGGCGGGGCGACTGACATCATGGCGCGCCTGATGGGCGAATGGCTGACGCAGCGCCTCGGCCAGCAATTCATCGTCGAGAACCGGCCCGGCGTCAGCGGCAACATCGGCACCGACAATGTCGCCAAGTCGCCCGCCGACGGCTACTCGCTGCTGCAGGTCGTTACCCCGGCTGCGATCAATCCTGCGCTCTACAGCAATCTCCCCTTCGACTTCATGCGCGACATCGCACCGGTCATCTACATCGCCCGGCTGGCCTACGTCGTCGTCGTGCATCCGTCGGTTCCCGCCGCGACGCTGCCCGAGCTCATCGCCTATGCCAAGGCCAACCCGGGCAAGGTCAACTACGGATCGGCCGGCGCCGGCACGCCGCAGAACATCTGTGCCGAGCTCTTCAAGATGATGACCGGGCTCAACCTGGTCCACGTCCCGTACAAGGGCGGCGCGCCTGCGGTCGCCGATCTGGTCGCCGGCCACGTGCAGGTGATCTTCGCCCCCGTGTCGGAGGCGATCCAGCACGTCAAGTCCGGCAAGCTGCGCGCGCTCGCGGTAACGCCCGTGGCCCGGCTGGAAGTGTTGCCCGACGTTCCGACAGTGGCGGAGTTCGTGCCCGGTTACGAGGCCAGCGGCTTCGGCGGCATCGGCGTGCCCAAGGCCACCCCGCCCGAGATCATCGCTCTCCTGAACAAGGAGCTCAACGCGGCCCTCGTCGATCCCAAGATCAGGGGACGCCTCGTCGAGCTGGGCGGCACGGTGATGGGAGGCACCCCTGCGGAGTTCGGCAAGGTCATCGCGGACGCCACCGAGAAGTGGGCGAAGGTGATCAAGTTCGCGGGCATCAAGGCCGAATAGCGGCGGAGCGCCCAGGCCGCCTGGCAACCGCGCGTCGCGAACGCCCTTGCGGGTCTTCGCGACGCGGCTGACGCAAGGGCCTGTCACCAAGTCTTCGATACCGAACATCTGTCGTCCCGAGCACGCCGAGAGTGGGAAGCTTCGGATCCGGCGCTACGCTCGAGATGACAGCACTGTCGTCGCGACTGGATCGATAGCTCGGCGACAGGCCTGTGGCACAATTCCGCCACCCCGGTCGGTGTCATCGCCGGGAGCGTAGCCCGGCGCAGCCGATGCCCACCGGCACCGGCTGCGACCAGCGATTGCGACGACTACTTGACGTAATTCAGGTCGACCGCGCCGATGCCGGCGGCGACGTTCAGCCCTTTGCTGCCCTCGACGCTCACTGGTTGCAAGGTCACCTGCTTGGTGCTGCCGCCGAGCAGCACGTTCGCCCCGACCCCGACACCGACCGTCCCGGACGCGGTGGCGCCGCCGTATGACCCGGCGAGAGCGCCCGGCGCGATGTTGCCCGGCGCGAAGACCAGCCAGACGATCTGGGCTTCCTTCGTGAACCCGATGTCGATGCCGAACTTCTTGATCGAGCCGGTGTAGCGCTCGGCCTTGCCGTCGGTTCGCGTGAACAGGCAGCTGAGCTCCTTGGAGGAGCCGAACACGAATCCGACACCACCGGCGACATTGCAGGTAAGGGTGCCGACATTCGCGCCCGACTGGCCGTGGACCGCAGCGGCGCCGGCCATCAGCGACAGAACGCCCGCGCAAGCAGCAATGGTGTTTCGCAGCATCGTACCTCTCCATGAACTTTGACACACGGGGCGAGCATACCGCCCGCTGGGCAGCCTCTTACACGGCCGGCACGGGACACGGAAGCCCGCAGCCGGCTCAGGGCGGCGGCTCGAGACCGTGGTCCGCGCAATAGGCATCGACTGCCGACCCGATGGTCGGGAAGAAGCCATCATCGCCGAAGCGCTCGTACAGGCCGAAACGCCGCAGCTTGTCCTTCACCGGGTCCTTGAGCTCGGCGAAGCACAAGTCGATGCCTGCCTTCGCCAGCTTGTCGTCGAGCTCGGCGAGCGCATCGGCCGCCGTCACGTCGACGCTGGTGACGGGCTCGGCGGCCACGACGATTCGGCGCACCGGCGTTGGCGAGGCATCGACGGCCGCCAGCACCTGCTGCTCGAAGAACTCGGCATTGGCGAAGAACAGGGGCGCATCCCAGCGGAACAGGACGAGGCCGGGAACCTGTCGGGCCTCCGGATAGCGCGTGATGTCGTGCCAGCCCTTCACGCCTTCGGCGCGGCCGAGGACGGCCGAGTGCGGCCGCCAGCCGTCCCACAGGAACTCGATGACGGCGATGACGATGGCGACCCCGATGCCCGGCACCGCGCCCAGCGTGGCGACGCAGACCAGGCACAGGATCGACAGCCAGAACTCCCAGCGCTGGATGCGCCAGATGCGACGCAGATCGTCGACCTCGATCAGGCCGATCGCCGAGGCGATGACGACGGCGGCAAGCGCCGGCGTCGGCAGATGCCGCAGCAGGTCGGGTGCCGCGACCAGCAGGGCGGCGACGCCCAGCGCGCCCACGACGCCCGTCAGCTGTGTCTTGCTGCCGGCGGCTTCCGCCACCGGCGTGCGCGACGAGCTGCTGCTGATCGGGAAGCCCTGGAGCAGGCCGGTGGCGAGATTGGCCGCCCCCAGGCCGACCATCTCCTGGTTGGGATTCACAGGCTGTCCGAGGCGCGCCGCGTAGGCGCGCGACAGGACGCTGGTATCGGCGAACGAGACGAGGGCCACGGCGGCTCCGCCGATCACCACCGCCGGGATATCGTCGACCCCGATAAACGGGAAAGCGAGGCCCGGCAGGCCTTCGGGCAACGAGCCGAGGACGGCGACGCCCCGGCCGGGCAGGTCGAGCAGGCTCACGACCACGGTGGCGCCGATCACGGCGATCAGCACGCCGGGCAGAAGCTTGCTCCGCTTCAGGGCCAGGATGGTCACGAGAACGCCGGCACCGACAGCGAACGCCGTCCAGTTGATCTTGCCGGCGGCGATCGACGTCGCGATCTCCCACAGGCTGTCCAGGGGCCCGTCGCTCTCGACCGAGAAGCCGAGCAGCTTGGGCAGCTGGCTCACCAGCACCGTGAAGGCGATGCCGTTCATGTAGCCGTAGCGGATCGGCTTGGACAGCAGCTCGGTGACGAAGCCGAGCTTCAGGACGCCGGCCAGGATGCAGATCACGCCCGAGACGACGGCCATCGCGCCGGCCAACGCCACGGCGCGGCCTGGATCGCCGGCGGAATTGGCGACGACGACGGCCAGGATGAGTGGCGCCAGGGAGGAGTCGGGCCCGAGCACCAGGATGCGGCTCGGGCCGAACACGGCATAGGCCAGCAACGGGACGATGGTGGCATAGAGCCCGTAGACTCCCGGCACGCCCGAGGCCACGGCGTAGGCAATGCCGACCGGCACCAGCATGGTCGTGAGCACGATGCCGGCGACGATGTCGTGGCGCAGCCACGCCAGCTCGTAAGCGCGCAGCGTGGCGATGCCGGGCAGCCAGCGCGCCCAGCCCTGGGCGGCATCGGCTCGCGCGATCGATCGCTCGGGCAGTGGTGCGGGCGTCGCCATCGGACCGGCCGGACGCCGACGTTCAGCGCTCTCCCCGCGGCTGGGCGAACCGCCGGCTGCGGGGCAGGCATACGATGAACTCGGTGAAGCTTCCGGGCTCGCTCTCGACCTCGATGGTGCCGCCATGCTGCTGCGTGACGACATCGTAGCTGATCGACAGGCCGAGCCCCGTGCCTTCCCCGGTCGGCTTGGTCGTGAAGAAGGGCTGGAAGAGCCTGGCGCGGACCTCCGGCACGATGCCGGTGCCGTTGTCGCGCACCCTGACCTCGACCGCGTCGCCGAGATCGCGCGTCGAGACCTTCAGTATCGGTCGGTAACCGCCGTCGGATCTCGCGCGCTGGCGCTGCCGCACGGCGTAGAAGCCGTTGCCGAGCAGGTTGAGCAGAACACGGGTGATGTCCTGCGGCACGATCTCGATCGGCCTGGCCGCTGCTGCGAGGTCGCGCTCCAGGGCCACATTGAGGTCTTTGTCCTGCGCGCGGGCGCCATGGTAGGCGAGATTGAGCGCCTCCTCGACCAGCCCATCGATGCTGCATTCCTGCCAGTCGCCCGTCCCGCCACGCGAATGCGACAGCATGCTCCTGACGATGCCGTCGGCGCGCCGGCCGTGCTCGACGATCCTGGCCAGGTTGCCGGTCAGCAGGTCCATCGTCTCGTGCAGCTCGGCGCGCTTCGCCTCGTCGTCGGGTTCGGCCAGCAGGGCATCGACCGACTGCTTCAGCTCGTCGAGCAGCTCGCCGGACAGGCCGGCGAAGTTGTTCACGAAGTTCAGCGGGTTCTTGATCTCGTGGGCGATGCCGGCGGTGAGCTGGCCCAGGGAGGCCATCTTCTCGGCCTGAATCAGGTTCGCCTGTGCCGCCTTCAGACGCGCCAGCGAGCCGCGCAGCTCACCGAGCAGGCGGGCATTCTCCATCGCGATCACGGCCTGCGCCGCGAAGGTCTGCAGCAGCGCGATCTCCTTGTCGGAGAACGCCCTGACCTCCTTGCGGTAGATCGTGAGGGCGCCCAGCACCGCACCCTCCTTGCGCAGCGCGACGACGAGGGCGGTGCGCGCCCCGCCGAGATCGACGATGGCGCGACGCAGCGGCAAGCCCAGGCGGTATGCTTCCTCGCCCTTCTGGTCGAGGTTGTGGACGACATCCTCGCCCTGGAGAATCCTGTAGTGCGATTCCCCCGGTCGGGGCTGGTCCATGCCCTGGTCGAAGTATCCGGCCAGCGGAGGTGGCACCCCGCGCATGGCCACGGGCTTGAAATGCTTGCCGTCGAAGTCGGTCAGGAACCCGAACGCTGCACCGCACAGCGTCATCGCCTTGTCGAGCATCGCGTCGAAGAACACTGCGCGGTCGCCGCCGCTGCCGTTGATCACCTGAAGCAGATCGGAGATCGCCGCTTCGCGTTGCAGGGCCTGCCCGTGCTCCTCCTCGCGCGCTCGCAGCCGCTCGGCCAGCTCCGCGACGCGCTGGCGGAGCTCCGACTCCGCGGGAGTCACGCCGATGGTGGTTCCTGCGGACATTCCCTTTCCACTGAGCGCCTTGCCGCCACGGCTCAGCTGCTGCTCGACGAGCCTTTGGCCGAGGAACCGAAACCCCCTCTGGCAGTAGCGGGCGTGCCGGGGGACGATGTCCGGGTGGCCGGCGTTGTCGTCGTCACCGTATTCGCCCGCGGGCCCGTGCCACCCACGACCACCTTCGGTGCGCCGCCACGACGCGCATCGGCATCTCGCAGATTGTAGACCGGCGCCGCCTGATTCCTCTGCCCCATCATGTAGCCCATCATCATGGGCATGAACCAGCTCGACGAGCTGCTGCCCTGGGTCGACTGGGCGGCTTGTGGGCCGGTCTCGCAAGACCCGTGCTGGGCTTCACAGTCCTCCTTCGACTGGTAGCGGGGCGCAGTCTTCTCATGCTCCGCCTTGGCGAACTGGAAGCCCTTGTCGCACTCGCCGCCCGTGGCCGCGGCATCGGGATTCTGCGCCCGGCATTCGTCGGCCGTGGCATAGATGCCTTCCTTCACATCGGGATTGTCCGGCCTGCAGGCCGCTGCGCCCAGCAGCAGAACCGTGATCGCCGCCGATCGCCTCATCGTGGCTCCTCTCAGTGCGAGGCAGACCGTATCCGACTTGGCGCTCGTCGGCCACCAGCCGCACCGCGAGATGCAACGCCTTTCCTTTCGGGACGCCCTGCGTCGACCGCATGGCGTGCGGCTTGACGCCCCCTGCCGGAACGGCAATTGCCAATCGATGGATCGACCGGGGAGCGAGACACAGGTGGCGCGCGCCGGAACGGGACCGCGCGCTGCGCGGCATTCCGTCCTGAACCTGGCGCTGCTCGGCTGGGCAACCGGCGCGCTGTTCTTCTTCTATGCCTGGATCCTGCGCGTTGCGCCCAGCGTGATGATCGACGAGCTGATGCGCGATTTCGCCCTCGGCGCCGCCGCCATCGGCAATCTCTCGGCTTTCTATTTCTACGGCTATGCCGGGATGCAGATCCCAGTCGGCCTGCTGATGGACCGGTTCGGGCCGCGCCGGCTGATGACCGTGGCCGCCGTGGGATGCGCCGCGGGCTGCGTGCTGTTCGCCATGGCGCCGGCGCTGTGGGCCCTTTCGCTCGGCCGCTTCGTGATCGGCGCCACGGCGGCCTTCAGTCTCGTCGGCGCGATGACGGTGGCGGGGCAGTGGTTCCCGCCGGCACGGTTCGCGCTGCTCTCGGGCTTGGCCATGATGCTCGGAATGGCCGGCGGCGTGTTCGGCCAGGCGCCGCTGCGCCTCTTGGTGGAGCGTCTAGATTGGCAGCAGGCCTCGCTTGCCCTGGCGGCTGGCGGCGTGTTGCTGGCGCTGGCCGCGGCGGCAACCGTTCGGGACAAACCCCGGCCCTCCGGCGGCCTGCGGCAGGTGATGGCCGGCATGGTCCAGGTGGGGCGCAACCGGCAGACCTGGCTGATCGCCATCGCCGGCATGGGCACGACCGGGCCGCTGCTCGGCTTCGCCGGCCTGTGGGGCGTGCCGTTCCTGGCGCTGACCCAGGGGCTGGATCGCACGGCGGCTGCCGGCATCACCTCCATGATGTTCATCGGTTGGGGCGTCGGCGCACCTGTGCTGGGCTGGCTCAGCGACCGCATCGGCCGGCGCAAGGTGCCCTTCGTCGCCGGCCTGATGCTCTCGGCTGCGGCGATGGCGGGGCTCGCCTGGGCACCCGGGTTGCCGCTGTGGGCCGTGAGCGCGCTGTGCTTTCTCTGCGGTTTCGGCGGCGCCGGCCAGATCCTGGGCTTCGCCGCGGTGCGCGAGCTGAACCCGCCGGCCGCCGCGGGCGCCGCGATCGGCGTCGTCAACGCCCTGGTGACGGGCGCCGGTGCGCTCTACCAGCCGCTGCTCGGCTGGCTGCTCGATCTGGCCTGGACCGGAGAGGTCGCCGGCGGCGCCCGGGTCTATACCGTCGCCGCCTACAGCACCGCCTTCAGCGTGCTGGTCGCCGGCGCGGTCGTCGGCATCGCCTGTACCCTGCTGATGCGCGAGACTCGCTGCCGGCAGAGTGCCTGACACGTCGCAAATGCGAACGCCCCGCTCGTTGGGATGTAAACCGTCGGACAAATGCCCCTGCCCCTGCGCCTGCACCTGCACCTGCACCTGTACCTGCGCATGCGCCTGCGCCATGACGCGAGGAGACTTCTCGGGAGATCGGGGCGGACGTCAAAGATCTGGACGGATCCGGCGCTCGGGAGCCGGATTGGCGGCCGGGCGTTCGGGCAGGTTGTGACCTGCCGACCAGTGCGTGAAGATGATGCGGTGATCGCAGAGCACTACCTGAGGCGGTGGCGGAGCGCCGGCCTGATCGACGACGGCGCGGTCGAGCGAATCGGCGCCTGGGAAGCCGCCCACCGCCGGCCGCTCTGGCTCTGGGCCCTCTCGGGCATGGGGGCGCTGGCCATCGGCCTCGGCCTCGTGGCCGTGGTCGCCGCCAACTGGGAGGACATTCCCGCCGGGGCGAAGCTCGCGGCCGCGCTGCTGCTGACCGGCCTGTGCGCGGGCTTCGCGGCTGTCGCCTGGCAGCGCGACCGGGAATGGCCGCGCGAGCTCGGCGCCCTGCTGCTCTTCGGCCTCGTGATCGGCAGCGTCGCCCTGATCGGGCAGGTCTACCAGCTGCAGAGCGACCCCTGGCAGGCGCTGGTGACCTGGCTGGCCCTGTGCACGCCGTTCCTGGCGCTGGTCACCTTCTCGCGCCTGGTCGGGGCGGTGTGGTTCGCGGCAGCGGTCGCCACGTGGTTCTCGGCCTATGAGCCAATCGAACGATCGATCGCAAGCCTGACCTCGAGCGCCGCCAGGGGCGACCTGTTCCATCTGCTGCTCTACCTGCCCGCCTGCCTGCTGGTCGTCGTCGCCGTCCTGCGCCGGCGCTGGCCGCCCGCCGAGGACCAGGGCGAGCTGATGTCGAAGCTGGCCCTGGCAGGGCTCGTCGGTGCCGTGAGCACGACGATAATCGCCATCGGCTCGCGCCTCGTCAGCCAGGTAGCGCCTATCGAGATCGGGCTGGGCACGGTCGCGACCCTGCTGGCCGCAACGGCCCTGTGGATCGGCAGCGGCGCGACGCAGCGGCGTCCCGTGCTCGCGCTGCTGGTCGTGAGCTTCGTGGCCTGGGCCGCCGCTCTCCTGCTCGCGCGCGCGTGGAGCGCCGAGCGGGGAGCCGCGTTCGAGGCCCTCCTCGGCCTGCTCTTCATCGCCTACTGGGCAGCGATCGGCTGGCTGGCGGCGCGCGCCGGCCAGCGCGTCCTGTTCGGCCTGGCTTTCACCGCCATCGGCCTGCGGCTGCTGATCCTCTATCTCGAGGCGATCGGCGGCCTGACCGCGACCGGCCTCGGCCTGATCGGCGGTGGCGTGCTCTGCCTCGTGTTGACCTGGCTCGGCTGGCGGCTGACCGGGCGCCTGGGTCGCGGGGCGATCCCATGAGGCGCAAGGCTCTCGCGCTGCTCGTGATCGCGGCACTGGCGCTGCCTCTCGTGGCGCTGGCGGCGATGATCGGCCAGCAGGAATGGTTGCGCAGCAATGCCACGGTCCTGACAGTGGCGGTGCGCGGCGTCGATCCCCGCGACCTGCTGCGTGGCCACTACCTGACCGCGGCATTCGCGTGGGAGTGGGAGAGCCTGCCCGGGACCGACGGCCGGACGGTCGCGGGCACGCTGTGCGTGATCGCGGTCGATGCGCAGCAGCGACCCCGCGTGCGCTTCGTTCCCGATTCGACGGGAGACCGGACGAGCCCTGGCCCCTGCCGGTTGGTCATCCCCGGACGGCTGTGGGGCAAGGACGCCTTCGTGCCCGCCTCGATCTCCACCGCCAACGGCAGCTTCAGGCTGTACGTGCCGGAAGCGCGCGCCAGCGAGCTCGAGCGGATGATACGCGACCGACCGGGGGCCCTGACGGTCGACCTGGCGGTGCGCGCCGACGGTCACGTCGGCATCCAGGCGCTGCGCGTCGACGGGCAACTCCTGGGACGCTGAAGGCCTGTCGCAAAGCAAGCGCTCCAGAACCTCTGACATCCCGAGCAAGGCATTTGCTTCGCAAATGCCTTGCTCGGGATGTCAGAGTCAGTGTCGCACCTGGAGCACTTGCTTCGTGACACCCCGAGTGTCGATCGCGCGCACGACAACGCGCAACATCATCCGCTTTCCGCCTGCCAAGCACCGAAGGCACATGCTATCGAGCGCCGACCATGACCCCCGCCCCGCCTCCGCTTGGCGCCGCCGTGCGGCCCGAATTCGCCCTCGGCGATGATTTCCTCACCGTAAACCACGGCTCCTACGGGGCCACGCCGCGCTCGGTGCTGGCCGCGCAGGACGCGTGGCGCCAGCGCATGGAGGCGCAGCCGACACGCTTCTTCGCGCAGGAACTGCCGGCCGCCCTGCGCGCCGCCGCGGCGCGCCTCGCCGCGTTCGTCGGCGCCGACGGCGAGGACCTCGCGTTCGTCAGCAACGCCACGATGGGCTGCAACGCCGTGCTGCGCTCGCTGCCGCTCGGACCGGGCGACGAGATCCTGTGCCTGGGCCATGTCTACAACGCGGTGCGCAACACCATGCGTCATGTCGCGGCCGAGCGCGGCGCCCGGCTCGTGGTCGCGGAGCTTCCCTTTCCCCGCCCCGATCGCGACGATGTCCTCGCCCGGCTCGACCAGGCACTGGGCCCGCGCACGCGGCTCGCCGTGCTCGACCACATTTTCTCATCGAGTGCCCTGGTGCTGCCGATCGCCGACATGGTGGCGCACTGCCACGCGCACGGCGTGCCGGTGCTGGTCGACGGCGCGCACGGGCCGGGCCAGGTTCCGCTGGACCTCGCGGCCCTCGGCGCCGACTACTACGTCGGCAACGGCCACAAGTGGCTGATGGGCCCCAAGGGCAGCGCCTTCCTGCACGTTCGGCGCGACCGCCAGCGCGGCCTGCACCCCGTCACCATCTCGCATGGCTTCGGGCAGGGCTTCGTCGCCGAGTTCGACTGGACGGGCACCGACGATCCCAGCGCCTTCCTCACGCTGCCGGCCGCCCTCGATTTCTTCGACCGGCTGGGCGGCGCGGCGCTGATGGCGCGCAACGCGGCGCTGGCCGCCGCCGGCGCCGAGGCGATGGCGGCGCGGCTCGGCACCGAGGTCGGGGCGGCCCGCGGCATGAGGGGTGCGATGGGACTGGTCCGGTTGCCTCTGGCCCGGATGCCCGGGGAGGGTGCGGCCCACCAGGAGCAGGCGCGCACCCTGCGCCGCGCCCTGCTCGCAGCCGGCACCGACGCACCGGTCAACGCGATCGACGGGTCGCTGTGGCTGCGCCTCTCGGCGCACGCCTACAACGAGGAAGCCGACTACCGGCGGCTGGCGGACTTGGTGGAGACGGTGCTGGCGAAGGCTAACCGGCTTCCTCGAGCGTCGAGCACGTCCCGCTGACGCGGGTCTGGCGCATGTAGCGGCGGTGGCGGTCGGCGTCGTAGCCGCTGCCGGCGTGGAGGAGGCAGCGGTTGTCCCACAACACGACGTCGCCCGGTTGCCAGGCGTGGTCGTAGACGTGCTCAGGCCGGATCGCTTCTTCGGTCAGCGCGTCGATCAGGACGCGGCCGTCGGCCCGGCTCATGCCCTCGATCTCGCGGACGTGGGAGCCGAGGAACAGGTTCCTGGCCCCCGTCGCCGGATTAGTCCGCACGAGCCGCTGGCGCACCGGCGGCAGCGAGGCCGCCATCTCGGGCGACACCGCATCGGGCGCGACCTTCGAGCGCGAATGGACGTAGTCGTGGATCGCGATCAGGGGCTGGAGCTCGGCCTTGCGCTCCGGCGGCAGGCGATCCCAGGCGGCGCGCAAGGAGACGAACATCGTCGTGCCACCCTCGGCCGGCGTCTCGTAGGCGCACATGATCGAGAGGAACGCCGGCACCGGTTTGAACGAGGCATCGGAGTGCCACATGTTGTTGCCGGTGAGGAAGATGGTCTTCTTGTGCGCGTTGCCGAGCACCGTGCCGTCCTGCTGGACGTTGCCGATGGTGCCGAAATACTCGATCTTCCCGACGCTGGTATGGCTCGGCTCGGGCTTGCCGAGCTGGCGCGTGAGGGCGAGCTGGCGGTCGTCGTCCATCGACTGGCCAGGGAAGCAGACGAAGGAGTACCGATCGATCGCCGCCTCGATCTCCCGGACCAGACCGGGTGCGAGCGGCTCGCCGAGGTCGACGCCGCGGACGCTGACGCCCAGCTCGGGATGCAGCTCTTCGTATCGCAGTTGGCTCATGGCGAGCGAGTCTGCGCGGGTGCAGCCGGGAATGCAATCCGGCACCATGATGCTCATTTCACGCCTCGGTCCGCCATCGCTTCCCTGCACTCGTTCCCTGCAGGCAGCCGCGCCGCGCCGGAGCCCGATGCGCTGGCCGATTACCCTTGCGCCCGGAACGATGCTACCTCCTCCTCGCCTCACAACGTTCATCCGGGGACTGCCGGGCAATGCCTGAACACCACGTGCGACCCACGATCATCGGTCCGGCGGCCGCGCCGTGGTCGCCGGCCTGCAACGCCTGGTCACGTCATGGCGGCTGAACGCGATCTCGTCGCCGCCGCCCGGGGGCTCGCGCCGCGCATCCGCGCCTTGCGCGCCGACATCGAGCGCCAGCGCCGGCTGCCGCCCGAGCTGGTGGCGGCCCTGCACGAGCTGAAGCTGTTTCGCCTGTTCATCCCCAGCGAGCTGGGCGGCCTCGAGACCGACCTGCTGACGGCGGCGCGGGTCGTCGAGCAGGTGGCGATCGCCGACGGCTCTGCCGGCTGGAGCCTGATGATCGGCAGCACCTACGGCCTGATGGCGGCGCTGCTGCCGCGCGACACGGCGCGCGACATCTTCGGGCCGCCCGACGCGGTGGCGGCCGGCGCCTTGCGGCCCACCGGCACGGCGCGCGTGGTCGAGGGCGGCTACCGCGTCGACGGCCGCTGGGCCTTCGCCAGCGGCATCCCGCACGCCACGTGCTGGAACGCCGGCTGCCTCGTGATGGAGGGCGCCGCGCAGCGCACCACCGCCGCCGGCGCGCCCGAGATCCGGATGGTCTTCTTCCCGCCGCAGGACGGCGAGCTGATCGACACCTGGGATGTCGGCGGCCTGCGCGGCACCGGCAGCCACGACTACGCCGTGCGCGACCTGTTCGTGCCGGCGGCGCGCAGCGCCACACTGGACGACAGGCCTTGGGCCGCCGGCGCGCTCTATCGCGTGCCCATCCAGGCCCTGCTCGACACGTCGATGGCGGCGGTCGGGCTCGGCATCGGCCGGGCGGCGATCGACGCCTTCGTCGAGCTGGCGGCGGCCAAGACCGCGTCGGCCGGCTCGGCCACGCCGCTGGCCGAGCGCGCGATGGCGCAAGTCGCCGTGGCGCGCGCCGAGGCGGCGCTGCTGTCGGCGCGCAGCTTTCTCTTCGACACCGCCGGCGGCATCTGGGACGACGTCCTGACCGGCCGCACGCCCGATGCCCGCCAGCTGGCGATCGCGCGACTGGCGCGCATCAACGCCATCGCCGCCGCCAGCCTGGCGGTCGACCTAGTGTACGAGGCCGGCGGCGGCAGCTCGATCTACGCCACCAGCCCTCTCGAACGCTGCCTGCGCAACATCCGCACCGCAAGCCAGCACGTGTCGATGGCGACGGCCAACTACGAGATCATCGGCCGCGTGCTGCTCGGCCTGCCGCCGGATCGGCCGGCGCATCGCCTGTAATCGAGGCCTGGGCAAGCCGGCCACGTCGTGCCAGGCCGCCGTCGGTGCAGGCAACGGTGCGGCATGAACGGCGACAGCGCCGCGCGGGCCGCATCGAGCCTCCCGACTCGTCACATTCGCTGCCCACGTCGTCTGCGCCCATGCCGTCTCGACGAGCTGCGTGTCGCCGTTGACGTCGCTCTGGAAGCTTTGGCGCCGCGTCCGGTCCTGCGAGTCGAGAGCAACGTTCGGATCACGGCGCGCTGCGCTTCCGGATTGCGGTTCAGCGACGCGGCGGCGATTGCGCAAGGGGGCAGGCGGAAGGCAGACTTCGCGCGTTCCTGCGCAACCCCCCGCAACTGGACCCGGCCCCGTGACCCTCGACTACGTGACTATCGAGAAGCGCGACGGCGTCGCCATCGTGCGCTTCGACCGCAAGCAGAACCTCAACGCCTTCAACGAGAAGCTCGTGCGCGAGCTGACCGAGGCGGCGCGTAGCTTGCACGACGACCTCGAGACCCACGCCGTCGTGCTGGCCGGCGCGGCGAACGGATTCTCGGCCGGCTTCGACCTGAAGGCGACCGACAGCTGGACGACCGAGACTGACGACCTCAGGCGGCGGCAGCGCGCCTATGGCGGGGTTCGCCTGTGCAAGGCGTGGGAGGAAATGCCACAGGTCACCATCGCGGCGATGGAACGGTTGGCGGTAGGCGCCGGCGTGGCGATCGCGCTGGCCTGCGACTGGCGCGTGATGGGCCGTTCGGCCTATCTCTACGTGCCCGAGGTCAGGATCGGGCTCAACCTGCAATGGGGAGCGCTACCGCGCCTGATCACGCTGGTCGGCCCGGCGCGCGCCAAGCGCATCTGCCTGATGTGCGAGAAGATGCCGGTGGCCCAAGCGCTCGACTGGGGATTGGTCGACGAAGTGGCCGACGACGGCGGCACGGTCGACCGCGCCCTGGAGATGGCCGCGACCGTGCTCGCCATGCCGCCGGCCACGGTGCGCCTGGTGAAGGAGGCGGTGAACGCCACGGCGGGCGCGCTGCACGCCGCCACCTCGTTCGCCGACGCCGACCAGAGCCAGCTCACGGCGACGTTCGGACAGGCGGCGGCGGCGCGCACGTCGTTCCGCGAAAAGAGGCAGAGAAGAGAGAAGCAGGGATAGGGATAGACCGCGTCGAGACGCTGGCGAGGCTCGACCCCATGATCGAGCCGGGCGACGCGGTCGCGCCGTCCGACGATTCAGCGCCCGAACGACAGCCATTCGGGGCGCAGCAGCAGGAGGGTGCCGACAGCAGTCAGCACCACCCCACCGATCAGGCTGGAGACGCGGACATAGCCCTGCCCAGGCCGGTCAGCGATCTCCTTGATCGGCCGGGCTTCATCGGGGCGCACCCTGCGCCATCCGACCGGCTACCCGGATCTCGGCACCCATGTCGTGCTCCCCGCCAGGACCGACGCCATCGGGTTGGCGACGCGCGGCGGCGTCCTTGAGGCAGGTCAAGGGACGCGCCGCGAGTCCGGCGATCATTCAGCCCATGGTGCCACGATGATTTGCAGCGCCCAGATCAGCCTCTATCCCCTGCGCCAGGCGCATCTCGGCCCGGCGATCGAGAGCGTGCGCGCGACGCTCGCGGCGCACGGCCTGCGGGCCGAGGTCGGCCCGATGAGCACGGTGGTCGTGGGCGACGCCGGGACCGTCTTCGCGGCGCTGGCCGATGCCTTCGACAAGGCGGCACAGGCCGGCCAGGTCGTGATGACGTTCACCGTCTCCAACGCCTGCCCAGTCGAACGCAGGCCCGGTCGAACGCCGGCCAGAGGATCGCAGGCGTGAGTGACCGTGCGCCGCCTGTCGCGCCAGCGGGCCAGTTCGGGCCGGACGTCTACGCGACGTGGCGGGCATCGTCGCTGGGCGAGATCGTCGAGGCGCTCGAGCACCGGCTGCTGCTGCGCCTTGCCGGCGACCTGCAGGGCCGCGCCGCGCTCGACGTGGGATGCGGCGACGGAACGCTGGCGCGCGCGTTGGCGGGCGCCGGCGGCGCCGCCTTGGTTTCCGGTTGCGACATCGATCCGCGCATGATCGCCCGCGCCGCCGGGCGGACCGCGCAGCCGGGCGCGACCGTCCGCTACATCGTCGCGGATGCGACGCACCTGCCCTTCGCCGACGCGAGCTTCGACGTGGTGACGGTCGTCACCGTGCTGGCCTTCGTCGCCAACGCCGAAGGCGCGGTCCGCGAGATGGCCCGCGTCCTCAGGCCCGGCGGCCGGCTCGTCATCGGCGAACTCGGGAGATGGAACCTGTGGGCGGCGCGGCGGCGAGTGCGCGGCTGGCTGGGCGCCAGCATCTGGCGCACCGCGACCTTCCGGACGGCGGCCGGGCTGCACCGGCTCGCGCGGGCGGCGCAACTCGACGTCGAGCAGGTGGCGGGCGCCATCTTCTTCCCGCCCTGGCTGCCGCTCGCCCGGCGGCTCGCGTCCTATGACGCCGCACTCGGCGACCGGACCACGCTGGGCGCCGCCTTCGTGGCCATGCAATGCCGCAAGGCGTGACGCTTCGCGCGCTTGGACCGGCTCACAGCGCGGCGAAGACCTTGGCGCCCAGCCGGCCGATCTCCTCATCAGGGCGACGATCAATGCGCGAGCAGTACGGGTAGACGCAAGTCGGCGAGTATGCCCTTCGTTGCGCCCCCAAGTATGAAGTCGCGGATGCGGGAATGGCCGAAGCCTCCCATTGCCAGAACCCGCGCGCCCTCCGACAGGGCGGTGTCCTGCAACGCCTTGGCTATGGTCCTTTCACCAAGAGTGATCTCGAGAGGCGTGGCGTTGAACCCGCGCTTCGCCAGCGAAGCTGCGAGGACTCCGGCGAGGTCTGGCGCGCCCAGCGGCTTTTCATCTTGCACCGTCAACACCGAGAGGCGACCGCCTTCGGCCAGAAGCGGCAAGGCATCGCCAAGAGCGCGGGCGGCGACCCGGCTCGCATCCCAGGCGATGGCGATGTGGTCGAGAGGAGCGGGACTGGCCGATGGCGGCACCAGGATGGCCGGGCGACCAGACCCGAAGACGACGGCCTGCGCCATTTCCTGCGCTGCGACAGTCTCCCCGGACCACGGAAGCACCGAGAGGTCGTAGTACCGTGCCTCGGCAGCGGCCGCGTCCAGCGCGGCGCCCAGCACCACCTCTCGGGCCGTGCTGTCCACGTCGAGGCGCGAACCCGCCACCTCGTGCACGAGTTCCTTCAGCCGATGGCCTTCGGCCTTGCTCTTCTCCTCGGCGGCGCGGACGAGGCCCGGGACGTCGAGAAGCAAGCCGCTCAACGCGGAGGAGACTTGCGGAATGCCGACAGAGAATGTCGTGACATGAAGCCTGCATTCGAGCGAGGCCGCGAAAGCGGTGGCCGCCTGGATCGACCCGTTTGCGACCGCTTCGGGATAGGTGGCCAAGGGCATGTAGGCTATGCGAGTGCGCGGCATATCAGCTTCTCCAATCGGCCCAAGGGGAACGGGCCCCGGCAACTCCAGTCTGGCAAAGGACAGATCGATCAGGCTTGACCCAAGTCAAGTCTGTGCAACTAAACCTCGCTATCCTTGATCAAACGTAACGACGGGGAACGTGGCGTGCCGCATGACCGGTATCAGACCGTGCAGGAACTCGCCGACCGGCTCGAAGTCGCCGAGGCGACCGTGCGGCAGTGGATCAAGAGTGGAGAGCTTCGCGCCATCGACATCGGCAGGGGCTGGCGAATCGCAGACGCCGACCTGGAGCGCTTCCTGAAAGCCCGCGAGACGGCGCCGCGTAAGCAGCACGATACGATAGCCAATGTCGGAGCGCAGCGAGGATCATGATCGTCGGCGGGTGCACTGCTTCATGACATCAGCGTTGACGGATCCCCATGCCCGTACGGGCGATGCCTGCCTTCTCGCCCTGAATGCCGGCGTCACGGGACTGACCGGAGCCGAGGCGGCGCGACGTCTGGTCGAGCACGGGCCGAACCGCCTGCCCGCGGCGCGAGGGCACGGGACTCTCCTGCGGTTCCTCCTGCAATTCCACAACGTGTTGATCTATGTGCTCCTGTGCGCCGCCGTGGTGACGGCTACGCTGCAGCACTGGGTCGATACCGGGGTGATCCTGGCGGTCGTGCTGGCCAATGCGGTGATCGGCTTCATCCAGGAGGGCAAGGCCGAGGCGGCGATGGCGGCGATCCGCCAGATGCTCGCGCCGCGCGCCGCGGTTCTGCGCGACGGGCGGCGGTTGACGGTAAACGGCGAAGAGATCGTGCCGGGCGACATCGTGCTGCTCGAGGCGGGGGACAAGGTGCCGGCCGACCTTCGGGTGATCGAGGCACGGGGGCTTGCCGCGCAGGAGGCGATCCTGACCGGCGAATCGGTGCCGGTGGAGAAGGACGTGGTTCCGGTTGCCGCCGACGCGGCCATCGGCGACCGGCGCTCGATGCTGTGGTCGGGCACGCTGGTCACGCAAGGCACCGCGCGCGGGCTGGCCGTGGCGACCGGCCCGGGAACCGAGATCGGCCGCATCGGCGGGCTTCTGGCCGGGGTGGAGCAGTTGACCACGGCGCTCGTCGCGCAGATGGACCATTTCGCGCGCTGGCTTTCGTTCCTGATCCTGCTCGCGGCCGCTCTCTTGCTCGTCTACGGCTACTTCGTCGGGCATCACGACTTCGGCGAGATGTTCATGGCCGTGGTGGGCGTCGCCGTCGCGGCGATCCCCGAGGGCCTGCCGGCGGTGATGACGATCACGTTGGCCATCGGCGTGCAGGCGATGGCCCGCCGCCATGCCATCGTCCGCCGTCTGCCTGCGATCGAGGCGATCGGCTCGGTCTCGGTGATTTGCACCGACAAGACCGGGACGCTGACGCGCAACGAGATGGTGGTGGCGACCGTTGAGACGCCGGACGGCAGCTTCACCGTGGCAGGCGAGGGCTATGCGCCGCTGGGTTCCATCACGCCTGCGGGGGACCTGTCGCGCCTCGCGAGGGCGGCGGCGCTCTGCAACGAAGCGGCGCTGCATGATCGGGCCGGCCAGTGGACCGTGGAAGGCGACCCGATGGAAGGCGCGCTGCTCGCCTTTGCGGGCAAGGTCGGATGCAGCCAGGCGGCGCGCCGGCTGGATGCCATCCCCTTCGACAGCCGCCACCGTTTCATGGCGGTGCTTACCGAAGGCCGAGGCGGCCGTACGACCCATGTGAAGGGCGCGCCCGAACGGGTGCTGCGCATGTGCGGCGGGGTGGACTACGCGCATTGGCACGACCGTGCCGAGATGCTGGCGCGGCGCGGCCTGCGGGTGCTGGCGCTGGCCGAACGGGCCGAGACGGGCGACCGCCTCGACGCCGCCGCGCTGGTGGACGGGCTGACCTTTCTCGGCCTCGTCGGTCTGATCGACCCGCCACGCCCCGAGGCGATCGCGGCAATCGCGGAATGCCACGGCGCGGGCATCCGGGTGAAGATGATCACCGGCGATCATGCGGGTACGGCTGCCGCGATTGCCGCGCAGATCGGGCTGGCAAACCCTCATCGTGTGCTGACAGGCCACGATCTCGACAAGCTGGACGATGCGCAGTTGGCGCTGGAGGCATCTGCGGTCGATGTCTTCGCCCGCACCAGCCCCGAGCACAAGCTGCGCCTCGTGACCGCGCTGCAGGCGAAAGGCCTGTCGGTCGCCATGACCGGCGACGGGGTCAACGACGCGCCGGCGCTGAAGCGCGCCGACGCAGGGATCGCCATGGGCCTGAAGGGCTCGGAAGCTGCCAAGGAAGCGGCCGATCTGGTGCTGGCCGACGACAACTTCGCCAGCATCGCCGCCGCCGTGCGCGAGGGGCGCACGGTCTGGGACAACCTCAGGAAGGTGATCGGCTGGACACTGCCCACCAACGCAGGTGAGTCGATGGTGGTGGTGCTGGCGCTGCTCGTGGGTCTCGCCCTGCCGGTGACGGCAGTGCAAATCCTTTGGGTCAACCTGATCACGGCGATCACCCTGGGGCTCGCGCTCGCCTTCGAGCCGACAGAGACCGGCACCATGGCCCGCCCTCCGCGCCGGCGCGATGCGCCGGTCCTGTCCGGAGCGCTCGTCTGGCATGTGGTGCTGGTGGCCGCGCTGTTCCTGGCCGGCGTCTTCGGCATCTTCACCTATGCCCTGGACAAAGGTCACTCGCTGCCGCTCGCCCGGACCATGGCGATGAATACGCTGGTGGTGCTGGAGATCTTCCACCTGTTCTTCGTCCGAAATATGCACGGCACGTCGTTGACCTGGGACGCGGTGAAGGGCACGCGCGTGATCTGGACCGTGGTCATCGCCATCACAGCCGCGCAGCTTGCAGTCACTTATCTGCCGCCTTTTCAGGCGATCCTCGGCACCGAGCCAGTGCCTTTGGCAGACGGCTTCCTGATCGTCGGCATCGGCGCCGCCTTCTTCGCGCTCGTCGAGATCGAGAAGCAGATCAGGCTGGGATTGAAGGCATGACCCGTGTCGAGCGGCTCCCGCTCGCACCCCTCCGCACGCACCAGGATCAAAGTCGCCGTCGACGGGCGCAACACACCACGCAGGATCGCGAGCCGTCGAGGGGACCCGCTCGGGTCGAAGCGAGCCCTCCCCGGCCTCGCTCTCCAGCACGAGAGTCTGGCCGCAAGCGGGCTTCCAGACCCGCCGGCAGGACGTTGACATTGCCGGCGTGCCGAGGCGTCATCCGGGAGAATGTCACCGGGGAAGGTCGGAAGCACGCCGGGGATGACGCGTTCTCTCCTGCCCATCGTCTGGTTCGCCTGGGGGCTGGCCTATCCGCTGATGAGCTGGTCGCTCGAGGCCGTCGACCCGCTTTCCAGCCGGCTGATCATCATGCCGATCTCGGGGGCGATCCTCCTCGCGCTCGGCGTGCTGGGCGGCGCAGCGGCGCTGCCCGACCGGCGGCTGTGGGGCCAGCTCGCGCTCAGCGGCCTGTTCAACATGGGCCTGTTCCAGATCTTCCTGATCGCGGGCGTCGCGACGCTCGGGCCGAGCCGCACGCCGATCATCGTCTACACCATGCCGACCTGGTCGGCGCTGCTGGCGGTGTTCGTCCTCGGCGAACGCATCACGCTGCGCATCGCGCTCTCGCTGGCGCTGAGCCTGGGCGCCGTCGGCCTCGTCATCAGCCAGGAAGCCGCGGCCCGCAGCGCGCCCGTGGGAACCTTGCTCACCCTGCTGGCGGCGATCTCCTTCGGCATCGGCACCGTGCTCACCAAGCGGATGGCGGTCGCGGGCGACGTCACGATCAACGCCGCCTGGCAGATCCTGCTCGGCTCGGTGCCGGTGCTGGCGGTCTGGCTGGTGTTCGCGCGCGACGCCTACTTCCATCCCGAGCAGGTGCGCGGTCTCGTCGCCCTCGCCTGGCTGATCCTGGTGTCGAACGTGCTGGCCTATGCCTGCTGGTTCCGCATCATCCGCGCCCTGCCGGCAGCGGTGGCCAGCCTGACCACGCTGGTGGTGCCCTGCGTCGGCTTCGGCAGCAGCGCCCTGCTGACGGCGGCGCCGATCTCGTGGCTCGATTTCGTGGCGCTCGGGTTGATCATTGCCGCGGTCACGCTGGCGCTGGCGCGCCGCGATTCCCCCCAAAGGCCGGACAAGGCGAAAGCCGGCTGAGGACTCTCCGGGCGAGTCGGCCTCGTCGCAATTGGTTGTCAGGTTGCCGTAGAAACTCGGGAGTGCTCCAGGCTGTTCTCTCAGCCGTAATCGACGACCGAACCAATTTCATTCGCAATGCGCTCGCCCTTGCCGCCTTCGAATATCGTCGTGTGTTTGCCGGCTACGGGCTTCACCCTGAGCTGGAGGCTTCGCTGGTGCCAACCCAGGCCTTCGGGCGCGCCCGGGCGTTCATCCTGCGAGCGGAACAGGAGTGTCGGCACGTCCAGCGGCGCGGGCGCGAGACGGCTGAACCAGCGCCGATGACAGTCGTCGAACAACGCTTCGGATGTCCTGAGAAAGAAGATGAAGCCGATGGCGGCCGGCAGGCGAGCACGGAGGAAGAGCGCCAGTCTCACGAGAGGTCGGCCAAGGGATGTTCGCAGGAACCGGCTCGCCGCGAGCATCTCGACCAGCCGGCGTTGACGGTAAGCCGCCGGACGGCGAATGAACGCGTGAAGGCGTCGGGGCCACGGGCGCCTTTCCGCGGGCGGCAAGGCGTAGGACAAGCCCGTCACATCCGTGTCGAGAATGATCAGGTTCGACACGTGGCGACCTCTGGCCACCAGCTGACGTGCCGCTTCGAACGCGACGTCGCCGCCGGCCGAATAGCCGGCCAAGGCAAGCGGCCCCGCCGGCTTCTGGGCATCGATCTGCCGCACCGCGTGCCCGGCAATTTCCTCGAATGACATCTGCGTGCGCAACAGGGCGTGCAGGTCGGGATAATGAACCTGCCGTACCGGCATGCGCGCGGCGCAAGTTGCCCGGAACGCCATGAAGTGCCCGTCGCCTCCATTGGCCGGCGGGAACAGGAAAATCGCCCGCGCATCGGCTGGCAGCGCCGCCGCGCCGTCGCCGAGACACTCATCGAGCTCGACGGCAAAATCGAACGGGCTCAGCCCTCCGTGGAAGCGTTCAATGGGCAACGGCCTCTTCGCCAGACGTTCGAGCTCGAAGAGCAGCTGCAAGAGCTGCAGCGAATCGCCGCCGTCCGCCTCGAATGAAAGGCGCTCCTGGGGCGGCGGCCGGCCCAGCGCCGTGCGCCACGCGTTGTCCACCATCGCCAGAGCAGGCCGGCTCGCGGCGCCAGCGCGCGCTTTGCTTGCCCCATGCTCGACCTCCTCGGCGGCTGCCGCCGCCCGTGCCAGCAGGGCCGTCTCGTCGATCTTCTGGCCCGGAAGCACGGGGAGGGCGTCGAGCACCAGCAGCCGGCGCGGACGCATGTGGCCGGGCAGCGTCGCTTCGAGATGGCGGCGCACGCCGTGGAGCAGATGGGCATCGCCGCTCTGCCGCGGCACGACAAATCCCAGCAGCAGCGGTTCGCCCTCGGCGTGGCGCGCCACAACCGCGCCGTCGATCACCCCCGGCGCCTGCCGCAGCGCGGTCTCGATCTCGGCCAGCTCCACGCGGTTGCCCAGTATCTTGACCTGCCGGTCGCGCCGCCCGAGGACGAGGTACAGGCCGTCGGCGCACCGTCGGACGAGATCGCCCGTCCGATAGATCCTGAGCCCCGGCGGCCCGGCTTCCTGCTTCATCGAACCGGGCACGACCTCGCCGTCGCGCCAAAGCCCGAGCGACGTGAAGCGGCTGCGAATGACCAGCTCGCCCGTGTCGCCGTCGGCGACGGGCCGGTCGAGCTCATCGATCACCGCGACCTCGAGACCGGGCAGCGGATAGCCCGCGGGCACGCGTGCTTCCGCAGGCGGCGGCGAAGCGACGAACCATTGCAGCAGGGCGGGCGCCTCGGTCGCCCCGTAGACCGACAGCATGCTGCAGTCCGCCGGCAGGACGCTGCGCAAGGCGTCGTAATCCACACGCAGCAACGTGTCGCCGGAGGACTGAATGCAGCGCAGGCTCGCCAGCATGTCCCTGGCGCCGGCAAGACGACTGACGCTGCGCCACACGGCAGGGGTGGAGAACATCATGCTGATGCGCATTTCGGCTATGAAGCGTACGACCTGCCCGAGGCCCAGTCGCTGCAGGTCGAGCTTGACCAACGACGCGCCTGACAGCATCACCTCGAAAATCTGCTGCAGGCCGCCGATCGTGCCCGGCGACGCCAGCGACAGGACCTTGTCGTCGGCATGCAGGTGGACGCTGTTCACCAGCTCGGCCGCGCGATGCAGCACCGCGCGCTGGCTGAGCACGATGCCCTTGGGCTGGCCGGTGCTGCCGGACGTGTAGACAATGAAGCTCGCCGCGTCCGGTGGGGACGGCTTGGCCGGCATGCTTTCCGGAACGCGACCGGCCAGCGCCTCGTCCAGCGCAAGAGCTCGAACGCCGGCCGGCAGCAGGTATCCGGCGGCGATGTCGGCGGCATTCATCACGACGCCCGCCAGACCTGCCGCGCGCACGATCGCGGCGACGCGCTCCTGCGGATAATGGCGGTCGATCAGCACCGCCGGCCGTGCCGCGCCCAGGCAGGCGAGCACGGCGATGGGATAAGACGCCTGGTTGGGCAGCAGAATGCCGACGGGGCCGTCGCACGCGACCGACCCGTCGATGATGGCGGCCAGCCGCCGCGCCCCGGCCCAGATCTCGGCAAAGCTCAACGTCGTTTCGACGTCCTGGCAGGCAATGCGGTTCGGATGGCGTAGCGCGACCTCGCCGAAGAGGTCGATCGCCGGTCGCTCGACCGAGGCCGGTTCGAAGCGGCGAAAGGCAATTTGCGTCGGCCCGTTACGGTCCAGCGCGGGCGGCCGCTCCAATCGCCACTGCAAATCTTCTGCAGGTGCCCCCGTTCGCACCTGCCCGTCCGTCCCCCACATTTTTCCACTCTATACTTGGGGCAATCTTGCGGCTAGACGCAGGGCGTGGGGCTCTTGGCGAGAGATCATGTGAGCGGCTGGGCGGCACCGCGCCGGTGCCCTGAATCACGGCGCCTGGTCCTGCAGATCAGGATCGTCACGCAGGGCCGCCGCCACGCCGTTTCCTCGGGCAGGAAGGCCTGAGCGTGACCGCGCCGGATCTCAGCCGCCTCTTCTCGCCGCGGTCGATCGCCGTGCTGGGCGCCTCGGCCAGCCTCGACAAGCTCGGCGGTCAGGTCTTCGCCCGTCTGGCGGCGTCATTCGAAGGCCCTCTCCTGGCGGTCAACCCGATCGAGAACGCCATCGCGGGTCGGCCGGTCGCAAGGGCGCTTGCCGACCTGCCGCAGCCCGTCGATCTCCTGGTCGCGCTGCTGCCCGGCGCTCCGCTCGTCGACGCGATCGAGCGTTGCCCGCCGGGCAAGGCGGCCTTCCTGCTCGCCATTCCGTCGGGCTTCGGCGAGACGGGCGACGATGGCGTCGAGCTGCAGCGTCGGCTGAAGGCCGCTGCACGGGCCGCCGGCATGCGCGTGATCGGGCCCAACTGCGTCGGCATCCTCAACGCAACGACGGGCCTCAATGCATCGATCATTCCGTTGATGCCATCAGGCGGCGGCGGCGGCCGCGGCCTCGGTATCGCCACGCAAAGCGGCGGCTTCGGCATGGCGACGGCCATGTATGCTGCCGACTGCGGCCTGGAGATCTCCTGCTTCTGCGACGTCGGCAACACGCTCGACGTGTCGCTGGCCGACTGCCTGCACCATCTCGCCAACGATCCCGCAACCGCCGTCATCGGCCTCTACGTCGAATCGGTGCGCGAGCCCGAGGCGTTCGAGCGAATGCTGGCCTTTGCGGCGCAGCGCAAGCCTGTCCTCGTGTGCCCGCTGGCACGCTCGGCGTCCGGGCAGGCCGCATCGTTCGCTCATGTCGGTATCGAGGCCGATGGCGCCGCGCTGTTGCGCACGCTCGCCAACCATGCGCTGCGCGTCGACTCGGGCCTGGATCTGCTTCATGCCGCCAAGGCGCTGCTCTGGCAGGGCCAGCACCGCCGTCGGGGAAAGCGGCTCGCCATCGTCACCGGCACCGGCGGAATAGGCACCGAGCTGGCCGACCTGGCAAGCGAGCAGGGCCTGCTCGTCGAGCGCTTCTCGGCCACGCTTGCCAAAGCCATCGCGCGCCATCTGCCGACGTATGCCGCGTCTGGCAATCCGGTCGACCTGACGCCGGTATGGCGCGACTATCCCCGCCTCTATCCCCTGGTGCTGCGGGAAATTTCCCGATCGGGAGAGGTCGATCTCGTTGCCGTAGCGATCAGCGACGTTCCGACAACCTCGCCCGACCTCGCACGAAGCCTGGCCGACACGGCGCCCGGGCTCGACCTGCCGGTCGCGGTCTACTGGGCCTCGCGCGATGCCGACATTGCCAACATGGAACCGCTGCAGGCGGCGCGCGTGCCGGCCTATCGCGCGACGCGCGACGTCGTGCTGGCCCTGGCCAAGCTCGCAGGTGCGTGCTGAGGCGAGGCCCGGTGCTGCTCGCTGCGCATCGTGCACGCCAGGATCGGCGTTTCCCGAGAGGCGGCTCGGTTCGATGCGAAGCGATCGGGCGCTAGGTCGCCCGGAGCGAAGGCGGCTCGAACAGCGGGGCCGGATTCCCGCTACGCCACAAGAAGACGGCACTGGAGCGGCCACGTCCCTGGAAATAGACGACGCGACCGATCTCTCGCCAGCCCAGCGCCAGCAGGGCTTTGTGCGCGTCGGGCCGGTCGAGCTGGCCCAGGGTGTAGGCGTGTCGCGCACCCGCGGCGCGAGCGTCGTCCAGCATGCGCCCAAGCACCAGCGCATGCACGCCCTTGCCGCGAAAGGGCGGCGGCGTGAACGCGTCGGTCGTATAGACCCCACCTGGACGCAGCCGAAGCGGCAAGCCCGGCAGTGCATCGCCCCATTGGAAGCAGGTCCAGTTCACGTGCGCGAGCACGCCGTCCACGAATGCCAGAAAGCACCTTTCCCCACGCCGCAGGCGGTCGAGGTAGAGGTCGCGGCTGCCGAGCCACAACCAGCTGTCGCCAGCGTAGAGCTCGCAGATCGTGTCGACATCGTCCTCCGTCGCGAGCCGGATCGACGCACCGAGCGTGTTGGGCACCGAGGGTGCCGGGTCCGTGAGCGAGCGCTCGAACAGCAGGGCGCAGCACAGGTCGCCAATCGGCGCAGCACCTTTTCGCGCGAGTTGCCAGAGCCTACCGCGGGCGGTCATCAGGCCATGCCGGCCAACGCTTGCCGCACCCCATTCCGCAGGACGGCGAACATTGCCGAATGCACCGGAGCCCGGCAGCAGGCGCGATCGTGCTGCCGCCCTTGGCAGCGTGGGCTGAATGTTGTGCAGCCTGGTCGGCGGCGTCGGCAGGCATAAACCCTCGGCTTGTTGTCTGGCCCCAGCCAAACGTTAGCCCACCGACCAGGGAGCAGGAAGCGTCGCCCATCGCTTCGCCGCAGGCCTTGCGCTCGATTCGTCCATGGGACTCTGCTGCGGTGGGAGAGACTGTCGTCTCAGGGGGACCCGGCGGCCAGGTGCCCGGGTTCGCAAGCGTGGTCGATGCTGTACGCTGGGTGATCGAGCTTGAGGCTGCCATGGCGGAGAGGGCTGCGGACGTCCCCGAGGATCGCCGTATCGCCGCGGTCACGCTGGCGCTCGTCAGGAGGTGAGCATGAACATCGCGCAATTGCTCCTCGCCGCCGCGCGTGCGAACGGGGAACGTCCGGCGCTGTGCCTCGGGCCCGCGGTGGTGGCGACCTACGCCGATCTCGCCTCGCGCGCCGCCGGCCTCGCAAGCGCGCTGCGCGGGCGATTCGGCCTGCAGGCGGGCGACCGCGTCGGCGTCGCGATGACGAACACGCCCGCCTATCTCGAGGTGCTGTTCGGGATCTGGTGGGGCGGGCTCGTCGCCGTGCCGATCAACGCCCGGCTCCATGCCCGCGAGGTCGCCTACATCCTCGCCAGCGCCGGCGCCAGGGTCTGCTTCACCAACGAGGAGATCGAGAGCGTCGTCGGCTCGATCGCGCCCGGGCGCGATCTCGAGGTCGTGTCGGTCGACAGCCCGGACCATGCACGGCTCGTGGCCAGCGACGGGCTCGCCCTGCAACCCGTCGCGCCCGGGTCAGCCGGCTGGCTCTTCTACACCAGCGGCACGACCGGCCGGCCCAAGGGCGCCACGCTGACGCATCGCAACCTGATGGCGATGCTGCTCGGCTACCTGGCCGACATCACCCAGGTCACCCCCCGGTCGACGATCCTTCACGCGGCACCGCTGTCGCACGGCACCGGCCTGATGGCCCTGCCCTATGTCGCGAAGGCCGCCGCGAACGTCGTCCTCGAGAGCCGCAGCCTCGATCACGACGAGGTGCTGGACCTGCTGGGACGCTACCGCGGCGTCACCATGTATCACACGCCGACCATGCTGAAGCGCCTGGTGAACCATCCGGCGCTCGCCACGGCCCGGCTCGAGAACCTCGACACGGTGTTCTACGGCGGCAGCCCGATGTATCTCGCCGATCTCCACCAGGCGATCGAGCGGCTGGGGCCTCGCCTGGCGCAGATGTGGGCGCAGGCGGAGACGCCGAACACCGGCACGGTGCTCGACAAGCACCATCATGCCGACACGACTCATCCGCGCTATCTCGAACGACTCTCGTCCGCCGGCGTTGCCCGCACCGGCATCGAGCTGCGCATCGGCGACGCGAACGACGACGAGGTGGCCCCGGGCGAGCTGGGCGAGATCCTGGTGCGCGGCGACACCGTCATGGCGGGCTACTGGGATGCGCCGGAAGCGACGGCGGAGACGCTGCGCAACGGCTGGCTGCATACCGGTGATCTCGGGTCGATGGACGAGGACGGCTTCCTGACGATCAAGGATCGCGCCAAGGACATGATCATCAGCGGCGGCTTCAACATCTATCCGCGCGAGATCGAGGAGGTCCTGCAGCAGCATCCCGCGGTGCTCGAGGTGTCCGTGCTCGGCCGGCCGCACCACGACCTGGTCGAGGAGGTCGTCGCCTGCATCGTCGCCCGGCCCGGGATGACCGTGACCGACGCCGAGCTCGATGCGCTCTGCCTCGACAACATCGCGCGCTTCAAGCGACCGCGCGCCTACTGCCATCTCGCCGAGCTGCCGAAGAGCTACTACGGCAAGATCCTGAAGCGCGAGCTGCGCGAGACCATCGGTGCGGAACAGCAATCGGCGCTCGCGGAACGCCGGCAGTGACGGCGGGGAGACGGAGGGTCTTTTCTCCCCGCGCCCGCTATTCACGATAGGCGTCGATGGCGAGCACGCGGCGAATGTCGCGCGTCCGTTCCTCCTTCCAGCCCTCGATCGGAATGCCCGAGCCGTCGGCCAGCGTGACGACGGCATCGAACGAGGCCACGGCGGCGCAGGCATCGACGAAAGCCGCATCGCCGAGATCGCGCCGCACGGCCGCGCGGGCTTCCTCCAGCAATATCCCGTTCTCGCCGAGCGCCGCCTCGACCAGCGCGACGAGAACCTTGCCGTGGGCGACACCGCTGTCGATGGCCTCGCCCTCGGTAATCGCCGCCAGCTCGTAGTCGGTGCCGGCAGCCTTGCCGCTCTCACGGAGCAGGGATGCATGGCTGGCAGTTCAATAGAAACATCGATTGATTGCCGAGGCCCGGCCGGCAATCAGCTCGATCTGGGCATGGCTGATGGCGCGGTACTCGGTCGTGAAGTCGCGAATCTCATGGTCGCGCAGATAGAGCTCGACGTCGAGATCGAAGAAGTCGATGACGGCCTGCGGCACGAGGCTGAGCGCGCGATGAATGTTCTTGTCGCCATGGAGCGGAAAGGGGTTCGGGTCGCCTGGCGCGACGTCCTCCGGAGCAAGCGTCGCCACCCATGCCAGGTTGCGCCTGGCACCCGCCGGGCGCCACCGGCTGGGCGCTCCATCCACGGCCGCCGGCAGTGCGCGCGGCGTCCGGCCGAGCGCGTGATCGAAGGTATCGAGGGCGATGACGATCGACACCACCGACACGATCTCGACGTAGCCTCCCTCGCCGAGCGGTCCATCGGCCATCCCGCGCACCCAGGCTTCGCTGATGCGGGAGGCGTCGGTGACGAGACGGTGGGCAGCCTCCACCGCGTCGTCGGAAAGAATCCCGAGGCTGTCGTGCGTGCCTTTCACGGCGTATGGCGAGAGAGCCTGCTTGCGCTCCCGGCAGAGCTTGCAGCCCCGTGCGTTGCGCGCCTCGGCCGCAATGGCGATGCGTTCAGCGCCGCTCCACCACGTCCCCGCGCCGGCCAGGCGAGCCCAGGCTGATTCGATCGCCGAGGCGAGGCCAGGCCGGATCGGCAGAAACTGACCGGAGACTTCGATCTGCATGCACGATATCCCAACGTGTGACGTGGCATGGTGTGGCCTGCTCGGCCACCATCATGCTGTGTCGACCAGCTCGCCGCCAGCCGACATTCCAAACCTGGAAGCCCGCGCTGGGGCTCACGCAGCCGGCCGGTCGATCTTGCGCGCCGGCAGATGGTGGGCCGCCAGGATGTGGTTGTCGCGCGCCAGGGCTCGGCATGCGATGGCGACAACGGTGGCCGCGTCGTGCTGGCGGCGGCCAGGGACGCAGGTCCCGCTCGAGCGGACTTCGCCGGTGCGAGGTGCCGGGCTGGCGATACAGCGGGCCGCGCGCCCGTGCGAGTGGGCACGCCACGCCCGTCGGCCGACGTGGCTTCCGCGCATCCCTGCGGAATGCTAGCGTTCGCAACGTTCCGCGGATTCATCCGCGGATTGTCGGATAACAAGGCAGAGGAGCCTTCCATGCCCGATGGCGCGACTCTTCCGGTCCTCGACCACGAGCTGGCCGATGACGAGCTTCAGTGGATGAAGTCGGTCTACGCGGATTTCAGCAAGGCCCGCGCGGCGGCCGGTTCGGAATTCGACCCCAAGGAAGCCCTGCGCGCCATTCTGGCCCGCGCGGAATACCGCCTGTCCGAGGCGCCGGACCTGACCGGACCCGGCCCGTGGCGTCTCGGCCAGAACCGGTACGGCCGCGGCGTCGCGGCGGTGTTCCTGCCGAAGGTCGAGCTTCACACGCACATCGCCAGCCGCACCGATCAGTTCCCGATGTATGTCGTGGGCGAGGCGGAAGGCTTCTCGATCGACGAGACGGGCAAGCCGGTGCTGGAGCCGGTGACTGGCGGCAGCCATTTCCACAACCCGCCCGGCGCGCCGCATGCCTTCGTGCCCAAGGTCGGCGTGCCCAGGCCGGACAACTGGGAGATCGCCTTCATCGCGATCACGCCCCGCAACCTGAAGGAAGACACGCACCGCGTCTCGGACGAGGTGCGTGCGCTGTACCGGCAGGTGGTCGGCCAGGACGCCCCTTTGGGCGTTTGATGACCCCCTCGATGACCGCGCGTCCAGGCTGAGGCGGGCGACGGAACGCGACGGACGTCCGCAGAAGGAGCGGAAGCTGGCGGCCCGGCGATCGTTGCGCCGTCCGCCCGGGACCCGTGAGGGAAAAGGCAGGACGGCACGGCGGCGGATCACGCGTCGGTCACGGCGGTGGCACCGTGTAGCCGTTGCGGCGCAACAGGTCCTCCAGGGTGCGGATGCCCGCTTCGGCGCGGCCCGCCGCGCAATCGGCGACGGCGGACTTGCGCGGCATGTCCATGCTGCCGCCGCCCTCTCCCTTGCCGCCGCTGTAGCGGTCCCAGTGCTCGACGAGCTGCGCGCAGCGCGCCTGCAGGGAAGCGGTGGTCGAGGGGGTCGCAGCGGCGGGCGGGCCCTGCGCGAAGGCGCCACCGGCGAGACGGGATCGCGACATGCTCGGCTCCGGGGTGGCCTCGACAGGCATACGCCGGAACGGCTGCCCCGGATGGGGAGTCATCCTGGCCGGGTGGCGGGTCGATGGCGCGCCTGTCCTGCCGCCTGTCGACGGCCCTTCGCTCCGGGTCGCGAGTGCTGCTGGTGCGCCCAGCGAGATTCGCACCCACCGTCGCCTTGCACGCGCAACGGTTTTCGAGACCGCCCCCACCGTCCATTCCGGCACCTCTCCGGCGGCCATTGCGCAGTTCCGTCTGGCTGGTAGAATGGTAGAATAGTTTATGGAGTTACAGAACAGAGGGTCCCCTGAGTCTCAACATCAAAGACCCCGAAGCCCATCGGCTCGCACAGGCGATTTCCCGCGCCACCGGGGAGAGCATGACCAGTGTCGTCAAGGAAGCCCTCCGCGAGCGATATGCCCGGCTCGAGCGCCGGAAGGGAAAGGCCAGCGTCGCGGAGCTGTTGGCAATCGCGGATCGGGCGGCCGCCCTGGTGAAACGCCCCTACCTCGGCCATGCCCAATTGCTCTACGACGAGAACGGCCTGCCCAAATGATTCTCGATACCTCGGCGATGGTGGCCATTCTCTATCGCGAGCCCGAAGCGGCCGATTTTGCGCGCCTCATCCACGACGCCGAGGTGTGCCGCATCAGCGTTGCGAGTTACGTCGAGCTGTCCATGGCGGTCGAGAACCAGCTCGGCCCCGAGGGTATGCGCCAGACCGAGACCTTCATCCGTCGCGCCGGCATCGTGATCGAGCCGGTGACGGTGGATCAGGGCGAGCATGCCCGCCAGGCCTTTCTCGACTTCGGCAAGGGACGCCACAAGGCGGGCCTGAACTTTGGCGATTGCTTTTCCTACGCCCTGGCAAAGGCCACCGGCGAACCGCTCTTGTTCAAGGGCAGCGATTTTGGCCAGACCGACATAAAGCCAGCATAAAGAATGCGGGATCTGCGGCATACCTGCCTGCGCCGTGCCATGCTGGCAGTGCGTGAGAGCGTGTCGCGCCGACCGGCGCGGCGATTCTCCGTCGTCTCGTCGACGCCGCGGCGGCGCTGCCACTCGATTGCCTCGCCGACGCGAGCGATGGGCGCGGGCGAGACGGTGATGCCTGTTGCCTTCGCGGCTCTGGCATCGAGGCACCCCCGAAGTGCGCCGGACGTCGAGCCGCGAGGGGATGCGGGCGGGCTCTTCCACAGCCCAGCCTCCACCATAGGCAGCCCGCCGGACAGCCGCTAGAATTGCCGCCGTCCGAGGTCGGTTTGCCGCCGCCCGATACGGCCCCGAAAATCCCGAGGAGGATCAGCCAAATGGTCAATCGCTTGAAGTTCTATATCGAGACGGTAAAGGTGGTCAATCCGGCCACCGAGGAGCCGCTGTACGACGTCGCCGTCGGCTCGAAGGCGGACGTCGACAAGGCGGTCGCCGCCGCCAGCGCGGCGTTCGCGACCTTCTCGGTGACGACGCGCGAGGAGCGCATCGCGCTGCTCGAGAAGATCATCGACGCCTACAAGGCGCGCTCCAAGGAAATCGCCGCCGCCATCTCGGACGAGATGGGCGCGCCTATCCCGATGGCCGAGCGGGCGCAGGCCGGTTCCGGCCTCGGTCACCTGATGTCGACCCTGCAGGTGCTGAAGGAGTATCACTTCGAGGAGACGGTCGGAAAAGCCACCGTCGTGCGCGAGCCGATCGGCGTGGTCGGCATGATCACGCCGTGGAACTGGCCGCTGAACCAGATCGCCTGCAAGGTCGCGCCCGCGATCGCCGCCGGGTGCACCATGATCCTGAAGCCGTCGGAGTTCACGCCGACCTCGGCCCTGATCTTCGCCGAGGTCATGCACGCCGCCGGCGTGCCGAAGGGCGTGTTCAACCTCGTCAACGGCCTCGGCCCCGAGGTCGGGGTCGCGATGAGCGAGCACGAAGGCATCGACATGATCTCGTTCACCGGCTCGACCCGCGCCGGCATCGACGTCGCCAAGCGTGCCGCCAACACGGTCAAGCGCGTCAGCCAGGAGCTCGGCGGCAAGTCGCCGAACGTCATCCTGGAGGACGCCGACTTCACCAAGGCGGTCACCGGCGGCGTGGCCTCGGTGTTCAACAACTCGGGCCAGTCCTGCAACGCGCCGACGCGCATGATCGTGCCGGCCGGCAAGATGAAGGAAGTGGCGGCGATCGCCAAGGCAGTCGCCGACAAGACGAAGGCGGGCGATCCGAAGGCCGAGGGCACCACGATCGGTCCCGTGGTCAATCGCACGCAATGGGACAAGATCCAGGCGCTGATCAAGAAGGGCGTCGACGAGGGCGCGACGCTGGTCGCCGGCGGTCCCGGCCTGCCCGAGGGCGTCAACAAGGGCTTCTATGTTCGCCCGACCGTGTTTGCCGACGTGACCAACGACATGACGATCGCTCGCGAGGAGATCTTCGGGCCGGTCATCACCATCCTCGGCGCCAAGGACGAGGCAGAAGCCGTCAAGATCGCCAACGACACGCCCTACGGCCTTGCCGGCTACGTGTCCGCCGGCTCGGTCGAGAGCGCCAAGCGCGTCGGCAAGCAGATCCGCGCCGGCAACGTCAACCTCAACGGCGTCCCCAACGAGCGCCTCGCCCCGTTCGGCGGCTACAAGCAGTCCGGCAACGGCCGCGAGTGGGGCAAGTACGGCATGGAGGACTTCCTCGAGGTGAAGGCGATCGCCGGCACGTAGGCCAGTCGTTCATTCTCCTCCCCAGCGACGCTGGGGAGGTGGACGCTTCTCATGTTCCTCTCCGCCCGCGTGAGCGGGGGGGGAGAGGCTAGGAGAGGTGGGTCATGAGGTCGTTGCCCGAGAGATGATCGTTCGCCATCCAAATGTCAGACACCGATGATGCGACAACGACCCACCTCTCCTCCCCCACGCTCCGCGTGGGGCCCCTTCCTCTCCCCCCGCTTACGCGGGCGGAGAGGACTCGATGAGCGACCTCTTTGCACCTCGCCGCGCTACTCCGCGAATGGCGGCTTCTCGCCGTCGGGCAGCGGCACCTGGAAGGTGTTGAGCGTCATCGACACCAGGGTGTAGTAGCCCATCACCCCGACCAGATCGACGACGCCGTGCTGGCCGAACAGTTGCTTCGCCCGGGCGAAGGTCGGCTCGGACACCCGCTGGGTCTGCAGCAGTTCCCGGGCGAACTGCCAGATCGCCTCTTCCTGGGGGTCCATCGTCTTCGGCTTCTCGCCGCGATGGATGGCATCGATGATGCCCTGGCCGATGCCGGCGTCCCGCGCCAGTCGGGCGTGCGCGTACCACTCGAACTGCGCGCGCCATTGCTGGGCCACCATCAGGATGGCGATCTCGTAGTGCTTCGCCGGAAGGCTGGATCCGAAGCGGGTCTGCGCCCCCAGCGCCTGTGCCAGGTCGGCGAATTTCGGCGACGGCAGCCAGGCCATGAACGGCCCGCGCGTGGCAGAGCCACGCGGCCCGGCGGTGACGTTGTCCACCACCTGGCGCTGCTCGGGCGTCATCTGTTCCGGTGTCAGGGTTTCGTAGCGGGGCATGGCCGTTCCTCGGATTGAGAGCGTTGCGTTTCTCGCCACGGGGCTGCTCGGCGCACACCGGGCCGGATTGTTCCTGCTCGCTGGTGGCGTCAGGCCGCGCTGCGGTCGACCAGCTCGATGGCCACGCCTTGCGGTCCGCGCAGGAAGGCAATGCGCACGTTGGGCCGTATCGTCGTGGGCTCCATGGTGAATTCCGCGCCTTTGGCCTTCAGTTCGGCCACCGCGGCGTCGATGCCGGTGACCGTCAGACCGATATGGTCGAGGCCGAGATAAGGCGAAGTCGGTGCCGCGCCGATCTTGTCGTCCGTCGCTGCCTGGGCAATGAACACCTTCAGGCCGCCCAGGTCGAGATCGACGCGCGGCTTGCCCTGCTGCACGGTACGCAGCACCTCGGCGCCGAACATGCGCTCGTAGAATTGCGCCGTCGCCTCCGGATCGGGGCTGCGCAGGTGCACGTGGTCGTGGGTGAATTTCGCCATGTCGGTCTCCTCGCGTCGCATCGGAAGTATCCACAGCGCAATCGTGGCGCCATTGCAGCTTTTGTTGGACGACTATCCTCCCCTTGATCAGGATTGCAACGTCGGCGGCAGCTCAGGGGTGGACATGGCGGACAGTGCCGGGCGCAGCAGACTCTCTTCGAGCTTGCTGGCCATCCTGCAGGTGACGGCCTGCCTGAGTTTCGCATTTGTAGCCACCATGCTGCCCGGCGCCGCTTCACCGGCGATGGCTCAGGTCAAGGCTCCCGCGAAGAGCAAGCTGAAGCCGACCGCCAAGGCGCCTCCCCCTGTCGATCCGTCCGACACTATGGCCGACCAGCTCAATGCAAAGTGGCAGAAGGAAAATGGCGTCGCTGCCGATTTGCCGAGGACGGAAGAGGCGCGCCATCGAGCGGTGTCTTTCCAACCGTCATCTTCCCCGGATTGGGGAGAGCGTCTGGTCTCTCACGCCCGGAAGTATCTGGGTACGCCGTATCGCTATGGCGGCATCTCGCCGACCACCGGCTTCGACTGCAGCGGCTTCGTCTATTACCTCTACGGGGCGGTCTTTCAGCAGCGCATTCCGCGCATGCCCATCGACATGGCCCGTGAAGGGATTGCGGTCGCGCGCAGCGACCTGAAAAGCGGCGACCTCGTGCTTTTCGGCCGCGGCACCAGTTTTACGCACGTCGGAATCTATGTCGGCAACGATTCATTCATTCACGCGACGCACAAGGGCTCGCCAGTCCAGATAACGCATCTGGACAGTGACTATTATCGCCAACGCTATGTGACGGCAGTGCGGCTCGCTCCACCGTGACCCTGCACGTCCTCCCCGGCGAAGCTGCCATGGAGTGACACATCCAGATCGGGCTGGAGGTCGCTCATCGGGTCCTCTCCGCCCGCGTAAGCTTGGGGAGAGGAAGGGCCCCGCGCATAGCGCGGGGGAGGAGAGGTGGGTGGATGCCCCAGCACCGAACCGGGCGAGCGAGCGACCTTTGCCGCGACAGTACGCCTTCCGAAATGTAAGCGATGTTGTCAGGCCGCGGCGCGGTCGAGAGCTTTCGGCTTGACGTAGGCGAAGGGCAGGAGGTCGTCGATGCGGCTCATGGGATGT
>LNFM01001723.1_pt1 | contig 48493 bp, 40 predicted proteins | sample 596031 | NCBI WGS metagenome assembly LNFM01 (sample SAMN04254537, study PRJNA301005) | activated carbon metagenome | isolation source: dual media filters at the Ann Arbor, Michigan drinking water treatment plant | place: USA: Ann Arbor
GCCACATCCTTGATCATCGGGTGCGCCCCGAGCGCGGCTTCGACCTCCGACGGATAGATGTTCTCGCCGCCCGAGATGATCATATTGCTCTTGCGGTCGACGAGATGGATGAAGCCATCCTCATCGCGCCGCGCGAGATCGCCGACTGAGCAATATTCACCGCGGAAGGCCTCCGCCGTTTTGTCGGGAAGCTGCCAATAGCCGTCGAAGCACCAGGGCGTGCGCGAATAGAGCTCACCCGCTTCACCGTCAGCAACTTCGCTGCCGTCCGGCGTCAGCAGGCGCACGCGCCCCGACCCGCCGATCTCGCGGCCGACTGAGCCGAGCTTGCTCAACTGCTCATCGGGGCGCAGGATCGTCACCCATCCCGCTTCCGTCGAGCCATACATCTCGTAGAGCCCGGAATTCGCGAACAGCTCCATGATCCCGAGCTTCGTGTCGTGCCGCGCCGGTGCCGACGAGATGAGAAGCCGCTCTGCACGCCGGACATCGTAGCGGGCGCGCACGGCCTCGGAGAGTGCCAGCATCATGATGTAGTGCGTCGGCACCAGCGATGTGAAGCTCGCCCCAGTCTCCGCGAGCGACGCCAAAAGATGCTCGGGATCGACGCTCTTTCTGTTGTAGATCGCGGTCGTCGCGCCGCAGTAGGCGAAGGCGCCGTAGAAGAAGACCGAGTTGGCGTGGCACATGGGCATGACGAGCAGCGCGGTGTCGCGCGCGGAAATCCTGAACTCGACCTCGGTGATGAGGGAATGGAGCGCGCTCGCACCATGAGAGCGGATCGCGCCCTTCGGCCGGCCCGTCGTGCCGGACGTGTACATGAGCGTCCAGGAATCGCCGAGATCGACCGCGATGTCCGGCTCGCGATCGAGCGCCGACGAGAGAAAACCCTCGTAGGCGCGAAAGCCTGCCGGTATCTTGCCAAGGCCGAACATGATGCAGCGATCCGGCCCGATTGGCAGATCAGCCAGGCTCTCCTCGATCACGCCGACGAGTTGATCCTCGACGATCAGAGCGGCGGCGCCACTGTTCTCGATGATGAAACGGATTTCCGGGCCGGCGAGGCGGAAGTTGATCGGAACAGCTACGAGGCCGGCCTTCGCGCACGCCGCATAGATCTCCGCCCATTCGAGCGTGTTGTAGGCGAGCACTGCCACGCGGTCGCCCTTCGCAAGGCCGAGACCAAGAAGCGCGTTGGCGAGCCGGCAGGCGCGCGCGTTCCACTGACGAAACGTGATCTGGCGTTCAAGATCGCGTGCCCCGATGCGATCGGGAGAAAGCCGCGCCTGCGTCGCGAGCATCTCGCCGAGATTGAGCAGGCGCGTCATTCGCTCATCCGCTGTTGGCCTGCGCCTCGACACGCCAGAGATCGGCGTGAAAGCGCAGCGTCAGGACCAGCACCATTGCGAGCCCGAACAGCGCATAGCCGGACACGGTGCTCGCAAATCCTATGCGCTCGATGAGCCATCCCGCAGTCAGAAGCCCAAGCGGCAGGCTGTAGATCGCAAGAATACGCACACCCATGACACGCCCCGAGACCTCTGGCGTCACCGCCCGCAGGATCAGCACGACCATGGCGATCATGCAAAGGCTCTGCGCGAACCCACCTAGAAAAAGGAACGTCACGCCAAGGTGCAGGTGGCTCATCTGCCCGAAGATGACGAGCATGGCGTACCAGACGACGGCTGAGCCGAGCATCAGGCGCGCGAGCGGAACTCTGCGCCCGACGACCGAGAAGCCGAACGAACCGACGAGCGCGCCGCCGGCAAAGCTCGCGACGAGCAGCGCCAGGCCGCGCTCGTCGACGAAATAAACCTCGCGCGCTGCGTAAGGCAGCAGGCCATTCGAGAGAGGATAGGCCGTCAGATTGACGAGGACGGCGAGCCAGATCGCAGCCCGCAGTACCGGCCGGGACCATACGTACGCCACGCCTTCGCGGAGCTCGTGCCAGAAGGAGGCCCGCACGGGCAGCGCGACGTCCAATGCATCTGTCGGCGGTCCCAGTGGACGCGCGGCGCGAGCAGCAGCGATCGTCAGGAAGACGCCGATCACATAGAAGCTCACGACGACGATGTAGGTCGACGCGATACCGAGCAGCGCAAAGAGAGTGGCGCCCACAAGCGCACCGGCGACACGCGCCGAATCGATCGTCGTGCGCTCGAGCGCCATGGCACCCGTGAGCAGCTCGCGCGGCAGTGCACCCGCCATGAAGGCGCTGCGGATGGCGAGATCGGACGGCCTGATCAGACCGTTCAGGAGCGCGACGACGAGGACGATCCCGGGCGCCAGCGCTCCGGCTTGGGCTAATCCGAGAAGCACGCCCGCCAGAACCGTGTACCAGATCCGCATGAGCACGAGCGTATTGCGGTGACCGATGCGATCGGCGACGACGCCGAGCAACGGCGCGACGAGCGTGCCGAGATACAGCGAGGCGCCGAACAGCGTCAGCAGCACGACGGAACCCGTCTCGACCAGCACGTACCAGCCGAGGATCAGCGTCTCCATTTCGAGCGCCCAGACGGTGACCAGCGCCGCCGGCCATTGCAGGCGGAAGGCTTTCACACTGAAGGGGGCCAACCAGGAGGGATGCATTCCAAATGCCCGATCTCGTAGCGTCGCTGTGCAGCATGAGCTGGGAGACCGGCAGGCCAATACCCAGGCCGAGGAATCAGGGCTCACAATATGTCAGGCTATCAGCGGCGGGAGGCCATCAAAACCCGGTCGTCGTGCAGTGCGGGATGGTCCGCGCCGCGCTCCCTGCTGCCGAGTTGACAATGACGGGCCAATATCCGAAAAAACCAAACATGGGGTTCTCCGCGACGACCTCGTGAGGCGCAAGCCCAATGTTCGCGTCCCAACGCCTCATTCGAGGAAGGACGCGCCATGCCATCTCCAACCGAAATTTCTGCTGCCCAACTCGCTCGCCTCGTCGGCCTGCCGACCGCGCCTGCGATCATCGACGTCCGCACCGACGAGGACTTCGCGGCGGCGCCGCGGCTGATCCCCGGCTCCGTGCGCCGAGACCCGTTCCATGCGGCCGCGTGGTCTAAAAGCCTCGCCGACCGAAATGCCGTCGTCGTATGCCAGAAGGGCCTGAAGCTCAGTCAGGGTGCTGCGGCCTTGCTGCGCCACGAAGGTGTGCAGGCGGAGACGCTCGAGGGCGGGTTCGTCGGCTGGCACGAGGCGGGGCTGCCTACGGTCAATGCTGCCAAGCTGCCGCCACGCGATGCCCAGGGACGGACGGTGTGGGTCACGCGCGGACGGCCGAAGATCGATCGCATTGCCTGTCCCTGGCTGGTCCGCCGCTTTGTCGACCCGGATGCGGTCTTCCTCTTCGTGTCGCCATCGGAAGTGAACGCCGTGGCCGAGCGCTTTGCCGCTACGCCCTTCGATATCGAGGGCGTCTTCTGGAGCCATCGCGGCGATCGCTGTACGTTCGACACCATGCTCAGCGAACTCGGCCTCGCCGACACGGCCCTCAAACAACTGGCGACGATCGTGCGTGGCGCGGACACGGCGCGCATGGACCTCGCGCCGGAAGCCGCCGGACTGCTGGCCGTATCGCTCGGCTTCTCGCGCATGTACCGTGATGATCTCGCTCAGCTCGAGGCTGCGATGGTGATATACGACGGCTTCTATCGCTGGTGCCGTGACGCCAGCGATGAGACGCACAACTGGCCCTCTCCAAAGGTCAAGGCATAGAGGGCCGCACGATGACATCACAAACCTCGACCGCGCCCCGCGAGGGCGCGGCAACTCCAGCGCCGACCTTTGCCGAAGCGCTCAGCGTCTGGGCACGGATCGGCCTGATCTCGTTCGGCGGTCCGGCCGGGCAGATTGCGCTGATGCATCGAATGCTAGTCGACGAGAAAAGGTGGATCGACGAGCGCTCGTATCTGCAGGCACTGAATTTCTGCATGCTTCTTCCTGGTCCGGAAGCCATGCAACTCGCGACGTACGTCGGATGGCGGCTGCACGGGACGATTGGCGGTCTGGCCGCAGGCCTGCTGTTCGTTCTGCCGGGTGCGCTCGTCATCCTGTCGCTCGCCGCGCTCTACGCGATGTTCGGCACGCTGCCGCTCGCTACGGCACTTCTGACCGGCATCAAGGCTGCCGTGCTCGCGATCGTCGTCGAGGCGCTCGTCCGGATTGCGAAGCGCGGGTTGACGGCGACCGACCACCGCTGGCTCGCGGCACTGGCCTTCGTCGCGATCTTTTTCTTCGGCGTGCCCTTTCCGCTGATTGTTCTTGCCGCCGCGCTCTACGGCTTCGCGACCGGTACTGGTGTTGCCGATCAGACCGCTCGCGCAGCGCCAGCGGTCAGCCTCACAGTAACAGTACGGACGGCCGCCATCTGGCTTGCTATCTGGATCGCGCCTCTCGCCATCCTGGCGATGATCCTCGGCAGCTCCCACGTCACGACGCAGCTCAGCCTGCTCTTCTCGAAGCTTGCGGTCGTGACCTTCGGCGGCGCCTATGCCGTACTTGCCTATCTCGCGCAGGACATGGTCCAGCACTTCGGCTGGATGACCGCTGGCGAGATGGTCGATGCACTCGGCTTTGCTGAAACGACCCCCGGGCCCCTCATCCTCGTCACCGAGTTCGTAGGTTTTCTGACCGCCTACCGGCACGGCGGAGGCCCGCCGCTGCTCATGGGCACGCTCGGTGCATTCGTGGCGCTGTGGGCAACGTTCGCGCCGTGCTTTCTATGGATCTTCGTCGGCGCGCCTTACATCGAGCGCATCAACGCCGAACCACGGTTCAGAGCGGCGCTCGCTGCAGTGACCGCGGCCGTGGTCGGCGTGATCCTCAATCTGACGGTCTGGTTCGCGCTCAACGTACTCTTCCGCGAGAGCACGACGACGTGGCTCGGCCCCTTGCGGCTCTATCTGCCGCAACCTGCGAGCCTCGACTGGCTCGCCTTGAGCCTGACTGGCGTCGCCTTCATGCTGCTCTTCTGGCTCCATCGCGGCATCATGACAACGCTCGCGATATGCGGCGCGCTCGGCGTCGGCTGGCACCTTCTCACGAGCTGAGCTGCTTCAAGTACCGGCGTCGGGCTGGCAGGCTTCGCGACTCGGTATCCAGGACGTGTTGTTCTCGAAGATGTCGCAACGCGTGAGGACGGTGCCGACGTGCGTCCTCATGCACACGATCTCGCCGAGCTGGTAGGCTTTGCCATTGAAGCGGCAGCGGCAGGGAATGACCCTGCCCCAACCGTCGATTACACCGCGGTGCGGCGAGGAGGTATAATTGGCCGGCGGCAGCCCCTGCGGCTCCGCCGCCGTGCCTGCGCTCGGCGCTCCCTGCTGCGCTGCGGCCACCGCCGACAGAGATATGGCAGCCAGAAGCGCTACACCGGACACAGCGTGAAGCCGAAACGGGCCTCGACGCGACAAACATTTCGTGCCGTTCATAACCGTACGCATGGCATTGGCACTCCGCCATGGTTCTGTGCCAAAGATGCAGACTGCCGGAATGCAATGAGGACAACGGCGAATGGCCGACAACAATCTGCGACGTAACGCACTAGATTACCACGAGGCGGACCCACCCGGAAAGATCGCTATTCACGCGACCAAGCCGGTCGCCAACCAGAACGACCTCGGCCTCGCCTACTCGCCGGGCGTCGCTTTCGCCTGCCAGGCCATTGCCGAGGATCCTTCGGCCGTCTCCCGCTATACGGCGCGCGGCAATCTCGTCGGCGTGATCACGAACGGCACAGCCGTCCTCGGGCTCGGCAATATCGGGCCGCTCGCCTCGAAGCCGGTCATGGAGGGCAAGGCCGTCCTCTTCAAGAAATTCGCCGGCATCGACGTCTACGACATCGAGGTCGCCGAGACCGAGGTCTCGCCCTTCGTCGAGGCCGTGGCGCGGCTCGAACCGACTTTCGGCGGCATCAATCTCGAGGACATCAAGGCGCCGGAGTGCTTCGAGATCGAGCGCCAGCTCCAGGCACGCATGAAGATACCCGTCTTCCACGACGACCAGCACGGCACCGCCATCGTCGTTGCGGCAGGCATCCTCAATGGCTTGAAGCTGGTCGGCAAGCCAATCGACAAAGTGAAGATCGTCTGCTCGGGCGCGGGTGCAGCCGCTCTCGCGTGCCTCGGGCTTCTTTGCGTGCTCGGGGCAAAGCGCCAGAACATCTGGGTCGCGGACATCGAAGGCGTGGTCTACGCGGGCCGCCAGACGCTGATGGACCCGTATAAGTCCGTTTATGCTCAAGCAACGGATAAGCGGAAACTGGCCGAGATCATAGCCGGCGCCGATGTCTTCCTCGGGCTCTCGGCGGCCGGCATCGTGAACCGCGAGATGGTTGCCTCTATGGCCGCGAAGCCGCTCGTCTTCGCGCTTGCCAATCCCAATCCGGAGATCATGCCGGAAGACGTGAAGGCCGTGCGCGATGACGCCATCATCGCATCGGGCCGCACGGACTACCCGAACCAGATCAACAACGTGCTCTGCTTCCCGTTCGTATTTCGCGGGGCCCTCGACGTCGGCGCGACGACGATCAACGCGGAGATGAAAGCTGCCGCGGTAGCGGCGCTCGCGCGTCTCGCCGAGAGCGAAGCGTCCGACGTCGTGCTTGCAGCTTACGGCGCCGAAACCTTCGTTTTCGGGCCGGAGTACATCCTGCCAAAGCCGTTCGATCCGCGTCTCATCATCGAGATCGCACCGGCCGTCGCCAAAGCGGCGATGGAGTCGGGCGTCGCAACACGGCCCATTGCCGACTTCGATGCCTATCGCGACAAACTCAGCGGATTTGTCTTCCGCTCGGGCTTCGTGATGAAGCCGATCATGGATGCCGCCAAGGCCGCATCGCAGGAGACGCGCAAGCGCCTCGCCTTCGCGGAAGGCGATCACCCCTATGTGCTGCAAGCCGCGCAACAGCTCGTCGCAGAGGGCATTGCACATCCGATTCTGATCGGCCGGCGCGACGATATCCGCCGCACGATGACCCACCTCGGCCTGCGGCTCCGCGTGGGCGAGGACGTGGACATCGTCGATCCGGCCACGGACCCGCGCATGCCAGCGCTGACGGACGAGTATCACCGCCTCGTAGAGCGGCGGGGCGTCTCGCCCTCGCACGCTCAACGCGTGGTGCGTAATGGCTCGACAGTACTCGCGGGACTTCTACTCCGGCGCGGCGATGCCGATGCCATGATCTGCGGCGCGGTTGGCCGCTATCTCACGCAGCTCCGCCACGTTTCCGAAGTCGTGGGCATGAGGCCGGGTGCCCGAGGCTTTGCAACCCTCTCGGCCATGATCCTGCCCTCAGGCCCCCTGTTCATGGCCGACACATATGTGACCTACGATCCCTCGCCCGAGCAGCTCGCCGAGATCACGCGTCTCGCCGCCGCGGAGGTGCGTCGGTTCGGCATCGAGCCCAAGGTGGCGCTGATCTCGCACTCGAACTTCGGCACCGAGCATACGGCATCGGCGCGCAAGATGCGCGAGGTCCTCAGCCTCGTACGCGAATGGGAGCCGGACCTCCAGGTCGAGGGCGAGATGCAGGCCGACGCGGCGCTCTCAGCCTTCATTCGCGACGAGGTTTTTCCGAACTCGGCGCTCAAGGGCGCGGCGAACCTGCTCATCATGCCGAGCCTCGACGCGGCCAACATCGCCTTCAACCTGCTCAAGGTGGTCTCGGGCAGCGTCGCCGTCGGCCCGATCCTGCTCGGCGCGGCGCGTTCTGCTCATATCGTCACGCCGTCGATCACCGTCAGGGGTCTGCTCAATATGTCGGCCATTGCCGTCGTCGATGCGGTACGACACGCGACGGTCTGAATCTCGAAAGAGAGAAGGAAGAACAATGCTGCTCAAGGACAAAATCGCGATCGTCACAGGTGCCGGGCAGGGCATCGGCCAAGCCTGTGCGCTGAGGCTCGCGCGTGAAGGCGCCAAGATCGTCATCGCGGACGTCAATGACGAGGCGGGCAAGGCTGTCGCGGAGAGCATCCGCAAAAACGGCGGCGGTGCCGATTTCGTCGACTGCGACGTGTCGGAAAAGCTCGACGTGCACAATATGATCGCCAAGGCACTCGAGGCGCACGGCCGCATCGACGTGCTCGTGAACAATGCCGGCATCGTCGACGATGCACCGTTTCTCGATTTGCCCTCCGAGGAGTTCGACCGCATTCTGAGCGTGAACCTCAAGGGCGCGTTCCTTGCGGGGCAGGCGGCGGCGCGACAGATGGTCAAACAGGGGCCGCGCAAGGACGGCGGCTCGCCTGGCGCGATCGTCAACATGAGCTCGGTGAATTCGGTGTTCGCGCTCCCTGATCACGTCGCGTACTCGGTGTCGAAGGGTGGACTTTCACAACTTACGAAGGCCATGGCGATCGCGCTTGCACCGCACGGCATCCGCGTGAATGCGGTCGGCCCCGGCACGATCGAGACGCCGCTGCTCGCTGGCGTCGTGAAGGACGAGGCTTTCCGCAAGAAGGTGCTCTCGCGCACGCCGCTCGGCCGCGTCGGGCAGCCGGAGGAGATCGCGGCGATCGTCGCGTGGCTCGCGAGCGACGAGGCGAGCTACGTCACGGGCACCACGGTCTTCGCCGATGGTGGGCGCCTACCGCTCAACTACGTGATGCCCGAAAAGTCTTAAAAAGCGGGGGCTCCGGGGGTGTCCTCCGGCTGGGTGCGCGAGGGCTGGCCCTCGCTCGCGCTGAAAGCGCGATCTACACGCGTTGCATTCTGCGGTGCAGCAGCAAAAGGCCGAGAAGCGCGCAAAACGCGAAGATCGAGATGACCATGGCGAGCCACAGCGCGGCGTGAGGACCGGCTGACGTGAGGATGGCTGTGAAGACCGGTGGGGCGGCGGCGAAGGCGAGGTTGAGGGGCACGGCGAGTTGCGACGATGCGCGAGCATAAGCGCCGGCGGGGAAAATCTGCAGCGGCAACGTGGCGCGGGCGACGGTGGTGACGCCGCTGGCAACGCCGTAGAGCGTCGCGAAAAGCATGGCACCGGCGAAGTTGCTGGTCAGCAGAAGCACGATGAAGCTCAGCGGGAACAGGGCAGAGGCGGCAAGGCCCGTGACGAAGCTTGACCAGCGCCGGCCGCCGAGGAAATCGACCATGCGCCCCGCCCATTGAGCCACGCCGATGAATGCCGCGGCCGCCAGCGCACTGGCGCGATCGAGGCCCGCAGCCTCGAACAGGATGATGATGGTAAGAGCAAAGCCCCAGGTGACGAAACCATTCGCGGCAAAGCTCAGGGCGAGCAGGGCGAAGCGTGGCCGGTCAATGGGAGCGGGCTCGGCCGTCATCGTCTCGGCGGACTTTTCCCTGGGCCGGCGGGCAAGCGTGGCCCAATGCAGCGGCGTACAGACAAGCAGCATGAGCGCGGCATAGAGCAGCGTCGTCGTGCGCCAGCCCCATTGAGCCTGCAGAAGCCCTGTCAGCGGCCACATGATGGTTGATGTCAGCCCACCGGCCAGGATCAGCACGCCGAGCGCCTGTCGCGCCTTCTCGCCGGCGATCTCGGTCACCGCGATCTGCGCTGGTGTCGTCAGCATGCTGGCGCCGGCGAGGCCGAGAATGATCCACGACAGGACGTAGGCCTCGGGACCATTGGCCAGGCCCATGACCAGCAGGCCGGCGGCGCCCAAGGGCGATCCCAAAACCATGATCGGTCGCGCGCCATGACGCTCGAAGATGCCGCTCAGCGGCCAGGACACCATGGCCATAACGACAAGCATGACTGTCGGTCCTGCCATGACCATGGGCAGGGCCAGCCCCAAGTCGCTGGCCATGGCTGGCCCTGTGACCGCGGGCAGCCAGAACGTGGCGCCCCAGCCAATGAGCTGGGTCAGCGACAGGGCGGCGACAGCATGGACTGTGGGCGAGCGAAAAGGCATCGGGGACACGGCGGTGGAAGGGGTGACCCTCGGCATGAATGGTTGAAAGGTCTACGTCTCCGCAGCGAAGACGAGCACGCGTTGCGGATCGATCTCCATGCCGATATCGCGACCGCGCGCGGGCACCTCGCTCTCGTGCACGAGCGCCTTGATTGGTGTGTCGAAACCCTGCACGGCCATCTCGACGAGCGCGGCATCACCGAGAAAGCGCACGTGGCGTGCGCGTGCGGGATGTCCCTGTCCCTCGGGTAGCAGCTTGATCGCGCGCTGGCGAATACAGAGCACGGCCTTGGCGCCATCGGAAATGGCGGGCGCGGGAAACGTGCCGAGCGGTGTGGTGAGCACGCCCGATGCCACGGGCCATGGGATCTCGTTAATCTCGGAGAAGAGACGGGCGACGAAAAGGTCGACTGGCTGACGGTAGAGATCCTCGGCCCCGCCAATCTGAATGATGCGGCCCGCCCGCATGACGGCAATGCGATCGCCGAGCCGCATGGCCTCCTCGGGATGATGCGTCACGATCATGCTCGTCGCGCGCGTCTCCCGCAGAAGCTCGAGCGTGCCTTCCTGCAGGCGTTCACGGAGCTGGATGTCGAGGCCGGAGAAGGGCTCGTCCATAAGCATAACGGCAGGACGCGGGACGAGTGCGCGAGCCAGCGCCACGCGCTGCTGCTCGCCGCCGGAAAGAATGTGCGGATGCTGGCCGGCGTAGTGCTCGAGACCGACGCGTGCGAGCAGCGCCAGTGCCTCTCGCCGTGCCTCGGCAGCGGGTAGCTGCTTCAAGCCGAATGCGACGTTCTCCAGGATCGTCAGGTGCGGGAAGAGCGCGAAGTCCTGGAACATGAGCCCGACATTGCGCTCCTCCGGTGGCACGAAGCGCTGTGGTCCCGCTACTTCCTGATCGTTGATGAGCACACGCCCACCCGTCGGACGCTCGATACCAGCGGCAATGCGGAGCAGCGTCGTCTTCCCACAGCCCGAGGGACCGAGCAGGCACACGACCTCGCCGGGCGCTATGTCGAGACTGACGCCGGCCAAGGCAACGGTGTCATCGAAAGTGCGCTCGATGCCCTCGAAGGTCAGCCGCGCCGCGAACGTCGTCGCCGCGCGCACGGAAGCGTGCCCGGCGCCAGAGTCTGCTGCTTTGCCGCCGACCTGCGCACGCGGCCCGCGTCGTCCGAGCAATGTCTTGAAGACCAACCGTCACCTCGATTGGCCGCACTCTGGAAAACTTCTAAGGGAGCGTCTTCAGGTGCGGTCCGTCTCGCCCATATCGCCTTCCTCATCTTCGGGCAAGTCGAGGTCCAACTCTTCCTGCGCCGCATCGGTGTCGTCCTCGAGCGGCAATTCGTCCGGCATGAGGGCAGCGACGTCGGTCGGCTCCGGCACTTTGAAGTCTGGCGGAAGGTTCGAATCCAAGAGCCCAGCGCCCTTCAATTCCTGCAGACCCGGAAGATCTTTGACCGTGTCGAGATTGAAGTGGCTGAGGAACGTCTCGGTCGTGCCGTAGGTGATTGGCTTGCCGGGTGCGCGGCGGCGGCCGCGAGGGCGTATCCAGCCCGTCTCCAGCAGCACGTCGAGTGTGCCCTTGGAGGTCTGCACGCCGCGGATCTCCTCGATCTCGGCACGCGTCACCGGCTGGTGATAGGCGATGATGGCGAGAGTCTCGAGTGCCGCCTTGGAGAGCTTGCGCTCCTCTTTCGCATGCCTCTCCAGCAGGAAGGAGAGATCGTCGGCGGTTCGGAAGGCCCACTTACCAGCCACACGCACTAGATTGATGCCACGCGAGGCATAGAAGCCCTGCAGCTCGGTGAGGAGCGCGTTGACGTCATCGCCTTCAGCGAGGTGGCTCGCGAGATGCTGCTCATCGAGCGGCTCGGAAGCTGCAAACAGCAGGGCTTCCAGCACGCGCAGTTTCTCGCGTCGGTCGGCCGAGGGCAGAGCCGCGATGTTCGCGGGGAGCGGACGCAAGGGCGGCCCCGTGCGCTCCGATGCGGGCGCGCGCACCTCGGAGGCATCAGGACCCGGCTCTCTTTTCTCGTTACTCGTCATCTCACTGTCCGGTGCGATACTCAGTTTGGGTGGAACCATGTCTCGCCCCCGTTGTTCCTCGCCGGTCTGTTCCGCGGCGCACTCAGTTCACGCCTTGCGCGCCTCCGACGTCCAACCGCTCCCACTCGGCATCAGCGCCCTTGCGCCTCAGGTAGATCGGCGCAAATGGCCCGGCTTGCCGGATCTCGATCTTCCCTTCGCGCGCCATTTCGAGCGTCGCACCGAAGGAGCTGGCAAGCGCCGTGCGGCCAAGCTCCGACGACGGCAGGAACTGCCCGAGGAAAAAATCGAGCTGTACCCACGAGCCGGAGGATCGCCCGACCAAAGTCTCCAGGCGCTGGCGTGCATCCTTGATGGACCACACGGTCCGCCGCTTGACGACGTGCGCGCGCCTGACGGTCGTGCGCTGGCGCTGCTCGGCATAGGCCTTGAGCAGGTCGTAGATCTCGGCCGAATGCTCGCGCGTGCGGATGGTCTTCACACCTTCGGGCATTCCGCGCGGGAAGATGTCGCGATCGAGACGCTTGCGCGTCAGGAGCTGCGCTGCCGCATTGCGCATGGCCTCGAGCCGCATGAGGCGAAAGGCGAGGCGCGCCGCCAGCTCTTCGCCGGAGGGGCCATCGTCGGCCGTGTCATCGCGCGGGATCAGCAGGCGGGACTTCAGGAAGGCGAGCCACGCCGCCATGACCAGATAGTCCGCTGCGAGTTCGAGGCGGAGCATCTGCGCCTCGCGGATATAAGAGAGGTACTGGCTGACCAACGTATTGATCGAGATGCGGGCGAGATCGACCTTCTGTGTCCGCGCAAGCGCCAGCAGCAGATCGAGTGGCCCCTCGAAGCCTTCGAGATCGACGACAAAGGCCTCGCCGGGCGCGGGCACGTCCCCGCGTTCCGGATCGCCCCATTTTTCGGGGCTTGCACTCGCTTCGCCCGTGCCGCCGTCCATCATGGCCGTCGTTTGACACCCTTGCGGGCGAGCTGGATTATCCAGCCCTTATCCACAGGGACGTTTAACTGATTCATGCGGTCACGGACAGCGCACGAGAAAGGGCTGCTTCCGCGAGCTGTGGCTCGAAGGGCTCATGCTGCTGCAACACTGCCAGGGCTGCATCCAGGCGCTTTTCACAACATCCTGATATGGCGGGACATTCCGCTGCAACGGCTTCCATCTCAGCCATGTCGCCGTTGCAGTGGAGCACCACGTCCGAACCCGCCGCGAGCACCGCTCGGGCGCGCTCGCCGAGTGGGCCGCCGAGCGCTCTCATGCTCACATCGTCGCTCATCAGCAGGCCGTCGAAGCCGATCGTCCCGCGGATGATGTCATGCGTCACGATTGGTGAGGTGCTGGCCGGATAGTCACGATCGATGTCGGTGAAGAGTACGTGCGCCGTCATGGCTGCCGGCAAATGGGCGAGTTCCCGGAACGGCGCGAAGTCCGTCGTTTCGAGCGTCGCGCGCGGCGTGTCCACGACCGGCAGGTCATGGTGGCTGTCGGCGCCGGCGCGTCCATGTCCGGGAATGTGCTTCATGACAGGCAGCACACCGCCTGCCATAAGCCCTGCCGCGACCTCGGCACCAAGCGCCGCTACCTGGGCTGGCGTCGCGCCATAGGCGCGGTTGCCGATAACGTCGTGCGCACCGGGCACCGGCACGTCCAGAACCGGCGCACAGTTCGTATTGATGCCCAGCGCGCGCAGGTCTTCCGCATTCTGCCGGCTCACCAGAAAGGCGAGGCGACCGGCTTCGGAGGGATCACGCGCATAGAGCGTCCCGAACGCAGCAGCCGCCGGCAGCGCCCGCCCGAGTGGCGGCCTCAAGCGCTGCACGCGCCCACCCTCCTGATCGATCAGAACGAGCGTATCGGCGCTTCCGATGGCATCCAGACTGTCGCTGACGAGGCGGCGGATCTGATCGTGCGACACGCAATTGCGCGCGAAGAGGATGATGCCCGCCGGCCGCGTTGACCCGAGGAAAGATCGCTCAGCATCGAGCAAAGTCGCGCCCGCAAGGCCGGTGATGAAAGCACTTCGCATGAGAACTCCCGGGTTCATGTTCGCGCTTTCAGCGCGAGAGGGGCCGCTTGTCTCTTGCGCGCCTCTGGCGCGACCCCTTCAACCCCGCATCGTGCCGGAGGCGCGTCTTCGACGCGACGGACACCCTGCACCCCCGTCTTTTATGACTTGTAGAGACGCACGGGAAGCGTCGCAGCAGGCTCGCCCCGCGGCCATAGCGCCACGCTTGGAGGCGATAGCACTTTCCCCGGCAGGCCGCGGCACTCAAGCCAACAAACCCGCGGCACTTGATCAATAAGGCGAGACCCAGCACCCGACGTAGCCGAGCTTCTTGTACTCGCCACAGACAGAGCTCGCTGTCTCCTGCGAGCCCGGGGGACCGACGACGACGCGGTACCAGACGCCTTTATCGCCGAGGTTTGCTTCGCGAACATCAGCGGCGCGGCCCTGAAGAATGCCCGGATGCTTCTGCTGGATATCGGCCAGCGCCTTCAGCGCATCCATGTGAGATTGGCGCGACGAGACAACCGCGACGTAGCCCAGCGAAGGTGCCCCGGGGGCGCGCGCTGCAGGAGGTGCGGGCGCGGCTGCCGGAGGTGGCGTGACAGCCGCCTGGCGCGTGGGCACCGGGCGCCTGGGCTCAGGCGGCGCAACGGCGACAGGCGGCGGCTCGATGGCTGCTGTCGGAGGCGCGGACGCCACACGGCGCGGCGGAGGCGGCGGCGCGACCGGCTCAACGGTCAGGGCACGCGCCTCCGGTTGTGGCTGCGCGGGGGGAGGTGGCGGTGCTGCGGCCTCACGCTGCGGCGGCGCAGGGGCGCGGGCGCCCCCAAAGCCTTCGAGCACCAGACCGGGTACGCCGCTCGCAGGTGGCGGCGCCGATGGCGAGCTCGTACCGCTCGACGTAATCGTTCCGTCGCGATTGACGACCATCGTCGGCACTCGGCGTGGACCTTCGCCCGTCTCGCGCTCCGGCGTCGCCGGTAGGATGGAAACCGGCACCGGACGTGCAGGTCCACCATTCTCGGCCAGTCGATTCAGGATTTTCTTGTCCGTGTGGGCCACCTGTTTGCCGCCGGGATCAGTCGGCTGGGCCTTGGCCGGCGCCGTGTCGGCGCGCAGTACGGGAAGCTTGCCGCCGTCGCGGCCGCCACCGGTCATGGCCTTGTAGCCGTAGGCCAAGCCACCGCCGAGCACGATCGCTCCGATCAGTGCGCCAACGACCACGATTGCGCGCGGGCCGCGCCGCGTCTTGATTTCGGGTTCGTCGATGAAGTCGTCTTCGTAGTAACCGCCGTCGGCGCCTGCTCCACCGTGCTGCGCTCCGCCATAGGGGTCGGCTGCATTCGGGCGATAGGGATCGTCGTAGGCATAGGCCTCTTCGTGGCCGTACTGGCCCTGCGGCGCGTAGCCGTGCTGGGGCTGCTGGCCGTAGTGCTGGGGCTGCTGGCCGAAATACTGCTGGTCTGGCTCCGCCCCGGCGCCATAGCCACCCGGCAGCGGCCGGCCATAGGGATCGTGGGTCTGCTGGCTGCCATAAGCGGGCGCAGCATAGGGCTGGCCTTCAGGCTCGCCGAATTGTGGCTGGTGGCGGCCATAGTGGCTTTGGGTCTGGGGCCGGCCGGCGGCAGCAGCAGCAGGCGGCGCAAACGGCTCGAAGCGCGAAGCGAGGCTCGGCGACTCGGGCCGGAGCGCGCTGAAGATGTCGCGTTGCGCACTGCCGGACTGGTCAGCGTTCTCAGGCGCGTCGTACTGGTTCGGATAGGCGCTGCCGTAGCCCTGTGCGGGCGCTGACGGATCATGCGCGGCGTGCGGCGTCCGTAGGTGCGGACCCGCACCCTTGGGAATATTGTTCTGCCGTGCCATCGAGATACCCCCTTCAGGTTTCCCGCTGTGCCGGAACTGCCCGCGCGTCCATCAACCCGCTCAATCTGTGCCGCGTATGCCGCGTTTCATCACGTCGAATCACAGGCTAGCGCATTTCGGTCGGAGCGTGCACCCCGAGGATCGCCAACCCCGTCGCGATTACTTGTGCACAAGCCCCCACAAGAGCGAGGCGCGCACCGGTAAGCTTCCGGTCGTTAGCCTGGATAAATCGCAAATGTGGCGAATCATTGCCTCGCGTCCACTGCGCGTGAAATGCCGACGCCAAATCAGAGAGATAGAATGCCACACGGTGCGGCTCGTGAGCCCGCGCGGCGCCTTCTGCCGTACGCGGAAATAAGGCCAGCCAACGAAGCAGGTCGAGCTCGCCCTCATCGGTCAGCAACGACGTCTCCGCTCCTGTCACGTCGCTGTCATTAGGACCGAGACCCGGCAATGCCTCCGCGGCATTGCGGAAGATCGAATAGGCCCGCGCGTGCGCGTACTGGACATAGAATACCGGGTTGTCCTTCGACTTCTCGACTACCTTGGCGAGATCGAAATCGAGGGCGGCGTCGTTCTTGCGGTAGAGCATCATGAAGCGAATGGGATCGCTGCCAACCTCATCGACCACTTCCCGCAACGTGACGAAGGTGCCCGCGCGCTTCGACATCTTCACGGGCTCGCCACCGCGCAAGAGCCGCACGAGCTGGCACACCTTGATGTCGAGATCGGCCTTTCCGTCGGAAAGCGCCGCGACCGCCGCCTGCATGCGCTTGATGTAGCCCGTGTGATCGGCGCCGAACACGTTGATAAGATGCCGGTAGCCGCGCGCCAGCTTGTTGTGGTGATAGGCCATGTCGCCGGCGAAATAGGTGTAGCTGCCATCCGACTTCATGAGCGCGCGGTCGACGTCGTCGCCGAAGTCCGTCGACTTGAAAAGCGTCTGCTCGCGATCCTCCCAGTCGTCGGCATCGTGCCCCTTGGGCCGCTCGAGCCGTCCCTCGAAGACCAGACCTTTTGCTCTCAGTTCCGCAATGGTCTCGGCGATCTCGTCCTTGCCCGCTTCGGTGAGTGAGCGCTCGGAGAAGAAAACCTCGTGCCGGATATCGAGCGCGGCGAGGTCCTCCTTGATCATGACGAGCATCATCTCGATCGCCTTCGCGCGCACGATCGGAAGCCACGCACTCTCGTCGTTCGCCTTTTTGAGCAGCGCGTCGCCGTGCTCCTTCGCGAGCGCGGCGCCAACGGGCTTCAAATAGTCGCCTGGATAGAGCCCCGCGGGAATCTCGCCGATGTCCTGCCCGAGGGCCTCGCGATAGCGCAGGAAGGCCGAGCGTGCGAGCACGTCGACCTGAGCACCGGCATCATTCACATAGTACTCGCGCGTCACCGCGTAGCCGGCGAACGCGAGCAGGTTCGAGAGCGAATCTCCGAACACGGCACCGCGCCCATGGCCGACATGCATAGGCCCCGTCGGATTCGCCGAGACGTACTCGACGAGCAGGCGTTCGCCGTTGCCGAGTTTCGAGGCGCCGTAGCGCTCGCCGGCCTGGCGCACATCCGCGATCACCGACTGCCAGTGCGCGGGCAAGAGGCTCATATTGACGAAGCCAGGGCCGGCCACTTCGACCTTCACAAAACCAGGAAGAGCGGACAGCTCCGCAGCGAGCGCATCGGCAATATCGCGCGGCTTCATGCGCGCGGGCTTTGCGAGCACCATGGCGGCATTCGTCGCGAGATCGCCGTGGCGCGGATCCTTGGTCGGCTCCACCTCGACGGCGCCGAGCGCAAGCTCCGCCGGCAGGCGGCCCGCCTGCTGCAGCCTCTTCAATGCGTCGGCAATCTGCGCCTCGACCTCGGCGAGCACGGTCATGGTATTTCCTCGGATGGGACAACGCCCAGACTTCGGCAATTAGCCTTCTGCCAGCGTCATAGCATGGCGGCAGCTAATGCAAATCAATGGTGTCGTCAAACAGGCGCGCGTACTCCGCGAGGGCGAAACGATCGGTCATGCCGGCAATGAAATCGGCGACACGGCGCGCCCGCCCGGCCGGATCGAGGCCGAGAATGGCTTCCCCGCGCCCGCCTGGCAGGTCCGCGGGGCTCCTCATGTAGCGGTCGAAAAGGGCCGTGACCACCTGCTCGGCCTTGTGCATGACCTTCATGACGCGCGGCGCACGGTAAACACGCACGAACAGGAATTTCTTGAGGGCGTCGAGCTCGGCGCGTTGCTGCTCGGGGAAGGCGACAATGGGGACGCTGGCATTGCGGACATCGTCGGGACTTTTGATCCCGAGCGACGCAATGCGCGCGCGCGTCTCCTTGACCACATCATCGACCATGACAGTGATCATGCGCCGGTTCACCTCGTAGAACAGGCGGCGATCGCGATCGACGTCGTCGCGGGCGGTCGCAGTGCCGTTGAGCACGGCGCGGGCCGCCGTGACGAACGGGCCGGCCATGGGCGCGCCTTCGAGATCGGCGAGGCTGATGAGACCCGCGCGGAGTGCATCGTCGATGTCGTGGTTCGTGTAGGCGATGTCGTCGGCAATGGCGGCGACCTGTGCCTCGGCAGGCGCGAAGAGTTCGAGATCGAGCGCCTGTGTCAGGCCCATTGAGGCGACGAGATCCAAAAGCTCGCGATGATGCTCGGCTGAATTCTCCGGCGCATGCGGTCCGATCAACGGGCCATTGTGCTTGGCGAGCCCTTCCAGTGTCTCAAAAGTCAGATTGAGCCCGTCGAAGTGGGCGTAGCGGCGCTCGAGGCTCGTCACCATACGCAGGCTATGGGCATTGTGATCGAACCCGCCCCAGTCGCGCATAGCCACGTCGAGCGCCCGCTCGCCAGCATGACCAAAGGGCGGATGGCCGACGTCATGAGCCAGTGAGAGCGCCTCGGCCAGATCTTCGTCCAGCTCCAGCTGACGGGCCATGGAGCGTGCGATCTGGGCGACCTCGAGCGAATGCGTGAGCCGCGTACGAAAATGATCGCCTTCGTGGTGGATGAAAACCTGCGTCTTGTATGTGAGACGCCGGAAGGCCGTGGCGTGGACAATGCGGTCGCGGTCACGCTGGAAGGGCGTGCGGTAAGTGCAAGGCGGCTCCGATGTGGCGCGCCCACGGCTCAGAGCGGCGTCCAGCGCCCAGGCCGCAACGTGCCGCGCCCCTGGCTGCCGCGGCGCGCCTGCCCCGCCCGATGTGCCCCGCCCGATGCCGTCCACCTTGGCCAACTGCCGCTCCCAAGCTGCCCGCCCGTCGGTCGGACGCATGGCTGCCCTTCGATTCACCCTATGATAGTCCCAGCGCAGCCGTTTGACATCGGCGGTGGAAATCCTATCTATTTATCAAGTATCCGCGTCGAGTCTGCTTGGGCCTGGAGGCCCTGAAAGCAGGCGTAGACCGCGCGAGGAGCCCCGTTCATGACCATGGTAGAGGATCGCCCGCGGGTTGCATTGACCGAGCGGGCTGCTCAGCGGATCGCGGAGATCGTGGCCGGCGAGCCTGGCGCCGCGGCGCTTCGCGTGAGCGTCGAGGGTGGTGGCTGCTCCGGTTTCCAGTACAAGTTCGACCTCGTCTCCGGACGCGAGCCCGACGATCTCGTCATCGAGCGCGCCGGCGCGGTCGTGCTGATCGACGAGATGTCGGTTGGCTACATGGAAGGCTCGGAGATCGACTTTGTCGACGAGCTGATCGGGGCCTCGTTCAAGATCCAGAACCCGAATGCCACCGCAGCCTGCGGCTGCGGCACCAGCTTCTCGATCTGAGCGAGCGCAGTTCCTCTCTATTGGGTCGTTTCTAGACCCATGGCGCGTCGATAGACCGTCTGGTTGACGCTGTAGCCGAGCCGCGTCTGCAGCGCATTCACGTAAGCCGTGATGGCATCGCCCTGATACTGGCGTGAAAGCTCCTGGCGCAGCTTCGTCAATTGCTCGGGTGTCGCTGCCGGCGGATCGACGATCGCACGCACGACAATGATCGTGCGTGACTTGCCATCCGCGCTCTCGACAGCCGCCGCAGCGCCCCGTGCCAGCGAGAATGCGCGTTGCACGGCTGCACGCGTCAGGCCATCCACCTGCTGGCTGCGCGTTACCGGTTGGGCGAGCTTGACCTCGATGCCAAGCTCCTTGGCGATGTCCTCGAGTGCCTCGCCCTTGTCGACACGCTCGACGATTTTCTGGCCGGCCGCATTCAGCGCCGTGCGACGCTCGCCCTCGATCCACGCCGTCTTGACCGCCTCCTGCACTTCCTCGAAGGGCTTCTGGCGCTCCGGCGTGACGCCGGCCACATCCACCCATGCATAGCCGCCGTCCGTGAGCTCGATGGCCTCACGATCGAGACCACTGCCGCCTTCGAAAGCGGAGGCGAGAATTCGCTGCGCATCTGGATTCTCGAGCGCCGGCTTGCCGTCGGGCGTCGTGCCCTGCTTGTCCGTCGCCTCGATCTCGATGAAAGGCACTTTGAGCTTTTCGGCAATCTCCTTGAGGCTGCCGCCACCGGCACGCGCATCGTCGACACGGTCATGCACATCCTGCATCTCGCGATTGACGCGCTCGCCGGCAATGCGATCGCGGATCTGCGCCTTGACCTCGTCGAACGTGCTTTGCTTGCCGGGTGTGATATCGGCAACGCGGACCAGAACTGTCGAGAACGTACCCGTGACCGGCTCGGAGATCTGGCCCTTCTCGAGCTTGAAGGCAGCGGCGGCAATGGCGGGGTCGATCATCTCGGATTTGGCGAGATTGCCGAGATCGAGGTCGCTTTCCTTGAGCCCCAGCCCCTTGAGCCCCTCCTCGAAGGACGGCGCCGCCTTGAGCGCGGCGTGCGCCTTTTCGGCGGCAGCACGATCGGGGAAGGAAATCTGCTGGATGCGACGGCGCTCCGGCGTCGCGAAGGTGTCCTTCTCGCGCTCGTACATCGCCTTCATCTCTTCGTCGCTGACCGAGACCTGCTTGCGCATGTCGGCTTCAGTCAGGAGGATGAGCGGCACTTTTCGGAACTCGGGCGCAACGAAGCGCCGCTTGTTCTGCTCATAGTAAGCCTTGAGCTTGGCCTCATCCGGCGCCTCGATCTTGGCGGAGGCTTCGGGATCGAGCGTCATGTGCGCGATCGTGCGCGTCTCGCCCTGGTAGCGGTGCAGGACCTGGAGCAGATAGTCCGGCGGTACGTTACCGGCGGCGAGCGTCTCGGTGAGCTGCTCGCGCACCTCATCGGCACGCCGCTCGGCGAAGTAGCGTTGCTCGCTGAGACCATTCTGGCGCAGAAGCTCAGTGAAGTAATTGCGGTCGAACTGCCCGCCGGCACCCTGGAAGGTCGGATCATTGCGGATCGCCTCCGCAATGCTGGCGTCCGAGAGATAGAGGCCGAGCTCGCGCGCGTGCGTGTCGATCGCCGCTTTGCCGATGAGGGTAGAGATCACGCGCTGGTCGATGCCGAACTGACGCGCTTGCTCGACGGTGAGGCGCCGTCCGAACTGGCGCGAAAGCGCGCCGATCTCGAGCTGGAGCGCCTGCTGGAACTGATCCTGCGAGATCTCGGTGTTGCCGACCCGCGCGAGCGAGGTCTGGCCGCGGCCCGTGAAGACGTCGGCCACACCCCAGACGGCAAAGGCGATCACGAGAAGACCGATAAGCGCCTGGACGAAGATGCCTTTGACGCCGCGTCTCAGTGCTTCCAGCATAGTCTCATCGATCCTTTTTGATGGGCGGCGCGGCTCAGCGCTCAGGCCGGATTGTTGTCCATATAGGCTGTGTGCGCGAAAGCGTCCACTTTCCGCGCCGGGCGGGGTGGATTTCGTTGCAGCGCAAGCGCTTGCCTGAAGTCTGGGCGCGGCCACATCGCCGGGGTTGAAACTGCCGAAGCCCCGCGATAGGCATGGCGGCAACCACGCGTGCGGGCAGCGAGGACAACATGACGGAAAGTGCGGTTCGGCCACTCGTGGCCGGCAACTGGAAAATGAACGGCCTCACCGCCTCTCTTGCCGAAGCCGAGGCCATGGCCAAAGGGCTCGGCGCGGAAGCCGCGGATGTCCTGATCTGTCCGCCGGCGACATTGGTTGCAAAGCTCTCCGCGGCGCTCAATGGATCGCGCATTGCCGTCGGCGGCCAGGACTGCCACGCCAAGGCGAGCGGCGCCCACACGGGCGACATCTCGGCGGAAATGCTAAAGGACGCGGGCGCCTCCGCCGTGATCGTCGGTCACTCCGAGCGGCGCACCGATCATGGCGAGGGCGATGCCACGGTGCGAGCCAAGGCCGAGGCCGCCCATCGCGCCGGGCTCATCGCCATCGTCTGCGTCGGAGAAACGGCAGCCGAACGCCAGGCTGGCCAGACCCTCGCCGTCGTCACGCGCCAGCTCGCGGGATCGCTGCCCGAGGCCTGCCGCGCCACGGACACGATCGTCGCCTACGAGCCCGTGTGGGCCATCGGCACCGGCCTGACACCCACCGCGGCCGACGTCGCAGAGGTGCATGGCGCCATCCGGACGGCTCTCGCGGCGCGCTTTCCGAGCGAAGGCAAGGCCATGCGGATCCTCTACGGCGGCTCGGTGAAGGCGTCGAATGCGAAGGAGCTGATGGCCGTCGCGAACGTGAACGGCGCCCTAGTCGGCGGCGCCAGCCTGAAGGCGGCGGACTTCCTCGGGATCATCGCCGCCTACGCGTAGAGACGCCCATGCCGACAAGTGCGCGGGCTAATGTGCGGGGTAAGTGCGAATGAACGTGTTTCGATCGAGCTTCGGGGCGAAGCTCGCCCTGGTGCTCGCATTTCCATTGGGCGGCATTTCTCCCGCTGCCGCCGTGCCGCTCGACGCGCCGGCCTGCGAGCAGCTTCAGACACATCTCGACACGCTGCGCAATGAAGGCGCCGCCGCCGACATGGCGCGCGGTCCGGAGTGGGCGCGCGCCAATCTGCCACTCGCACGTCTCCAGCGCATTGAAACACTGCTCGAGGTCGAGGAGCAGCTCAATTTCCGCTGCGGCCTCGCCAAGTCGCGGATAACGCTGCCGACAACGATCGAGGGCGGCGAGGAGGAAATTCCCGCCCCCGGAGAGGCGACTGTCGAGGGGAATGCAGGCGGCGTGGCCCTACCCCAGCGGGCGCCGGCTGCCCAAAAGCGCCCAGCGGCGGCAGCAACCATAACGGTGCCGAAGACTCCGGCGCAGAACGCCCCTGCCGCAAAGGCTCCGGCCACAAGGCCCACGGCCCCAAAGGAGGCCGGGAAGAAGGCGGCCCCACCCCAGAAGGCGAGCGTGAAGGCCACAAAGCCGCCGGCGGAGGCGACCGAACCCAAGAAGGCACCGGCAAAGAAAAAGCAGTCACCAAAGACCGATGACGCCTATCGCCCGGCGCCGCGGCCGCCTCAGGCAACCGATAGCGGCGGGGCAGCCCTTGCTCCCCGGCAATAAGCCCCAATCGGCCGCAGCAGAGGTGGTGGCAGTTCTCGTCGACATGGTGTAGACCACCCCCCGGAATTCGTCCCGGGGATTTGGCCCCCGACCCAACGACACCTATATCGGGCTTTGAGGCGGCCGGCGGCGCGGGCGCACGACAACGAGGCATTTAGTGTGATGATCGAGAAATTCGCCACATCTCGCGGCGCGGCGCCGAGCGAATTTCTCGATCTGAACCACACTAAGAGATTTGAGATCCTAGTGTCCCTATTGATTCCGAAGTTCGCTCGGGACACCAGCATCGATGTTAGGCGAACTTCGGAATCGGGACACTAGATGGCAACGGTACTGCTGGTCATACACCTGATGATCGCCGCGGCGCTCTGCGCGGTCGTCCTGCTGCAGCGCTCGGAAGGCGGCGCGCTCGGGATCGGCAGTAGCGGAGGCGCCGGCGGCTTCATGACCGGTCGTGGGACCGCCAACATGCTGACGCGGGTGACGGCGGGCCTCGCCGCAGCATTCTTCGTCACCTCGATCAGCCTTACGCTGATCGCCCAGCACAACCGGCGTGGCGCTTCGCCGCTCGACCGGCCGGCGGCAACGGCGCCCGCGGTTCCTGGCACGGGCGCTCCTGCAGCACCGGCAACGGGCGGATCGGCGCCGGCAACGGGTGGCGGCGGACTGCTCGACAGCCTTCAGCAGGGACGCCAGCAGCTCCCGTCTGTGCCGTCGAACCGCTAGTTGAGATCGAAGAACACTCCGCTGCGACCACCTAAGGTCGCAGACGTTTTTAGTGTGAGCTGTGGATGGACAGGGCCGGTGTCATGAACGCCGGCCCGAATCATGTGGAAAGCGAGTAAGGTAAAAGCCCATGGCGCGGTACATCTTCATTACCGGCGGCGTGGTCTCCTCGCTCGGGAAAGGGCTCGCTTCGGCGGCTCTCGGAGCGCTCCTGCAGGCCCGTGGCTATCGAGTCCGGCTCAGAAAGCTGGACCCTTACCTCAATGTCGATCCGGGCACGATGAGCCCGTATCAGCATGGAGAGGTCTTCGTTACTGACGACGGCGCCGAGACCGATCTCGATCTCGGCCACTACGAGCGCTTCACCGGCGTTCCGGCGCGCAAGACCGACAACATCACCACCGGTCGCATCTACCAGGACATCCTCGCCCGAGAGCGGCGTGGCGATTACCTCGGCGGGACCGTCCAGGTCATTCCGCATGTCACGGATGCCATCAAGAGCTTCGTCGTCTCGGGGAATGACGATGTCGATTTCGTGCTCGTAGAGATTGGCGGTACGGTCGGCGACATCGAGGGCCTGCCGTTCTTCGAGGCCATCCGCCAGCTCGGCAACGAGCTTCCACGCGGGCACTCGGTCTACATCCATCTGACGCTGATGCCCTACATACCTTCGGCCGGCGAGCTCAAGACCAAGCCGACGCAGCACTCCGTCAAGGAGCTGCGTTCGATCGGCATCCAGCCGGATATCCTGCTCTGCCGTAGCGACCGCGACGTGCCGCCCTCCGAGCGACGCAAGATCGCGCTCTTCTGCAACGTGCGCGAAAGTGCGGTCATCCAGGCACTCGACGTCGCCTCTATCTACGACGTGCCGCTCGCCTATCACCGCGAGGGTCTCGACCGTGAAGTGCTCGCCGCCTTCGGCATCGAGGGCGCGCCGGCGCCCCGCCTCGAGCAGTGGGAGAACATCTCACACACGATCGCCAATCCTGAAGGCAGCGTGACGATCGCCATTGTCGGCAAGTACACGGGCCTCAAGGATGCCTACAAGTCGCTGATCGAAGCGCTCGTGCACGGCGGCATCGCGAACAAGGTGGCCGTGAAGCTCGAGTGGATCGAGAGCGAGGTCTTCGAGCATCAGGATCCCGCGCCCTACCTCGAAGGCGTCCACGGCATTCTCGTGCCGGGCGGATTCGGCGAGCGCGGCTCGGAAGGCAAGATCCTGGCGGCGAAGTTCGCACGCGAGCGCGGCGTCCCCTACTTCGGAATCTGCTTTGGCATGCAGATGGCCTGCATCGAAGCCGCGCGCAGTCTCGTCGGCGTCAAGGGCGCAAGCTCGACGGAGTTCGGCTCGACTAACGAGCCCGTCGTCGGCCTCATGACGGAATGGATGCGCGGCAACGAGCTGGAGAGCCGCAAGGCCAACGGCGATCTCGGCGGCACCATGCGGCTCGGCGCCTACGAGGCCAAGCTCGCGGAAGGCAGCCGTATCGCCCGCATCTACGGGTCGAATGACATCCACGAGCGCCATCGCCACCGCTACGAGGTCAACACGCGGTACCGCGAGCGCCTCGAGTCCGTGGGTCTACGCTTTGCCGGCATGTCGCCCGACGGACTGCTGCCTGAGACTGTGGAGATCCCAGAGCATCCCTGGTTCGTCGGCGTCCAGTATCACCCCGAACTAAAATCCCGCCCCTTCGAGCCGCATCCGCTCTTCGCAAGCTTCATCAGCGCTGCGATCGAGCAGAGCCGGCTTGTTTAGTCTCTGCGAACGGAAGAGTTCGCCCTCACACGCGTTATTCTGATGCCCTCAAGCGCGCAGCGAGGCTGTAGACGATGCTTGCCGACCTGACGCTGGCTGAACTTGCCGTCATCGCCGTGACAGCCTTCGGCGCGCAGATCATCGGCGGGCTCGCGGGCTATGGCACGGGCCTACTCATGCCGTTGGTGCTCGTGCCCATGATCGGTGCACCGGCGGTCGTTCCCGTGATCGGCCTCAGCGCCATCATCACCAACCTCACGCGGGTCGCGGCTTTCCGCGAGGCCCTCGATACCCGCAAGACCATCGTCGTCACGCTCATCGCGTTCCCATTCGCGGCGCTCAGCGCATGGGGTTACACACGGCTCTCCGGCAAAGGCGCCGAGATCCTCATCGGCATCATGCTGATCGTGCTGGTCCCAGTGCGTCGGATCTTCGAGCACTTGAAGCTGAGGCTCAGCGAGCGCGGGCTCGCCTATGCCGCGGCACCCTACGGCCTCATCATGGGCGGAACATCCGGCGCGGGCGTCATGCTCCTCTCGATGCTCATGTCGACGGGCCTCGTCGGCACGCAGGTCATCGCGACGGACGCGGCGATCTCATTCCTGCTCGGGTTCGTGAAGACCGGTGTGTTTGCCGGCTTCGGCGCGCTCAATCTCAAGCTCATCGTTGTCGCGCTCATCATCGGCGTCATGGCGACGCCGGGAACGCTGACGGCGAAGTGGATGATCCGGCGCTTCTCCGCGCAGTTCCACACGCTCATTCTCGAGATCGCGATCCTCCTCGGTGGCGCGCTGCTCGCCTGGCGGGCTTTCGCAAGCTGAGGCGAGCAACTTGATGCAATCTGCGGTATAGTGAGGCGAATCAATGGAGATCGCACATGGTGCAGGTCGTTCGCTCCCGTCCGACAGACCAAGATTGCCCCCCTCATTTAGGGCTACGGATAAGAAAAAGCTGGAATGGCACAAGAGTGCTTGCTTCTCTCGACCCCAATAGAATTCGCGTTGGCGAGCAGTGGCTTCCACTGACCATACGGTTTGGCACACCGGCGTCGGAGGTCTATGCTATCGCGGTTGCGGAAGCGGCGAGTTCTGACATTTCACTGCTCTGGATAGACGATCCTGAAGGGCTGTTCCCAACCCCCTCTGAAACGCAGACCACTACCTAGATTGCACTCAACCTGTGCGCTGGCGACTAAGTCGCGCCTTCGGCGCGGGCGAGGGCTAGCCCTCGCGCTCCCAACCGGGGGACACCCCCGGAGCCCCCGCTTTTTGTCGATTTGGAGCTAGCCGCGAGCGCACCGCTGTCCCTTCTCCCCGCTCTTCACGGGGAGAAGGTTAGGATGAGGGGCAGGAACTCGCGCGACGTCGGCGTATGCCGCTGCCCCTCACTCGAACCCTCTCCCCGCGAGCGGGGAGAGGGGATGCTAGCGCAAGGCGCCAGCAATTAGTTATGCATCGACTTGGCGATTTCTTCCGTCATCTTCTTCGCGTCGCCGAGCAGCATCATGGTGTTGTCGCGATAAAAAAGCGGATTGTCGATGCCGGCATAGCCACTCGCGAGCGAGCGCTTGTTGAACATGACCGTGCCGGCCTTCCACACCTGCAGCACCGGCATGCCGTAGATCGGCGAGGACTTGTCCTCCTCGGCGGCCGGGTTGGTCACGTCGTTGGCGCCGATGACGTAGGCAATGTCCGCCTGCGCGAACTCGGAGTTGATGTCCTCGAGCTCGAAGACCTCGTCGTAGGGCACGTTGGCTTCCGCGAGCAGCACGTTCATGTGGCCGGGCATGCGGCCCGCGACGGGATGGATCGCGTACTTCACCTCGACACCGGCGGCCTTTAGCGTATCCGCCATCTCGCGGAGCGCGTGCTGCGCTTGCGCGACGGCCATGCCGTAACCTGGCACGATGATCACCTTGCCGGCGTTCTTCATGAGGAAGGCCGCATCCTCGGCCGAGCCGAGCTTAACCGGGCGCTGCTCGGTCTCGCCGCCTGCCGGGCCTGCAACCTCACCACCGAAGCCGCCCGCGATCACCGATAGGAACGCGCGATTCATGCCGCGGCACATGATGTAGGAGAGGATCGCGCCCGAGGAGCCGACGAGTGCACCGGTGATGATGAGTGCGACGTTGCCAACCGTGAAGCCGATGCCGGCGGCCGCCCAGCCCGAATAGGAGTTCAGCATCGACACGACGACGGGCATGTCGGCGCCGCCGATCGGGATGATGAGCAGGATGCCGAAGGCGAGGGCGAGGATCGTGATCAGCCAGAAGAGCCACGCCGAGCCGCCGGACTGCGTGAACTGATAGACGAGGAAGAACAACACGAGGCCGAGCGCGCCATTGATGACGTGGCGCATGGGCAGCAGAATGGGCTTCCCCGACATGCGGCCCGAGAGCTTGGCGAAGGCGATGACGGAGCCGGTGAACGTGACCGCGCCAATCGCGACCCCGAGCGACATTTCGAGGAGGCTCGAGGGGAAGATGAAGCCCGTAGCATCCGAGATGCCGAAGGCCGTCGGCGCGTAGAGAGCGGCGGCCGCAACGAAGACGGCAGCGAGACCGACCAGCGAGTGGAACGCCGCGACCAGCTCCGGCATCATCGTCATGGGGATCGTGCGCGCCGTGTAGGCGCCGATCGCACCGCCGATGCCGATGCCGGCGATTATCAGGAACCAGGTGAAGAAGCTGTTGGAGGACTGGATGAGCGCGAGCGTCGTGACGATCGCGATGCCCATGCCGATCATGCCGAACATATTGCCGGAGCGTGACGTCTCCGGGCTCGAGAGGCCGCGCAGCGCGAGGATGAAGAGGACGCCCGAGACCAGGTAGAGCAGGGCGGCGGCGTTGGCACTCATGGTTTCATCCTGCTGAGAAACGTCATCAAGCGGCTGGGAATTGGAAGCTCGGCAAGTGCCTTCTCTGCGGCTTGCCTGAGCTCGATCTCATCGGCCTCGTAGGTGCTGTTGAGATCACGGAGCGCAGGATCGGGGCAGTAGGCCTCGACAACGAAGAACAGCGTTTCGATGGCCGGCGGGGCAGGCACATGGTCGCGATCGGTCGCGTGCCAAAGCTCGAAGAATCGATCGTGGAACGCCGCTGCATCCATGCGGCCTCCCACGAAATCGCGAACGAGCATATGCCAGCGCCCATCTCTCACTTCTTTTCCTTCTTCTTGTACATCGCGAGCATGCGCTGCGTGACAAGGAAGCCGCCGAAGATGTTGACCGAGGCCATCACCAGCGCGAGGAAGCCGAAGAATTTCGCCAGGATCGAACCCTCAGCTATGAAGCTCACGCCGACCGCAAGCAGCGCGCCGACGACGATCACCGAGGAGATGGCGTTGGTGACGCTCATGAGCGGCGTATGCAGAGCCGGCGTGACGCTCCAAACGACGAAGTAGCCAACGAAGATCGCGATCACAAAGACCATAAGCTGGTAGACGAACGGGCTGACGTCACCGCCGCCGGCGGCGAGAGCTGGCGTAGCGGAAAGCGCAAGCATTGATGCGGCCGCAAACAAACCAATGCGCTTAATCCTCTCCCCCCTTGTGGGGGAGGGCAAGGGAGGGGGGGATTGCAGAACATCGGCGGTAGGGGTTCCCCCCACCCCTAACCCCTCCCCACAAGGGGGAGGGGAATAGGAGGCGTTCGCGCTCGGGGTTCTCATCTCAGGCTCCCTTCGGCTGCAGGCTCGGGTGCACGATCTGGCCCCCCTTGGCGACAAGCGTGCCTTTGATGACCTCGTCATCCCAGTCGACCTTGAGGGTCTTCTCCTTCTTGTCGATCATGAGCTCCAAGAAGGTCAGGAGGTTCTTCGCGTAAAGGCTCGAAGCATTGACCGGCACCTCGCCGGCGAGGTTCAGCCGGCCGTCGATACGCACGCCGCCGTGCTCGACAACCTCGCCGGGCTTGGTCAGCTCGCAGTTGCCGCCGCGCTCGGCTGCAAGGTCGATGATCACCGCACCGGGCTTCATGCTCTCGACCATGGCCCGCGTAATGAGACGCGGTGCCGGCCGTCCGGGAATGAGCGCGGTGGTGATGACGATGTCCTGCGCCTTGATGTGACCAGCAACCAGCTCGGCCTGCTTCTGCTGGTAAGCTTCCGACATTGGCTTGGCGTAGCCCGCTGCGGTCTGTGCCTGCTTGAACTCGTCGTCCTCGACGGCGATGAACTTGGCGCCGAGAGAGGCAACCTGCTCCTTGGTCGCGGGCCGGACGTCCGTCGCGGAAACGATGGCACCCAAGCGGCGCGCTGTGGCAATCGCCTGAAGGCCCGCAACGCCGACGCCCATGATGAAAGCCCTGCCCGCGGGCACGGTGCCGGCCGCTGTCATCATCATCGGCACGGCCTGCTCGAACATCGCCGCCGCATTCACGACGGCCTTGTAGCCGGCGAGGTTCGCCTGGCTCGAGAGCACATCCATGGACTGCGCGCGCGTTATGCGCGGCATGAATTCCATCGAGAAAAGCGTGGCGCCCGTTGCCGCGAGCGCATCGAGGCCGGGACGGTCGTCGGTCGGGCTAAGCATGGCCGCGACGATGCCGCCGGATGCGAGGCCGCGCACCTCCTCGGGCGAAGGGCGGCGCACCTTGAGCAGGATGTCGGCGCCTTCGACCGCCTCGGCTGCACTTGCCGCGATCTCCGCGCCCTGCGCTTTGTACGTCTCGTCGGAGAAGCGCGAGCGCGCGCCGCTCCCCGAGGCAATGCGCACCTTGGCGCCGAGCGCGACGAGCTTTCGCACGGTCTCCGGCGAAATGGCGACGCGCGTCTCTTCAGGCGCCTCAGGCGTTACCGCAACGGTCACCATTGCGCCGCGTCCTTCGTGGGGTTGTGGATTGGAACTGGCACTCCGCGCCGGATCTATGCCCCGCACGGCCGGTCAGGCGAAGCAGTGGCGCACTAAACTAGAAAGTATGCCATGCCAGCCAGAATGAGAATGACGAGCGTAGTCAGGACGACGGTGCCGCGAAGGAAGCCTCTGTAAGTCCGCTCATGCTCGGCATAATCCATCGCGGGATGGCCATCGGTCGTGTCAATGCTCATGGGAGTCCCCTGCCGCTACTCGAATTACGCCGTTCTCACTACCTGATGGCTTCGGGCGCATCAAGCTTGGGTTTCGTCCGAAAGTTGCATATTGCCAGCCTTATGCCGCACGTGCGTGACGCGCGGCGGCACCCCAGGCTGCTATAGCCTCGATGTCCGGTGGCGCACCACTACGCAGAACACGCTGGCCGTCGGCGCTGGCAGCGAATGCGAGAACACGGGCGCTGAGATCCGCCGGGTCGGCAATGGCGAGGCTCTCGGCATCGCGGAATCCAGCGCCGACAATGAGCTGCGCGTGCGTGCCCCTCAGGTTCGGCACCGTCATGACCAGATCGCTCTGCGCCTGCCAGTCGCGAATGACCTCGGCCGTGATGTGGCGCACGTCGATGAGCTCGGCGAGTGTTTCGGCATCGGCATCCATGAGATCGCCGACCGTCTTCACGCCTTCCTCAATGAGGCGATCGGCCGTCTTCGGTCCGATCGAGGGCGCATCGACGACGTCCTGGCTGCGGGTGAGATAGAACTTCGGTTCGCGCGCCGGCGTCAAGCCGATGCTCGGAACCGAAGCCGGACGCGTGCGCTCGTGCTCGTCCAGGCGCGCAACGAGGCTCGTGCCGTCTTTCACGCGGCCCTGCTCCGCCACCGCAACGGTCGGCTTTGGCACTGCGGGCACCGAGGCTGCAGGCGCGTCCAGCTTGGCGGCGGTGCGTGCATCGGCCTGCTCCGCCACGCGGCGCGCAGCCTCCTCAAGTGCGCGCTTGCGGTTCTCTTCGCGAAGACGCGCGGCGCGCTCGATAGTGGTCTCGGGCGGTGCCTTGCCGTGATAGGGAAAAGCCTTGGCAGGCGGGAGTTGCTCGATCTTCGCCAGTACCTCCTGGGCGTAGGCGGCGCGCACGGCCCGATCATCCTCGGGCAGGTTTTCCTCGACTTTCCCGGTCGCCTGCAGCTCGTCGTACATGCGCTCGACGAGGCGGCGATCGCCGACATCGGCGAGTTGCTTTTGCAGGACGCGGACCGGCACCTTGAGTGTGGCAAGGATCGTATCGAGCGTCAGGCTGATCTCAGGCACATCCATAGCAGCTTCGTCGATCGCGCGCTGCAGGACCATGCCGAAGGTCGTGGCCGCATGGACGATCAGCCCGGCAATCAGACGCTGTGCCACATCATCGAGGCCGGCCGGCGGATCGACGACCCCGCGCTTGAAGTCGTAGTGCGAGATCAGACGCTCATAGTGCGCGTTGGCGATGACAGCGCCGTCACAAACCAGCATCTCCAGCCAGTTGTCTGCGCTGCCGAGAACCACGACAGGCGCAGGCTGTGTGACCCCGAGCTTCCAGAGCGCGTCATAGGAGCGGCTGATGCTCCACTCGACGGCACGATGGATGTCGCTCTCGGCTTGCGACTGACCTGTATGGAATGGATGCAGGGGATCCGTCAGGTAGTGACTGAGCACGCCCGCGGCATAGGCGGCGGTCGCCCAGTCCTTCTGGCGGAGCGAGGTGACAACGTGACCGTACCAGCTGCGCACCTTCGGCGGCGCCCCGCCCCAGAAATTATCGCGCGGATGCAGGACGTGGTTCTTGAAATCCTTGAAGCTGTCATCCGGTGCTTTCGCGCCGACCATGAGCAGCTCGGCGTGCTTCAAAAAGACGCAGCGCCAAGCCTCAGCCTCGGGTCCTGACAGATAGCGCAGCCCGTCGAGAGCGAGCTTGTGGTGCGTACCGCGCGCGTGGGCGGCATAGAGCACGCGAAAGAGCGTATTCATCGACGCCTCCGGCGATGGGCGGATATTTGAGGGTACGCTAGGGCGAGTCGTGCCGGGCGCGAAGGGTGCCCCGCGCGGAGAGGTGTGGTCAAACTCACTCGTGCCTGCTCACATGGTGCCGACGCGCCACGCGGGAATACGGGGGTTCATGGACAGCATCTGGATCTGGGCGAGCGTCGGCGCTGCCTTCTTTCAGGCTCTGCGCTACGCAGGTCTCAAGGTTCTCAACCAGCGCCTGTCCACGCTAGTGACGACATACGTCCGCATTCTATTCACACTGCCGATCCTGATCGCCTATCTCGCCGGGGTGCTGTGGTGGACGGGCGAGCCGCTGCCAGCGCTCAACTGGGGGCTGGTCCTCTACGGTGGGGTGGCCGCAATCGCGCAGTTCATCGGCACCGTTCTGCTCGTCCGCCTTTTCCAGCTCGGCAACTTCGCGGTCGCGACGCTGATCATCAAGGCCGATGTGATCATGACGGCAGTCATCGGCACGGCCTTCTTCTCGGAAGCAATCACGCCGATCGGCTGGGTCGCCATCGTCGTGACCATGCTCGGCGTCGCGGTGGTTTCGTCGGGGCGTACACCCGCGGTCACCGGTGTTCCCACCAGCACGCGCTCCGCAGCGGCCCCAGCATTGCTCGGGCTCTCCTCGGCGCTCATCTACTCACTTTCATACTTATGCCTGCGCGAGGGCATTTTCGCGATCGATCCCGCGGTGGGCACGTTGGTCCGTGCCGCCTATGCGGTGCTCGTGATGGCGGTACTCTCGGCGCTCCTGGTCGGCGCGTATCTGCTGGTGCGAGAGCCCCGCGAGCTCGGCCGGATGTTCAGCTTTCCGAAGCTCTGCTGGTTCATCGGCATCACCAGCGCCTTCGGATCCATCGGCTGGTTCATTGCAACCGCCCTCACGAACGCGTCGTACGTTGCAGCGGTCGCGCAGGTGCAGATCGTGTTCGCGCTGCTACTATCTTTTTTTTACTTTGGAGAGCGAATCCGCGCGCTCGAGATCGCCGGCATAGCTATCATCGTGGCAGGTCTCGCATTATTCCGGATGGCATGATTCAGACTGCGGAAATGGGTGCTCGTTCGCATCGAGTTGCAGGCGACACGGCACTTGACTTCAATGGCCTTGTGACTAGATTGCGACCGAACAAGTCCGAACATTACAACGCGTCTAAGAGACCGATATGGCCAAGCCCGCATCCCTGAAAATCAAGCTGATTAGCACCGCCGGTACGGGCTTCTTCTACGTCACCAAGAAGAACCCGCGTACGGCAACCGAGAAAATTTCCTTCAAGAAGTATGACCCGATCGCGCGCAAGCACGTCGAGTTCAAGGAAACCAAGATCAAGTAGCAGTCGCCCGCCGCCCGTGCACGCGCACGGCGTTTTTTCGCGGGCTCGGCAATTAACCACGATCGAGTGAATTTGCAGCAGCGGCAGCACGTCGTCGCTGAACGAATATTTCGTCGGCTCGAAGTCCGCGGGCTCTCGATGAGGGGGGTCCGGCCTGTGACTATTCTCGGCAGCGGGGTACGAAGACCGAGATGTCACAGGCCGGCACTGTACCAAGCAGACAACCAAAGAGGGCGTTGGTTAGCTGCCTGGCCAACCGATCAGCGTTTCATGGCATCTTTGAGGAGGCCACTCCTTGCCATAGTCGCTGATCGCCTCATTGGGACTAGGAGATGCGGCGGACCTAATCCCAAGAGTTCTGTTTAGCTTTTCTTCCCCCTCTGACCCTGATGGCGACCGCAGATTGGCGGCGCGGGTCTTGTCCAAATAGAATCAGCAGTCTGATTGACGGACTGCAGATAAAATCTGCGCCAAGAGAATGGCAGATTTCCGGCAAACGCGCAATGTCAAGGTGGGAAATGCGCGGTAAACCTCCTACCGCAGATTTTATGTTGATAATTCATTTGAGCATCCCCGCATCCAAGGCCTGAATTTCATCCTATGTGGCTCAGGGGCCTCGATTTTTACGCTCCACCCGACGGAATTATGGCTACATCAAAGCGGTAGCGCAACATCTGCCGAACATCGTGCGATTTGATGAGCCCCAGACGGCACTGACGCCTGTAAAGTTCCGCGCATCGCTGCGTTCGATCGCCCATCATCTTTTCGGTCGATCGGGTTTTTAGCGACACATTTGAACGGAGTTATCGACGCGCTGATACCCCTATCGGCAACAGCTGAGCGACGAATCGAGCGAGTGCGCCCGAAAATGGACAAAGAGCCTAGGCCAAATTGTCGCGCGGGGACGCTGTGGGCCTTATGCCTGCCAAGCCAACGACCAAGCGGTGCGAGCTTCTAGCTGTGTAGCGCGATGATCTGGTGGCTGGCGTTCCTCGCCTGACCCGACAGAAAATCAAAGAGGCCAGCTCGATGCCCCGTTTTCGCGCACTCCGCTCCCTTCTTGTAGCTCTGCCCCTCGCCGGTCTCTTTATGACCGCGAGCCCTCTGCCGGAAGTCCAGGCCCAAACCGGCCAGAAAGGCCCGCCGGCCGCCGTCAAAGGCCCGCGCCTCGGCACACTTGACCAGATGCGCGCGCAGATTAACGAGAACGTCGTCACGATCGTCTCGGGCAATCCGAACGGCGGCTACCTCGGCATTGCCTACGACATCGCAGCAGTTACGGACGACGGTGATAACCTTCGCGTGTTGCCGATCGTCGGCAAGGGTGCGGCCCAGAACGTGCGCGATATCCTCTTCCTCAGAGGCATCGACATGGGACTCGTCAACACGGTCACGCTGAGCCACTTCAAGGATGATCCCCTGCTCGGCCAGTACGTTACCCGCAGCATGGTCTATATCACGCGGTTGTTCGAGGACGAGTTGCACATTCTCGCACGTCCGGAGATCAAAACCCTCAAGGATCTGGAGGGAAAGACCGTCAACTTCAGTGACGTAGGAAGCGGAGCGCAACTTGCCGCCCAGCGCATGTTCGCCGCCCACGGCATGAAGGTCACGGAAGTGAACATGGGACAGGCTGACGCTATCGAGCGCATGAAGCGCAACGAGGTGTTTGCGACGATCTGCACGTGTCTCAAACCGCTGCGTCCTTACGCAACCGTGCCGAAGGAACTTGGCTTCCGCCTGCTGCCGCTTAGCTACGAGGGCCATTTCCTCGAGGATTATCTACCCGCCGAGTTTACGCACGCCGACTATCCGAACCTCATCCCCGAGGGCGAGAAGGTCGAGGGCGTCGCGGTGCCGACCATGCTCATGGCCTTCAACTGGACAGGCGACCATGGGCGCTATCAGCGCCTCACGAAGTTCGTCGATGCCTTCTTCACGAAATTCCCGGAGATCCAGAAGCCGCCGCGCCATCCGCGTTGGAAGAACGTCAATCTCGCCGCGAAGATGGAAGGCTGGACTCGGTTCGCGCCGGCCCAGGAGTGGCTCGACAGGGTCGCAGCCGGCAGGCCGCCGACATCCCCGACGACAACCGGCGGAGTGGCGCCGAGCGGCGGTGGCACCAGCGCGGCCATGAACGATGCGCTCTTCAAGGAATTCATGGAGTGGCGCCGCAAGCGCGGCAGCAACTAGGCAGCGAGAGCGGGGTCGCTCTATTGCGCCCGCTCAGCTCCCCCAAACTGCGCGGAAGACGCGCAGCCAGTTGAGACCGAGAACCTTGCGGATGTCCTCGGCGGCAAAGCCGCGTTCGGCAAGGCGTCGCGTCAGGCGTGCAAGCGTCCGCGGCGTCTCGATGCCGGCCGGGTAGTAGTAGGGCGGCGGCGGATACTCCTCTCGCCGCCAATGGCCGTCCTTGATCCGCTGCTCGTAACGGGCAAGCGCGACGGTGTCGCTCTCCACGCCGTGTTGCCCTTCGTAGTAGTCGACGCCGATACCGACATTGTCGATCGAGGTCAGCTCGGCCTTGTAGACTATATCGTCGACGAAGCGGTCGAGGGATGGCCGAGCCTCGTTGCCGAGAAAGGCTGGAAAACCGACCGTCCCGACAATGCCGCCGCTCTGCGCGATGGCGCGGATGAGATCGTCGGGAACATTGCGGCGGTTCGGGTGCACGGCGAAGGCATTGGCGTGCGAGATGACGACGGGCGCCGACGAAGCCTCGATCGCGTCGAAGGTCGTGCGCAGGCCCGTATGCGCGCAGTCGACGACGAGGCCGAGATCATTGAGCCGCCTGATGAAGGCAAGGCCGAAGTGGCTCAGTCCGCTGTCCGTGCGTTCCGCGGCACCATCGCCGATGAGATTGCGTCGGTTGTAGCAGAGCTGGACCACGCGTAGGCCGGCCGCGGCAAAGGCGTCGAGGAAGTCGAGCTCGTCCTCGATGATGGCCGTGCCCTGGCAATGCAGGATAAGGCCGATCTTTCCTTCGGCTTTGGCGCGCTCGATGTCGGCGGCCGTGCACACGATCAGCGTGTCGTCGCGCTCGCGGACATAGCGGTGCCAGCCGCCGATCTCCCTGAGCCCGCTCTGCGCATTGCCGCTCATGCCAGTGACGGTCGGCGCGATCGCCGTGGCACCGCCTTCGCGCCACCAGTCCACATACTGGCGAGAGCGCGCGAGCGGGCATGTCGCGTCGATGATGATGGCATCGCGGTGAAGGTGGAGGGGATCGTCCATGGCGCGCTCCTGGCTCCGGCAGCAGTCCAGCAAGTATAGGACCGCCCGCCGCAGACGACTACGAGGACGCCTACTCCTGAATCATGGCACGGCCTTGCTCGACGTGGATTGCCACGTCGAGATCCTCCACACCGCCGCCGACACGCGCGCCACGCACGGCGGCGGCCTCCCGCGCATCGCACCCGATCGCGACGCGCACATGTTGCCCGCTCGTACAAACGCCATTGGCCGGGTCGAAGGCAATCCAGCCCAGGCGCGGCACGTTGATCTCCGCCCAGGCGTGACCGGCTTCCTGATCGATGCGGTCCGTCCTGAGAAAGTACCCGCTGACGTAGCGTGCAGGCATCCCGAGCGCCCGCGCCGTCGCCAGCAGGATGTGCGTGAAGTCCTGGCAAATGCCCTTCTTCGCCTCGAAGGCCTCGCTCGCCGTGGTCTCCGGCTTTGTCGCGCCGATCACGAACGTCATGGCCTTGTGAATGCCGCGATTGAGCGCGTGCAGCGTCGCGAGCGCATCGCCACCCTGTCCAGCCGATGTCTCTCGCGCGAAGCGTCGGAGCGACGGCGTAAGCCGCGTCAGTGCCGTCTCGCGCAGGAAGAGCCGCGCCGGCTGGCGCTCCACCGCGCCGCGGATGAAGCCGTTGGTGTCGCGCGTGTCGACCTCGCCCTCGATGGTGATCGTCGCGTGCGAGAGCGGTCCATGCAGAAACACGAGATGCGTGATGTTGCCATAGGCATCCTCGCTGCGCTCAAGGCGCGCGTCGGCATCGACGGCAACGCGCCAGCTCCGCACGAACTGCCCTTCGTGAGGCCGCGGCGTCAAGCGCAACAGCTGCAGCGCGTCGCTCGCGGGCTCGTCGTAAGTATAGCGCGTCTCGTGCCGGACTTTGATGCGCATGGCGGGCTAGTGTCCCGTTTCCGAAGTTCGCCACACCCCGAAGCTCGCGCCGCGAGCGAACTTCGGAAACAAAAGGGACACTAGGATCCCACTCTTACTAGTGTGATTCAAATCGAGAAATTCGCTCGATGCCGTGCCGCGAGATGTGGCGAATTTCTCGATCATCACACTACGAGAGGTACTGCTGGGTGATGGCGGCGCCCAGCTTGTTGTTCTCTTCGATGAAATCGACGAGAAACTCGTGCAGACCTGACTGGAAGATCTGATCCATTTTGGCGTTTTGCAGGCGCGCCGTCGTTGAGCGCGCGATGTGCTGGGCCGGACCCTGGCGGCCATAGGCCTCGGCGATCTTATCGAGATAGTCGTTGAGCTCGAGATAACACGAGATGAGCGAGCGCGGCTGCTCGGGCCTGAGGATCAGGAAGTCCGCCACGAGCCACGGCTTGACGTTCTCACGGTACACCCAGTGATAGGACGTGAGCGCGTTCACGCTGCGCAGAATCGACGACCACTGGAAATAATCGAGTCCTCCGCCGACCGGCTCTTTCTCGGGCAGCAACAGGTGGTACTTGACGTCGAGCAGGCGCGCCATGTTGTCGGCCCGCTCGATGAATGTGCCGAGGCGCTGGAACCAGTACTGGTCGGAGCGCAGCATGGTGCGATAGGCCGCGCCGTCGAAGCGCAGCGACATCTGCTGCACGCGCTGCAGGAACTGCGTGAGCGCCGACTGCGAGATGCCGTCGAACTCGATGCCGCGCATCTCGTTCCAGCCCTCGTTCAGGATCTCCCACATCTCGCTCGTGATGGCGGTCCGCACGGCGCGCGCGTTCGCGCGCGCGGTCTCGATGCAGGCCTTGATCGAGCTCGAATTGGCCGATGAATCGACGATGTAGCGGATCACATTCTCGCGCGTCGCACCGTCGGGGTAGAGCGCCTCGAACTCATCGGCACAGGCCGCAGTCGCGATCGCCGACTCCCACTCGTTGGAAGCTCCCGCGTAGGCGGACGGAAGTGCGGCGAGGCGCTGCGCCACGTGAAGAATGCGCGCCAAGTTTTCCGCGCGCTCGGTGTAGCGCGAGAGCCAGTAGAGATTGTCTGCCATTCGCGAGAGCATCTAGCGTCCCGATTCCGAAGTTCGCCACACCCCGATGCCGATGTTCCGAGCGAATTTCAGCATCTGAAGAGACACTAGACTATGCACCGCACGAGGCTCAGGTCTCCACCACCCAGGTGTCCTTCGTACCACCACCTTGGGAGGAATTCACGACCAGAGAACCTTCCTTGAGCGCGACGCGCGTAAGCCCCCCGGGAACGCAGCGCACACCGTCGGCGCCGCAGAGAACATAGGGCCTGAGGTCGACGTGGCGCGGCGCGAGGCCGGAGTCAACGAAGCACGGCACGGTCGAGAGCGCGAGCGTCGGCTGGGCAATGAAGTCGTCCGGATGAGCCTTGAGCTTGGCGGCGAACGTGTCCCGCTCGGCCTTGGTCGCGTGCGGGCCGACAAGCATCCCATAGCCGCCCGAGCCGTTGACCTCCTTGACGACCAGCTCATGGAGCCGCGAGAGGACGTAGCGGAGGGCCTCGGGCTCGCGGCAGCGGTGCGTCGGCACGTTTGAAAGGATCGGCTTCTCGCCGAGATAGAATTCCGTGATCTCGGGCATGTAGCTGTAGATGGCTTTGTCGTCGCCGACGCCCGTGCCGATGGCGTTGGAAATCGTGATGTTGCCCGACTTGTAGGCCGACATGAGGCCCGGCACGCCGAGCATCGAGCTCGGGTTGAACGCGATCGGGTCGATGAAATCATCGTCGATGCGCCGGTAGATGACATCGACGCGACGCGGCCCCTCGGTCGTGCGCATGTAGACGAAGTTGTCGCGTACGAGGAGGTCTCGGCCCTCGACGAGCTCCACGCCCATCTTGTCGGCCAGGAAGGAATGCTCGTAGTAGGCCGAATTGAACGGCCCCGGCGTCAGCAGCACAACGGTCGGATCGCGCGAGGCCGAGCGCGGCGCTACGGAGCGGAGCGTCTCAAGCAGGGCATCGGGATAGTTGTCGACAGGTGCCACGCGGAGCGAGCCGAACAGCTCCGGCATGAGCCGCATCATGGCCTCGCGGTTCTCCAGCATGTAGGAGACGCCCGAAGGCGTGCGCGCGTTGTCCTCGAGCACGTAGAACGTATCGGCGTCCACGCGGACGATGTCGATCCCGGCAATGTGGACGTGGATGCCGCCAGGGGGCGTGAAATGGGTCATCTCCGGCTGGAAGGCCGGGTTCTGCAGGATCAGCTCTTCGGGGACGATACCAGCAGCGACGATCTCCCGGTCGCCGTAGCTGTCCGCGATGAAGGCATTGAGCGCTTTGACCCGCTGCTCGAGCCCGCGCACGAGCTTCTGCCACTCGGTGGAGGTCAGCACGCGCGGCACGATATCGAAGGGAATGAGCCGCTCGGTGCCCTGGTTGTCGCCGTAGACGTTGAAGGTGATGCCGATGCGGCGGAAGAAATGCTCGGCTTCGAGCTTGCGGTTAACCAGGAGCTCCCGGGGGGCCTGCTTGAGCCATTCCGAGATGACCTCGTATCCCGCGCGCACGCCCCCGTCAGGTACATTCATCTCGTCGAAGAATGCGGCAGCGGGGGCAGCAGACATGGGCTCTCCTTAGGAGCAAGCTGGGCACAACAGTGGATACTAGAGTCGCCCGCTGCGCAATTGAAGCGTTTACTGATCGGGCATTTGCCAACTTATCGGGCGCCGGGCGAGGCTCCGTCGCCGCAGATGCCGCCGATTTGGGCACCCCCCCGGGGAGGTGCCTTCAGGAGGAGAAGGGCATGAGAAGCGTGCTTCAGACGTGGCAGCTGTGGGCGGCACTTTCGGCGGTCTTTGCGGCCCTGACGGCCATATTCGCGAAGGTGGGCGTTGAGAATGTCGGATCGGACTTCGCGACCTTCATCCGGACCTGCGTGATCCTGCTCGTCGTCGCGGCACTCCTCCTGGCAACCGGCCAGTGGCAATCGCCGGGAAGCGTATCGGGACGCACGTACGTCTTTCTCATCCTGTCAGGCGTAGCGACGGGGGCGTCGTGGCTCTGCTACTTCCGCGCCTTGAAGCTCGGGGATGCGGCGCGCGTCGCGCCTATCGATAAGCTGAGCGTGGTGCTGGTCGCTATCTTCGGTGTCGTATTGCTCGGCGAGAGGCTCTCGGCGCCCAACTGGCTCGGCGTCGCCATGATCGGGGCGGGCGCCATCCTCGTCGCTCATCAGGCTTGAGTGCCCGCCGGGCGCCTCAAGCCTTGCTTCGTGTGCCGACCAGCCGTCCGAGCGCTCGTCGACCGGCGACCTTTGCATCAAAAACAGCTCTGTGGATCTTTCCATCAAGGCCCAGGCCAAGGTGCTTCCGCCAAGCTTCGAACTCCTGCACCTGCGCGGCCGCGCTATCACTGTGTTGACCGAGATGTCTGAACTCTCGGCCATAGATTTCATATGCAGCCCAGAAGTGTTTTCGGTTCTCGGGACCTAGATCGAGACAATCCGCTCCGCTCCATTCGCTAGCGTAGCTCCAGCCCTCCTCCTTCCTAATAAGCTCCATCGCAATCTGGGCATGTGCTTTGGCAAGAAGCTGATCTGCTCGAAGCTGTGGCGCAGAGCGCTGGAGGGCCCTCATGAATACGTCGAAAGGTACTCGAAAATAGAAGGGATAGTGGACAGTGCGAACGAAGTTGTGGCCGTCACTTCCCGAATAGGTAAGCCCCCGCATCAGGCTGCCAAAATCAAATGCACAAATACCCTCCTCACTTGCGAGCTCATAGCAGAGTATCTTGCTGGCACCACCTAGCGAGATGAAGGCCGTGTCTATCTTATTGGCGCGGATCGCGGTCGACAGATCCGCTTTAATGGCATCGAGGTGCTCGCCGACGCGTCGGGTCTCCGGATGGAAGCTGATCTGAGCGTCTTCCGGCCAATAGTCCCTTGCAACTGACCTGTATTCCGGATCGCTGAACAGCTTCTGAAGAATTCCAGCCTCTGCTCCTGCGAACAAGCATCTTCTGCCCGAGACATAGTTCCGGAATTCATATCTCAACCAGTCGAAGAAAAGTTGCGATACCTCGGCTCCGGGATTGCGGTGCAAATTGCTTGCCCGCTGGAAGGACCATTTAGGAAACTCTCTCTGGTTCGTCAGCCAGCCGTCATGGAAATCAAGATAGCTGCAGTTCTCATACGCCGCCTGCAGGCGGGCGGCATGTTCTGGCTTTAATCCCGGGTGCCCAAACGCGACAGTCGATGAGACTTTGCCAACTTCGGCCTCTGCGGCGGATGCCCAATAGACAGGGACGCTATTCTGGCACGCGATTAGGAACATCAGCTCCATATCGCCTAGACGCAGAAAGCTGAATGGCCTTTCAGCGCCCATCAGCTCGGAAATTCGACGACATTCCGAGCGTCGGATCTCCACATTCGTCGGACGATAGTGGCCAAATGTATTCGTAGCCTTGTCCATTGCGATATATGCCCCCACCACTCAATAAATTGTGCTGTTTCATACAGCAGGTACACAAAAATGCAGCGAGCTCTTGATGATCCCAGAGGCCCCAGAGCGGGGCATTGAATAGCACCGTACTGGCAATGGCAACCGCCTGGCAGAATTATCACCCGCCCGACAGCAACCGGCGCATGGTCACAGCATACCGCGCGCGGATTGCTTCGCCCTTGATGTGGCGGCCATCCCTTACGACCAGACGCCCACCTGCGTAGACTTCGCGGACGGCAGGGCCAGATGCAAAGATCCAGGCATCGAGGAGCGCATCTCCATCTCGAGCCACGAGCGAAGGATTGGTGTCGTCGAGAACGACGATATCTGCGGACTTGCCGACCTCGATGGCGCCGGCCTCCGACGCCAGAGCGCGCGTCCCGCCCGCGAGGGCGGCATCGAAGATCGTACGCCCTGTCGACGTCCGCGAGACGCCCGTCAGGCAGTTGCGCCGCTGGTCGCGAAGCCGCTGGCCGTATTCGAGGGTGCGCAGTTCCTCGTTGGCGGCAATGCGGATGTTGCTGTCCGTGCCCACGGCAAAGTGGCCGCCCGCATTCTGGTAGCCGACGCCGGCGAAGATGCCATCGCCAAGGCTCGACTCCGTGATCGGGCAAAGGCCGACCGTGGCACCGGATCGCGCGAGCCGCGCAGTTTCGTCCTCCGTCATGTGCGTGCAGTGGATGAGACACCATCGGCTGTCGAGGCCGGCGTTATCGAGCAGCCATTCCACGGGGCGCGCGCCGGACCACTTGAAGCATTCCTCGACCTCGGCCACCTGCTCAGCAGCGTGAATGTGTACGGGCCCGTCTGGATAGGCTTGGAGAAGCGTCCGCAGCTCCGGTGCATCGACCGCGCGCAGGGAATGCGGGGCAATGCCGAGCTTGGCGCCGTCCAGAGAAGCGACGTGGCGTCCGCTCGATGCCAGGAGGTCGGCGAAGCCGTCGAGGTCCGAGAGAAAGCGGATCTGGCCCGGCTTCGCCGGCCGCCCGCCGCACCCGCCGTGGGCATAGAAGCTCGGCAGCAGCGTGAGGCCGATGCCGCTGGTCTTCGCTGCTGCGACGATGCGGGCACCAGTTTCCGCAGGATCGGCATAGCGGCGACCGTCGGGCGCATTGTGCAGGTAGTGGAACTCGCCGACGGTTGTGAAGCCAGCTTCGAGCATCTCCGCATAGGCGAGCGCGGCGACCGCCTCGATATCATCGGGCGTCATCTCCGCGAGGAAGCGGTACATGACTTCGCGCCACGTCCAGAAACTGTCCTCAGCAGGGCCGCGTGTCTCCGCGAGGCCTGCCATGGCGCGCTGGAAGGCATGACTGTGCACATTGGTGAGACCGGGTACGGCGATGCCCGAAATACGCTCAGCATTCGCTGAGGGCGGAGCGCCAACCGCAATTGCTGAAATCTTGCGACCGTTCAGGGTGATCAGGATGTCGCGGCGCCAGCCATCGGAGAGCAGCGCCCTGCTGAAATGAAGCTCGACCACGGCAAGGTCCCGAAGCTGGATTAGACAAGTCACATTGGTCAGACTACCGTTTGCCGTCCATAAGAAACTTCAAGTGCGGAGCAGCGGCCATGCACGTGGACAGCATTTGGACGGGCGGCAGGATCGCGACGCTCGATCCGGCGCTGCCCGGGCTCGGGATCATCGAGAACGGAGCGATCGCTGCAAAGGACGGCCGTATTGTCTGGGTGGGTGCTGCCGCGGAATCGCGCGCAATTGAGACGCGCGAACGAATCGAACTCGACGGACGCTGGGTTACGCCGGGCCTCGTCGATTGCCATACGCACCTCGTCTATGCGGGCAACCGTGCGCATGAATTCGAACTTCGGCTGGCCGGTGCGAGCTACGAAGAAATCGCGCGGGCGGGCGGGGGGATTGCTTCGACCGTGAAAGCGACCCGCGCGGCCTCGGAAGCCGACCTCGTGCAGTCGGCGCTGCCGCGCCTGGATGCGCTGATCGCCGAGGGTGTGACCACCATCGAGATCAAGTCCGGCTATGGGCTCGATAAGGCGACCGAGACGCGCCAGCTCCGCGCGGCGCGCGCTCTGGAGAGCCATCGGCCCATATCAGTAACGACGACTTTCCTCGGCGCGCACGCACTGCCTCCCGAAGCCAAGGGCGACAAGGATACTTATATCGACACCGTCTGCCGCAGAATGCTTCCGACCATCGCCGCTGAAGGCCTCGCCGATGCTGTCGACGCCTTCATGGAGGGCATTGCCTTCAGCGCCGAGCAGACGCAGCGGGTCTTTGATGCTGCAGTCGAGTTCGGATTGCCAGTGAAGCTCCACGGCGACCAGCTCTCCAATCTCGGCGGCGCCAAGCTCGCCGCGCGCTACGGCGCTCTATCCGCCGATCACCTCGAATACGCGGACGAGGAAGGCGCGATTGCCATGGCCAAATCCGGCACGGTGGCTGTGCTGCTCCCCGGCGCGTATTACTTCATTCGCGAGACGCACAAGCCACCCGTCGATATCTTCCGCAAGCATGGCGTCAAGATTGCCATCGCAACCGACAGCAATCCTGGATCGTCCCCTCTCACCTCGCTACTGCTGACCATGAACATGGCCGCAACACTGTTCCGGCTGTCCGTCGACGAGATCATCGCCGCCGTAACGCGCGAGGCTGCGCGTGCGCTTGGACGCCTCGATGAGGTCGGCACGATCGAAGCCGGCAAGTCTTGTGATCTCGCGATCTGGAATGTCGAGCGCCTTGCCGAATTGCCCTATCGCATGGGTTTCAATCCGTTGCACGCGCGCATCTGGAGAGGCCGTTGAGCGCCGTTGTCCTCAGCCCAGGTTCCGTTCCGCTGGCGACGTGGCGGAAAGTCTACAACGGCGCGGTCGCGCGGCTCGATCCTGCGTCCGCGCCGCTGATCAAGGCCAGTGCCGATGCCGTCGAGGCGATCGTTGCACGCGGCGAGCCCATCTACGGCATCAACACCGGCTTTGGTAAGCTCGCAAGCGTTCGCATCGAAAAGGCCGATCTGGCCAAGCTCCAATACAACATCGTGCTTTCTCATGCCGCGGGCGTAGGGCTGCCCGCGCCCCGGGAGATCGTGCGGCTCATGATGGCACTGAAGCTCGCGAGCCTTGCGCGCGGCGCGTCCGGCGTGCGGCCAGCCACGATCGCCATGCTCGAAGCCATGCTGGCACACGAGTTGTTCCCGGTCGTGCCGAGCCAGGGCTCCGTCGGCGCCTCGGGAGACCTCGCGCCACTCGCGCACATGGCAGCGACGATGATCGGCGTCGGTGAGATCGATGCACCGGGCGGCCGTGAGCCCGCGGCGGACGCCCTTCGACGTCATGGTCTCACGCCGCTGGCGCTAGGCCCCAAGGAAGGCCTCGCACTGCTCAACGGCACGCAATTCTCGACGGCCTGCGCGCTTGCCGGGCTGTTCGCCCTCGGCAATCTCTATCGCGCGGCGCTCATCACCGGCGCACTCGCAACGGACGCCGCCAAGGGATCGGATGCGCCATTCGATCCGCGCATTCATACGCTGCGCGGCCATCCCGGACAGATCGCCAGCGCCAACGCACTTCGCGAGCTGATGGCTGGAAGCGCCATCCGCGCGTCGCATCTCACCGGCGATGATCGGGTGCAGGATCCCTACTGTCTGCGCTGCCAGCCGCAGGTCATGGGCGCCGCGCTCGACGTGCTCTCCCAGGTTGCACGCACACTCGGGATCGAGGCGAATGGTGTCTCGGACAATCCGCTGGTCTTCGCCAATGACCTCGTTGCACTCTCCGGCGGCAACTTCCACGCCGAGCCCGTGGCCTTCGCCGCCGACATGATGGCGTTGGTGCTTTGCGAGATCGGCTCGCTGGCGGAGCGTCGCGTCGCCATGCTGGTTGATCCAGCGCTCTCGCGTCTGCCGGCATTTCTCACACCGAAGCCGGGGCTGAATTCGGGCTTCATGCTGCCGCAGGTGACGGCAGCGGCGCTCGTCTCCGAGAACAAGCAGCGAGCCGCGCCGGCGAGCATCGATTCCATCCCGACCTCGGCCAATCAGGAAGATCATGTGTCAATGGCGGCGCACGCCGCCATGAGGTTGCTGCCGATGGCCGAGAACCTCACACAGATCCTCGGCATCGAGTTGCTTGCCGCCTGCCAGGGCTGCGACTTCCATGCGCCGCTCGCTTCGAGCCCGCCACTCGAGCGTGTTCGTGCGCTTTTGCGCTCCGAGGTGCCACATCTCGATGACGACAGGTTTCTCGCCGCCGATATGGCAAAGGCTGCGGCACTCGTCCGCTCCGGCGCCATCGTCGAGGCAGCGGGGATCGCATTGCCTGAAGCATGGACACTTCAGAAGGATGGTTGAGACGCCATGAGCCGCATCGACAATGCCCGTCATATTCGCGCGCCACGTGGAACCGAGATCACAGCCAAGAGCTGGCTGACGGAAGCGCCCCTGCGCATGCTCATGAACAACCTCGATCCCGAGGTGGCCGAGAAGCCGAGCGAGCTGGTGGTCTATGGCGGCATCGGTCGCGCGGCGCGCGATTGGGAAAGCTTCGATCGTATTACTGCGGCCATTCGCAAGCTCGAAGCGGACGAAACGCTGCTCGTGCAGTCCGGAAAGCCGGTTGGCGTGTTTCGCACGCACACAGACGCGCCGCGCGTATTGATCGCGAACTCCAACATCGTGCCGCACTGGGCGACGCTCGAGCACTTCAACGAGCTCGATCGCAAGGGTCTCATGATGTACGGCCAGATGACGGCCGGCTCGTGGATCTACATCGGCAGCCAGGGCATCGTCCAGGGCACGTACGAGACCTTCGTCGAGATCGGGCGGCGGCACTACGGCGGCAGCCTCGCCGGCAAATGGGTCCTCACGGCAGGGCTCGGCGGCATGGGTGGCGCGCAGCCGCTCGCAGCCGTCATGGCCGGCGCCTCCATGCTCGCCGTCGAATGCCAGCCGAGCCGCATCGAGATGCGCCTGCGCACGGGCTATCTCGACAAGCAAGCATCGACGCTCGATGAGGCCTTGCAGATCATCGAGCGCGCGTGCGCTGAGAACAAGCCAACCTCGGTTGGCCTGATCGGCAATGCCGCCGATATTTTCCCGGAGCTCGTGCGTCGCGGCGTACGGCCCGACGTCGTGACGGATCAGACATCCGCGCACGATCCGATCAACGGCTATCTGCCCAAGGGCTGGACGCTCTCCCAATGGGAAGCTCGCCGCGCATCTGATCCGGATGGCGTCAAGCAAGCCTCTAAGCGCTCAATGGCCGAGCACGTCCGCGCCATGCTCGAATTCCACAAGCGCGGAATTCCAACCGTCGACTACGGCAACAACATCCGCCAGATGGCGCTGGATGAAGGTGTCGCCGATGCCTTTGCCTTCCCTGGCTTCGTGCCGGCCTACATCCGCCCGCTCTTCTGCCGCGGCATCGGGCCATTCCGCTGGGCGGCCCTCTCGGGCGATCCGGAAGACATCTGGCGCACGGATGCGAAGGTCAAGGAGCTGCTCCCCGACAACAAGCATCTCCATAACTGGCTCGACATGGCGCGCGAGCGCATCAAGTTCCAGGGGCTGCCCGCACGCATCTGCTGGGTTGGGCTCGGCGATCGCCATCGTCTTGGCCTTGCCTTCAACGAGATGGTCGCCAAGGGCGAGCTGAAGGCGCCGGTGGTCATCGGCCGCGATCACCTGGACTCCGGTTCTGTCGCTAGCCCCAATCGCGAGACGGAGGCCATGCGCGACGGCTCTGATGCCGTGTCCGACTGGCCGCTACTCAATGCACTGCTCAACTGCGCATCGGGCGCGACGTGGGTATCGATCCATCACGGCGGCGGCGTCGGCATCGGCTATTCGCAACATGCCGGCATGGTCATCGTGTGCGATGGCACGGCCGATGCGGCGCGGCGCCTCGAGCGCGTGCTCTGGAATGACCCTGCGACGGGCGTCATGCGGCACGTCGATGCCGGCTACGACGAGGCGATCGCCTGCGCGAGCGAATTCGGCCTCGATCTGCCGATGCTTTCCGAACGCTCCT